>Ga0209045_1002089_pt1 | contig 15451 bp, 8 predicted proteins | sample SaaInlLV_10m_DNA_4_FD_184664 | JGI IMG/M metagenome (GOLD analysis project Ga0209045, IMG submission 184664) | Marine microbial communities from expanding oxygen minimum zones in the Saanich Inlet - Saanich Inlet SI072_LV_200m_DNA (SPAdes) (version 2) | ecosystem: Environmental > Aquatic > Marine...
CAACATATTCGTCATGAACTTGTGGTTTGTAATTATCTTTTGTACTGATAAATTCAGCTTTTTCAGGAGTGAGTTCTTCACCCATCAAAAACTGATGACAACTTCTGGAGGCAATTTTTGCCTGAGCAATAGCTTCAATAATAGTAGCTGGACCACTTACTCCATCCCCTGCACCAAAAATTGACTTAACGCCAGTTTGTAATGTGGTTCGATCACAATCTAAATCTCCCCAGCGATTTACTTTTACTTCTTCGTTGAGTTTATCCAAACATGAATTTATATCATCTAAAAAGTCAGCTTGTGTTTTTTGTCCAATGGCAGCTAAAATATAATCAACTTCCAGTTCAAACTCTGAACCTTCAACAGGAACAGGTCTTCTACGACCTGATGCATCTGGCTCACCTAATTCCATTTTGAGGCAGGTCACTGATTTCAGCACACCTTTATCGTCCTTATTTACCAAAGTTGGATTGGTAAGTAATAAGTATTCAACACCCTCTAATTTTGATTCATGAATCTCAATTGGGTTAGCTGGCATTTCTTTTTCTGTACGTCTGTAAATTACTTTCACATCTGTACTTCCACAACGTAAGGATGTTCGGCAACAGTCCATGGCGGTATTACCACCACCTACAACAATTACTTTTTTACCTGTGAAGTCATAGCGCTGACCAGTCATTTCCATGTTTTTGAGGAAATCAATTCCTGAAAATACATTTTCAGCGTCATCGCCTTCACAACCAATTAAAGTTCCTTTTTGAGAACCTATGGTTAGGATTACAGAATCATAAGCTCTTTTCAGATCTTTATAGTGCAGGTTGTCGCCTAACTTTTGATTGTAATAAATATTGGCTCCGATTTCAGTAATACATTCAACTTCTTTGTCTAATAAGTCGTTTGGTAAACGATATTCAGGAATACCGTAACGCAACCAACCACCTGGATTTGGAGCTGCTTCATAAATATCACACTGATGTCCTTTTTGCTGTAAGAAATAGGCTGCAGATAATCCACCTGGTCCGGCACCAATAATGGCTACTTTTTTACCAGTAGAAGGTGCTATTTCAGGAACATATTTGCCTTCTGAGTATAAATCAACATCAGCTGCAAAGCGTTTCATATAATCGATACCTACTCCGGTTCCTTCATCCAATAGGTTTCTTCTACAAGCCACTTCACAAGGGCGAACACAAACACGGCCACAAATAGCAGGCAATGGATTCACCTCTTTGATTAGTTTAATCGCTTCTGAATACAATCCTTTTTCGATTAGAGAAATATAACCTTGTACATCTACTCCAGCTGGGCAAGTTTGTTTACAAGGCGCAACACAATCGGCATAGTGATTACTAAGCAATAAATCCAAAGCTCCTTTACGGGAATGGTTGATTTTATCACTCGTTGTTAAAATGTCCATGCCATCGAATATCTTAGTCGAACAGGCAGGTTGTAATCCTCTCATTTGCTTGATTTCGACCACACATAAATAGCAAGATGAAAAGGGTTCCAAACGGTCGTCATGACACAATGTTGGAATTTCAATACCCAATCTTCTACAGAGCTGAAGAACACTTTCTCCTTTTAAACCCTGAACATTGTTTCCGTTGAGTATAATGTTTATTTTGTTGTCCATTTGATTTCTTTTTGAAATTTTAATGCTGTTTTTGATTAAGAAAGTGCAATAGCTTCGAACTTACATTTGCTATAACAAACACCGCAATGGATGCAGAGTTCTTGATTAATAAAATGTATTTCTTTTCTTTCGCCCGATATTGCATCAGTCGGACAGTTCTTCGCACAAACTGTACAGCCGGTACATGTCTCATCAATTACCTCATATGTAAGCAGTTCATTACAGGCCAAGGCAGGACATTTTTTATCATTTATATGAGCTTCATACTCATCTCTAAAATACTTAATGGTAGTCAGTACTGGATTTGGTGCTGTTTGCCCCAATCCACAGAGTGATCCATCTTTAATTTGGTATGCTAATTCTTCCAGCTTCTCAATATCACCTTCTTCACCTTTTCCTGTTGTGATGTTTTCCAGAATTTCAAGCATTCTTTTGGTTCCAATTCGACAGAAAGTACACTTCCCACAAGATTCTTTACGCGTAAAATCAAGAAAGAATTTAGCCACATCAATCATACAAGTGGTTTCATCCATCACAACCATACCACCTGATCCCATAATGGCACCGGTAGCATTCACAGAATCATAATCGACTATTGTTTCGCCTAGATAATAAGGAATACAACCACCTGATGGTCCACCCATCTGAACAGCTTTAAACTTTTTATCATCCTGAATTCCGCCACCTAATTTGAAAATAATTTCATTGATGGAAATACCCATAGGAACTTCAACCAATCCACCACGTTTGATTTTTCCAGCTAGTGCAAAAACTTTAGTTCCTTTACTTTTTTCAGTTCCATACTGAGCATAAGATGCTGGTCCATTATGAACGATCCAGGGGATATTGGCAAATGTTTCAACATTATTAATGTTGGAAGGTTTTTTCCATAAACCAGATTCAGCAGGGAATGGAGGACGCTTGCGAGGCATACCTCTTTCACCTTCAATAGAGGCCATGAGTGCGGTTTCTTCACCACAAACAAATGCCCCAGCTCCTTCTTTCACAAACATATCGAAATTGAATCCTTCTTTTCCGAATATGTTCTTCCCTAAATATCCTTTTTCACGTGCTTGCTTGATTGCAATATCCAAACGTTTTAGTGCAAGTGGATATTCTGCTCTACAATAAACAACTCCTTCGGTAGCACCAATGGCATAAGCACCAATGATCATTCCTTCCAAAACGGCATGAGGATCTCCTTCTAATACAGAGCGATCCATAAAAGCACCGGGATCACCTTCATCAGCATTACAAATGATGTATTTTTCATCCGACACTGATTTGTTTGCGAAACGCCATTTCATTCCGGTAGGGAAACCACCACCACCTCGGCCACGGATGCCTGAATCAATAATATCCTGAATCAGTTTTTCCTGTGTTACATTGTTGTTTACAAGACCTTTGATGGCTTTATAACCATCTCTTTCCTCGTATTCATCAATGTTTTCTGGATCCATATATCCGCAATTGCGCAAACATATTTTGACCTGATTTTCATAGAAATCTTTTTCACTGGTGTCGAAAAGATCTGTTTTGATCACATATTCTTTAATCACTTCATGATTTTGAACGTGCTTTTCAACCAATTCCAAAGCTTTATCTTCATCTATCTCACCATATAAATAGGTTCCAGATTCATCCACTATCTCAACCAATGGTTCTTTGTAGCACATACCCACACAAGATGTCTTCTTTAATTCGAAATCAAGATTCTCAGCATCTTTGATGGCAGCCAATTTATCGTATACCTTGCCGGCTCCTGCTGCAACACCGCAGCTACCAAGTCCAACAATTACTTTTGTTTTACTCATTCTTTTTGCATTAATTGTTTTCGCTTAGCTTAATCTCTCTGATAACTTTTTTGCATGATTTTTCTGTAAGCTTTCCATAGGTGTCATCACCAATCATCATGACAGGTGCTAAAGAACAGCATCCAATGCAAGCCACCGATTCTAATGTAAATAAGCCGTCAGGAGTTGTTTCTCCATCGTTAACTTTTAGAGATTCTATAAGCGCTTCAGTAATCTTGTTCGCATCTTGCACATGGCAAGCTGTACCATGACAAACTTTAACAATATACTTTCCGGCAGGAACCAATCTGAATTGAGCGTAGAATGTTGCTACACCAAACATGTCGGATGTTTTTAATCCGGTTCGCTCTGAAACATAATAGAATGATTCTTCAGGTAAAAAGCCAAAAATGCTTTGTGTTCCCTGAAGTAAAGGTATCATATTGCCTTTCTTTGATTTGTACTTCTCAATTAGTGGATCGAGAAGGGAAAGATCTACCTTTTTGTCTATAGTTTCCTGAGCTTTCTCTTTTGTTATCCTTGTTATCCTCATTATAAAATAGCTTAGGTGATTTTAATTGATTTTTTTTGTCGGGTAAATATATTTGAAAAATTCATTTCTCCAAACATAAATATCACATTTTCAATAACTAAAACAAGTCTAAATAAGTGTTGCATGCTAAAAATAGAACTTAAGTTTGATAAATAAAGGATTTAATAAGATTTTGTTATGGTTTAAGTTTCTAACTCTGACAGGGTTCAGATCACTTTAATGTCGCGAGCATTTGCTGGCAACAAGTCCGAGCAAATGCTCGAACTATTATTTGGGAGAAATTGTATGAGCAATACAATTGTGATCTGCTTTTGCGTGAGGGGTCATTAGATTTGGCCAAATTTGCAACCTTTTGGCAGGATAGATGATTTCTTATTTTGTATTCTGAGCAAATGCTCGAACCATTTGAAGTATTGCATGCTAAAAATAGAACTTAAGTTTGATAAATAAAGGATTTAATAAGATTTTGTTATGGTTTAAGTTTCTAACTCTGACAGGGTTCAGATCACTTTAATGTCGCGAGCATTTGCTAGCAACAAGTCCGAGCAAATGCTCGAACTATTGTTTGAAGAGAAATTGTATATGAGCAATACAATTGATGACCTGTTTTTGCGTGAGGGGTCATTAGATTTGGCCAAATTTGAAAACTTTTGGCAGGATAGATGATTTCTTATTTTGTATTCTGAGCAAATGCTCAAACCATTTGAATGTTAATATTTAAATGTATTAATTATTATACTTTAATGTCGCGAGCATTTGCTTGTGACAAGTCATTTTTTTTTGTTTTAACTATTACTTTGGCAACAAGTCCGAGCAAATGCTCGAACTATTGTTTGAAGAGAAATTGTATATGAGCAATACAATTGATGATCTGCTTTTGAGTAAGGGGTTATAGAGTTGTCCACAATAGCAAAATGCGGCAGAATAGAGAGTGTAAAAAAAATCCCCGATCAAACAATCGGGGATTTTTTTATATTAAAACTATTTGTTTTTATCGAACATAATAATCAGTACCCACATTATTTGCGTAGGTAACATTTAAAAGGGTCGGATTGGATTTGTCATCAACAGAGATTCCATGACTTTCGGAGTCTGTAATGGTGCAATTAGAAATTGTGACAGTTGTACCAGTTTTGGTCAAATCAATATTGCCTGAGTAACTTGAATAACCACCACCGAAAGAGACATCACAATAGTCTAAAATTGAACCCGTTGATGTGCCTGATTCGAAGAAAATACAATCCCAGTCACCAGCAGTTGCGCTTCCTGAAGGTGCTGCTGTGGAGAAAAGGATTCTTTCGGCAGGTGTTCCTACAGCTACTAATTTGCCATATGTACTTGAGGCACTACCAATTTCAATTTGACTACCATTGGTGAAAAGGATTTTATTACCAGCTTCAATAATTAATTCGCTTGAAGTTGCTGATTGGATGTACATTGTTCCATCAATATAGTATGCACATGATTGTTTTTTCCATGTTTCACTTGCCTGATTGTAAATATCTGCTTTAACCAATATTCCTAGTAATGAATTATAAATATTACCTGTTCCAACGGTATGTGCATAATTTGCATACAGTTTAATAGGATGATTGATACAAGTTGAGAAAGTATTATTATCGAATGAAACAAAATAAGATTCATCGTTTAATGATATACCATAAGTGGCGCTATTGGTAAAGCTGCAATTATTAATAATGACTGAACAATCAGTTAAATCGACCATCCCTACATAAGCAGAATAACCACCTCCATATTCAAATGTGCAATGAGCAAATTCAGAATTGTTTGATGTACCATCTTCTAAGAAAATTCCATCCCAATCTCCCATCGTTTTTGATGTTGCTGAAGATGTAAATAGAATTGGGTTTGCAACAGTTCCAATTGCCTTAAGAGTACCATATGTGCTACTTGAGGAGCCGACTTCAATCTGACTTCCATTTGTAAAAGCAATCGTGTTTCCTTCCTGAATGTTTAGGATGGAACCTGCATTACTTTGTAAATACATGGTGCCGTCTATAATATAAGAAACAGTTTGTTTTAACCAGGTTTCTTCGGCAAGATTGTAAGTAGCTGCTTTTACTAAAATACCTATAGATGGGTTTGTTGATGTAAACACATTCCCAAGTCCAATAGTGTGGGCTGCATTAGGATATAACTGAATTACATGGTTTACTGTATTGCTAATAGCATTATTAGTAAAAGATTTAAATTTTGATTGAGCATCCATTACAATGCCATATGCAGCACTGTGTTTGATTGTACAATTCTCCATTGAAATTTCTGCTTCATCTAAATCGATTATTCCTGAATATGCGGAGTATCCGCCTCCATATTCAAAATTGCAATACGTTAAAAGTGTAGTTGATGCTGTTCCACTGTGAAAAAAGATTGCATCCCAGTCTCCTGCGGAAGGAATTGCCGCATTTGATGTAAATAAAATTGGTTGATCAACTGTACCTATGGCTATTATTGCAGATCCTGTTGAAGAAGAGCCAACTTCAATTTGTGCTCCTTCCTTAAATTTTACGATTACACCAGGTTCAATTGTCAGAATTGCTCCATCAATATTTAACCTTCCATCAATGACATAGGTTTTACCTGTTTCCCATGTTGTATTTACCTTAATATCAAGAATCACAGGATTATCTATTATGGGATCAATATCCAGTGAATCGCAGCATGTAAAAGTAAGTATTGTTGCTACAAACAATACGAATGATAATTTTTTCATATAGTTGCTTTTTTAGTTTGAAAAATTAAAACACAAAAGACGTCAAATCAGTAATAAATATAATAAATAATTCTATGTTTATAAACATGTAAAAAAAAGGAATGTTTAATAATATTATAATTATAAAAAGAAATTGCATGTTGTAATTTAATATTTAGATTATCAAATATTTAATTATTATCTAATCGACTAGTTTAATGCTATTTGCATTGTTTGGACCAGATGAATTTGCCTTAAGCACTAACTCTTGAAATATTCTATCGCATTAGACCTTAATATAGACCTGTCTGTTTGTAGAACACACCAAAGTGAAAAGTATAGTAATTAAGATAAAATAAATTTTATTGAATATTAATAATAAAAATGAGATCAATCGTAAAGCATGTATGCTCAAGCAAATGATATTATAGCAAAACAATTAGTATGATTACCATCTCCACGAAATAATATTGTATGCTAAAAAGGGCACTTAAGCCTGATAAATAAAAGATTTTATTCGATTTTGTTAGAATTTAACTTTTTAACTCTGACAGGGTTCATATCCCTGTCAGGGTTGGGAATTGGCAAAGTAGCACACGAAGTATTCGCTCACAATTTGGTAAACTTATAATTTTACCTTTTTTGCAAATCGGGTATATATAGCTTTCAAGTATTCATCTTTGATTAGTTTCAAATGCTTAACTTTGAGAGAGATACACAAAACACTAAAAATTAATTCATTATGAAAAATCTATTAATCACCTTTGTTTGTGCATTTTTTATGGTGTTCAGCCTTCATGCACAAAATGGAAAAGCTACTATTGCTCACCAAGGTAAATTGTTATTTATGAATGCCGTTCCAACACAGCCATATGTGGTTGTTGGCAAAGCAAAATTTAAAAACTCCAATAAAAACATAGCAAAAGCTGGAACCGATCCTACTGGTATAAAGAAAGTGGCGATAGCGATAGAAGATGCGGTTAAGAAAGTAGCAAAAGGCAAGCAAAAGGATTTTGACGCAGCCATCGTTTATAGCCCAACGAAAATTGAATTAATTAAATTTAATGAGGGGGTTATTAGCTATAATGCTTGTATGGTCGGCACCAAAGGATACAAAAAGAAATGTGGTACAAAAGATATGTTTTTTCTGTGTATTCCAGCAAAGGAATATGATGTTGTAAAAGAGGTAAATGTGCAAAATTTCACCAATTTGGGTCAGATGAAAATGGGAAAGAATGATATCGATAATTTCCTGAATAAACTTTATGAAAGGTCATGTAAAGAAGCTAAAGCAGGCGTTGATTTTGATGCAGTTTTGTTAGTGGATGATAATCTGGTAATCCATGGTTTTATCTCAACAAAAACATTACAACTGATAAAGTATAAATAGGATTTAAATTTCTAATCCTGACAGGGTTCTAAACTCTGTCAGTGTTGGGAATACTCAAGAAACACACGAATTATTTACTAGCAAGTTGGTGAATTAAGACTTATTAATACTGATCAGGAATTAGTAAATTTATCGAATGAAATCAACTACAATAACTGCATGTTTTCAATCACTTCATCTGATTACCTTATTCTTGCTAATCCAATCATGTACTGAAAGGCCTGTTTCTAATGAATCCGCTTCAGTTTTATGTGATAATGAGCAATTATTTATCAATACACCCGATTCGTTTAGACTTTTGGAGATCGATTATTCGAATTCATCAATGGCGTTTTTTGATTCTTTAAGATCGACAATAAGGTGTTTTACACGTTTTAGAATCAAACACAAATACATTCATGCTGAAGATAGTACTACTATTTATATATTTATTCCTTTTTCTATGGTAGGAGGAGAAAGTGTTTCAATTAAAACTAGTTTGCGAAATGTTTTTGAAATACGTTTAAATAATGAAAATAAGTTATTGGTTGAAGGAGAGTATTGTTCACTTGATTCATTAGGTTCATTTATAAAAAGGAATGTATTGAATTATGGGAGACAAGCTAGTTTGGCTGATGCACCGAATAAGGCAAATATTAGTTTTAGGTGGGAAGTAGATTCAAGTTTAAATAGTGTTCGAACGGTCTTAAATATTATTGTTAGTGCTTATCTTGATGTCGCTCAAGAACAAAGTCTTTTGAAATATGGACAATCTTTATGTGAGCTACCAAAAGACTCTGTACTGATTTTACAGGATATTTTTCCACTTAATCTTATCTATAGAGGTGGAGCAAAACCAAAACCGATTTTTATTGAGTCAATTGTAAAAGATGAACCATTATTATCGGAATAGATACTAATATCAAACGAAGAATGATGCTAAGGTTATTCCTAAAATAACTCTCTTAACTTATTCTTCACATCCTTAAATTCAGGATCAGTTTTAAAAATAGCTGAAGGTTTGAGGTAGATGAGTTTATGATCTTTAATGTCGCGAGCATTTGCTTGTGACAAGTCATCGTTTTTTGTTTTAACTATTTCTTTGGCAGCAAGTCCGAGCAAATGCTCGAACTATTGTTTGATTCATGATCAGTTTTGGAAACCTTGAATAGCGCTAGCATTTGCTTGTGACAAGTCATTGTCTTTTGTTTTAACTATTTCTTTGGCAACAAGTCTGGGCAAATGCTCGAACTATTGTATGAGGAGAAACATTCCATTTCCACGTGCTACGTTTTTAGCTCCACCTGCTGCTATAAAATGATCAAGCTTAACAGCTAGATTCGATAAATGAATGGCATCATAATAATCGCTTCCGCTTTCAGAAACAATTCGTTGATATGATTACTATTTTAATAGGAACCTCCAGAACCAAAAAAAAGAAATTGAATGATCATATTTTTTCTATTTTTGCGCCACAATAAAATATTAAAAAAATAAGGAAGGATAAGGAATTGTTATGTCAAAAATAGAAGTATTGAATCTGATCGGAAACACACCAATGGTGCATTTAAAAACACTTGATCCCAAACCTGGTGTAGAGATATATGCAAAACTCGAGTTTATGAATCCTACAGGAAGTTATAAAGACAGAATTATTGCATATATGATTCAAAAAGGTATTGAAACAGGTAAAATTAATAATAATACAACCCTTGTTGAGGGAAGTTCAGGTAATACAGGAGCTTCTGTTTCTATGATTGCTTCTAGCATGGGATTAAAATCAATTCTTTTTGTTCCTGATAAATGTAGTGATGAAAAGGTTGCAATAATTCGATCATATGGTGCTGAAGTTATTGTTATACCTGCTCCTGAATCATATGAAGGTGCTGCTGCCAATAAAGCAAAAGAAGATGCTAATTTTTATCATATTGACCAATATAACAGCCAGTTAAATCCTGAAGCTCATTATATGACAACCGGCAAGGAGATCTGGGATGACATGAACGGGAAGATCGATGCATTTATTGCTACAGCATCAACCGGTGGAGCAATATCCGGGATTGCTAAACGATTAAAAGAAAATGACACAAATATAAAAGTTGTTCTTGCAGATCCGGAAGGATCTGTTTATAAACCTTATTTTGATGGTAAAGAAGATTATTTGTCATACAAAAAGCCTTTTTATGTAGAGGGAGCCGGCAAGGCTGTACTTGTTGACGCAATGAATTTTGACATAGTGGATGAAGCGATCTCATTTAATGATGAAAATGCTATAAGTATGGTACAACGTCTTGCCCGCGAGGAGGGCCTGATGGTTGGTGGTTCAGCCGGAGGTAATGTTTGGGCTGCTTTAGAAGTTGCAAAAAGAATGGAAGCTCCTGCTAAAATTGTAACTATTATACCTGATAGTGGTTTTAAATATCTGAGTAAAATCTTTAATTCAAAATGGTTAAACGAAATAGGCCTCGGACATCTTGCAGCTGACTAACTTAGTTTTTTTTATTTACATTTCACGAGACTTTCAATTTTGCGTTTGTGCTCATTAACGTTCAGTAAGATCGGTATACAATAATTCACTTACTTATCCTTATAGTTATCTCGAGGTGCAGTTTGCGTACCAATTTCTTGGTATTTGCGTGTATCCGACTTAACTAAGAAATCCTAATTGTAGCAAACAGTTTTTATTTTAAATGACGCTGATCAGACTGGGTTGGTCTTCATAGGGCTCTTCCAGCATTCAGCCTTCATCTTCAAAAGTATTTCCGCTGAAAATTGATTGTTTGTGATATTTTATGGCTTCAAATGGCTTTGTTATAGTCTTGTTTTTTCGAGTTGCAAAAATGAGAAAATGAACGACAAAGTCGGAAGATGTGTGTGATGTGTTGAAAGTTCCGGTTTACAAGATTCAAACAACAGGATTATAATATATATTTTTTGTAGATTCATTATTGATTTTTAAAGCACTTTAAACGAGAATAAGCATGTTGAATTTTGATTTTAATATCCCAACTAAAATATATTTTGGTCAAGGAAGAATAGAGGTCCTTGGAAAAGAAATCCTCAAATACGGTAAGAAAATATTGTTAGCCTATGGAGGAGGAAGTATCAAAAAAAATGGAATTTATGATGACGTAGTCTCCCAATTAAAATCCAATAAAATTGAGTTTGTTGAATTATGTGGAATTAAGCCCAATCCAAGCATAGAAAGTGTCAGAGAAGGAGTAAAACTTTGTAGAGAAAATGAAGTCGAATTTATTTTAGCTGTAGGAGGTGGAAGTGTAATAGATTGTGCAAAAGCTATTGCTGCAGGAGTAAACTATGCAGGAGATGCCTGGGACTTTTTTGTGAAAGGAGCAAAAGTGAATAATGTCATTGCTATTGGCTCTATTCTAACACTTTCTGCTACTGGTTCCGAAATGAATGCTAATACAGTAATTTCTAATGAAGCAACTGAAGAGAAACTTCCATTTGCTCATCCGACATTAAAACCACGGTTTTCTATTCTCGATCCGACCTATACCTACAGTGTTTCTGCAGTTCAAACAGCTGCAGGTACAGCTGATATTATGAGTCATTGTTTGGAGCAATATTTTAGTAAGGTTGATGGAACTTTTGTGCAAGACCGAATGACGGAAGCTATTTTGAAAACATGTATTCAGTATGGACCAATAGCAATGAAGGAACCTGATAACTATGAGGCACGTGCGAATTTGATGTGGGCAAGCAGTTTGGCATTAAATGGATTGCTGCAATACGGAAAAGAGGGCGATTGGGCTACGCATGTGATGGAACATAAAATAAGTGCTATCTCAGATCTGACACACGGAATTGGGCTGGCTATTTTAACTCCACACTGGATGGCTGAGGTTTTGGATAAATCATCGCTGGAAAAATTCCATTCGTTTGCTACCAACGTATTCCATATCAGCGAAGGAAATGACCAAATGGAGATGGCTAATGCTGGCATTCAGGCTTTGAAAGAATTTTTCATTTCATTGAATATTCCATCAAATTTATACGATTTAGGAATAAGGATAACAGAAGATAGATTTCATGAAATGGCAGTGGATATTGTCAAAAATGGACCTATTGGCAAATATAAATCACTAGGATTAAGCGAGGTTTTAAGCATACTAAAATCATGTTATCGCTAATACTATCTATTATCTGTAACTATAATTTCTGAACACGAAAGATTTATCAAAACATTATCTTTGAATATCAAAATCAACAAGAAAAACAATTAATAATGAAACATTTAAAACTTAGCCTGACAATAGGTTTATTTTTCCTCATTTCAATTTCCTCATTTGCTCAAAAAAAGGAACTAACATTAGATGTTGTTAATTCGCGAACAAGTTATCTGCTTTATCCTGAATATGCACGTCAGTATAAGGAAATGAGACAATTGCAATGGGTGACAGGAGAAGATGCCTATACTTATGTGAAAACAATAACTGTTAAGGACAAAAGTTTGGATGCGATTTATAAGGGCAGTATCAAAGCCAAAGGTGCTGATAAAATGCTTCTAAATATCGATGGTTTTAACAAATTTTTCTACAAGGCAGGTTTTGATTCCCTTCGCGCTATTCCAAATTTTTCATGGCATTCACCTACTGAAATGAAATTTCAGAAAGATGGCCAGATTTTGATTTTGGATATCAAGAAAGGAGGCGTGACCATCGCAAATTGTTGTAATGCAAATGCAGCAAATGCTGATGTTGAACCCAATTCATTCAATATTGCTTTTACAGTAGATAATAATTTATTTGTTTCGTTCAATAAAAAAGAGGCCTTCCAGATTACTAAAGATGATGATAAAGGGATCGTAAATGGGCAAACAGTTCACCGTAATGAATTTGGAATACATAAGGGAACTTTCTGGTCACCAAAAGGAAACTACCTTGCTTTCTATCGTAAAGATGAAACCAAAGTAGGAGATTATCCTGTAATGGATATTTCAAAAACTCCGGCAACTGTAGAAATGGTTAAATACCCAATGGCAGGAACTACTAGTGAAGAAGTGACTTTGGGTGTTTTTGATGTGAATAAGAAGAAAACCATCTTTTTAAAAACAGGTGAACCAAAAGAACAATTTCTGACGAATATTGCCTGGTCGCCTGATGAGCAATTTATTTTTATTGCCGTTTTAAACAGAGCACAAAATCACATGAAACTGAACCAGTATAATGCAAAATCTGGTGAATTTGTAAAGACCTTATTTGAGGAAAAAAATCTGAAATATGTAGAACCACAAGATCCAATGATTTTCCTGGAAAAAAATCCAAACGAATTTCTGTGGTTTAGCCGGAGAAATGGTTTTAATCAGTTATACCATTATTCGATTGATGGAGAACTTATTGAACAAATTACGGATTCAAAAGCAGATGTTTTAAGTTTTCTTGGTTTTAGTGTTGATGGCAAGCAAATTAGATATATTGCTATTGATGAAGAATTTCCATTGCAAAAACATGCCTATTCTACCAATCTTGAAACACAGGAAATTGTCAGATTAACAACTGCCGATGGTACCCACAGGCTGGAAACAAGTAGTTCTAAGAACTTTATGATAGATATTTATTCCAGTCAGGTTATTCCAAATGAAGTGGCATTAATTGATGCAAATGGCATGATTATCAAAAAAATATATATTGGTGAGAATCCGTTAAAAGAATACAAAACAGGAGAAACAAAGGTTGGAAGCATTAAAGCCGAAGATGGTACTGATTTATATTATCGATTAATTAAACCAACTGATTTTGATGCCTCTAAAAAGTATCCTGTTATTGTGTATGTGTATGGTGGACCTCATGCCCAAATGGTTAATAATTCATGGTTGAACAGTGCCAGTTTATGGATGCATTACATGGCAAATCAGGGGTTTGTGATTTTTACTGTGGATAATCGTGGTTCAGGAAACCGAGGGCAGAAGTTTGAACAAGTTATTTTCCGAAACATGGGTAAGCATGAAATTGATGACCAAATGAAGGGAATTGAATTTTTAAGAGGGCTCAATTATGTTGATATGGATCGAATTGGTGTTCATGGATGGAGCTATGGAGGATTTATGACAGCCAGTTTAATGTGTCGTCAGCCAGAAACATTCAAAGTTGGCGTTTCAGGTGCACCGGTTATCGATTGGAAATATTATGAGATCATGTATGGCGAACGCTATATGGACACGCCCGAAGAAAATCCAAAAGGATATGAAAAAGCCAATGTGCTTACTTATATTGATGACTTGAAAGGCAAACTATTATTGGTTCATGGTACTAGTGATGTTACTGTAGTTTGGCAGCATACCCTGAAGTTTATTGAGCAAGCAAATCACAAAGGAGTACAAGTTGATTATTATGTGTACCCAGGTCATAAACATGCGGTACGTGGAATTGATCGTGGTCATTTAGATAAGAAAATGGCTCAGTATTTTATTGATAATTTGTAATTGAAAAGTTATTTACCTGATGCTTGTCTGGGCGAAGTTGAAGACTAAACTGGCATTTTTGTTTACATAGCACTTTTTATGATAAACCCTTATTTCAATGGCTATAAAACCTATTTGCAATTAGAGAAAGGCTTGTCGCAACATACGGTTGATGCCTATCTTGAGGATTTTAAGAAATTATTGGTTTATCTGGACGATCAATACCCTGATTTCAAAATTGAAAAAACGGACAAAAACAAACTCCGGTCCTTTATACTTTGGATTAATGAAATTGGATTATCAGCACGAACACAGGCGCGAATTATGTCAGGTATCCGGAATTTCTTCTCCTATCTGTTGGAAGAAAAAGTGATCGATGAAAATCCTGTAGATTTAATAGAATTACCCAAAATTGGGAGAAAGTTACCTGTTGTTTTGAGTGATGCTGAAATCAATAAAATGATTGAGGTTATCGACCATTCAAGTCGAGAAGGGCAAAGAAACAGATGCATTGTTGAGGTGCTTTATAGTTGTGGTTTACGCGTTAGTGAATTGGTAAACCTCAAAAGAGCGGGTTTATTTTTAGATCATGATTACATCAAAGTAATTGGTAAAGGAAATAAAGAAAGGCTTGTGCCAATAGGAAGCATTGCCAAGGAACAAATACGACTTTATGAAACGGGAATCCGATTGCATTTGGATATTAAAAAAGGACATAAAGAGTTTGTATTTTTGAATCGAAATGGAAGACAACTTAGTCGTGTGATGATATTTTATATCATCAAGGATTTAGCTGAAAAAGCAGGAATTAAAAAGAATATTAGTCCACATACACTCCGGCATTCTTTTGCAACAGAATTGGTTGACCGGGGAGCAGATCTTCGAGCTGTTCAAGAAATGCTTGGACATTCGTCCATTACTACTACAGAAATTTACACACATTTAGATTCCAGCTATTTAAAGGAT
>Ga0209045_1002094_pt1 | contig 15403 bp, 16 predicted proteins | sample SaaInlLV_10m_DNA_4_FD_184664 | JGI IMG/M metagenome (GOLD analysis project Ga0209045, IMG submission 184664) | Marine microbial communities from expanding oxygen minimum zones in the Saanich Inlet - Saanich Inlet SI072_LV_200m_DNA (SPAdes) (version 2) | ecosystem: Environmental > Aquatic >...
TTAATATGACTAATTCTGGAATGGGGTCTAGTGGTTCGCATGGTTTGTGTTTGTATAATGTGACTGGAACTTTTAGTGGTAATAATTTTTATAATCCTATTGATGGTAGTCAGGAGTGGGCTGATGCGGCTATTAAGATAACTTCTTTGGGTGGTTCAGGAATTGTTATTAATAATAATAATTTTACTACATTAAATGGAGTTGGTTTAGTTGGGGTTGTTAATCCTAAATTGTATGATAATATTTTTAATCGTAGAGCTATTGCTTTTGCTAATCCTGCGTTAGATGTTTTATCTGTGGCGGGGGGAAATATTTCTGCTAATACATTTGATGGATATGGTAGTTCAGAGGTAGTTACAATTCGTAGTTCATCAAATGTAGTATTTAGTGAAAATAATATTTCTAATAGTGGTGAGTCTACTGATAATTATGATTTTTATGCGTCGTATTCTCCTCTTAATGTGAGTGGAATTTTGTGTAATGATTCAGTATCATTTATGACCAATATGCAGCCGCCGCAAGGAGTAACTGCAGATAATACTAAAATAGCATTTGTAAACGGGGCAGAAAATTATGATGTTGTTTGTATGACTGATCCTGGTGGGAATAATATAACAATGTATTATGGATCTAGTCTTAATAATAATGATTGTGAAGATGCATTGGATAAACTGGATCCATCAGTAGTTTGTAGAGCGTTTGTTAAAAATGTGTTAATAACTGCTGGGTCGTCTACTAATTATGATTTTAATGAGACTGCTTTTGCAAATCCAGTAAATGGGACTGATGTTAATATTACTCAGCCATTTACAAATCCTGCATATTTACAGGCGCAGTATAATTCAACAACAAATACGTATGGAATGAATGTTACTGGTTCAAGCATGAACCTAACTAATAACATATTTACAAATAGTGGTTTTTATTTTCCAAGTAATGCTGCATCTTATTTGGAGTATAGTAATTCAAATGCAAAACTATTTTGGCATTTAATAACTACTGTTGCTGTAACTGGAACAAATATAAGTGATGAAGTTAATGTTTTTCTTGAGAATAATAATGCAGGTCTTTCGGATGATTACACTTTGCCAGGTATGAATTCTTCATCACAAGTTACATTATATGGTCTTAGTGTAATTCCTAATTCTTCAGCACAGATGTTAGAAAATGGAGAAAATTGTACTCATTGTGTATTCCATGCTGCATCAGGAAGTGATATTATTTTTAATGTATCTCACTTCTCAAACTATTCAATAAATGTTACTATGTATGAAGGTGAAGGAGACGAAGAAGAAACTCCTGCAGGAGTTCCTGAGTTTTCAGACTATGCAATAATGTTATTGTTGGTATTAGCTGTTGGTGGATTTGTAGTAATGAGAAACCGCGAAGAGTAATTATTTAATTTTTAATTAAATTTTTTTTAACTTTTTTCTTCTGTTTTGTTTTTATGAGATAAATTTATAATAAACAGATATTTCTAAAGTCATTATGCAAAAAAATTATACTCTTGGAAAACTATTTGGAATATCTGTACAAATCCATTACACTTGGTTCTTAGTATTTTTATTAATGGTGTGGTCGTTATCAACAGAATTTTTTCCAATAAATTATCCAGGAATGAAAAGTTCTTATTATGTTGTTATTAGTATAGTATCTGCATTAATGTTATTTATTTCAGTATTATTGCATGAATTGAGCCATTCACTAACTGCAAGAAGATTTAAGATAAAAGTGGGCATGATTACTCTGTTTTTTTTTGGAGGAATCGCACATATATCTGATGATAAATTAACTGCAAAATCAGAATTTTGGATGGCAATAGCAGGACCTGCATTTAGCATATTATTTGCATTATTATCTTGGATTTTATTTAAGTTAGTTATGGTTTTTGATTTTGTATTTTTAGAAGGAGGTTCAATAGTGTTATTTTTCTTATTTAGACTCAACTTAATGTTAGGAATATTCAATATGTTTCCAGGATTTCCACTTGATGGAGGTAGAGTATTTAGATCTATTATTTGGTGGGTGAGTGGAGATTTAGAAAGAGCAACAAAATATGCATCTAAAGGAGGCAGGATTTTTGCATACATTTTGATAGGACTTGGAATTCTTGAAATAGTATTGTTAGGAAGTTTTGGAGGACTGTGGTTTATCGTTTTAGGATTATTTTTAAGATCCATAGCAAATCAAAGCTATCAACAAGTTTTGGTTAAGAAAGTTCTTGAAAAACTAAAAATAAAAGATATTATGAAAACCAAATTTGATTATTTAGTTCCTGAAATGAATTTATCAGATGTTGCTAGAAAGATTGCAAGAAAAAGTTCTATTTATTATTTGGTGTTAGAAAAGAAAAAATTAGTAGGAGTATTGGATATTAACACATTCAGTAATGTTAAGAAAAAAGAACGTAAAAAAACATTAGTAAAAGATGTAATGATCAGACCTGAGCAAACAAAAGGATTGCACAAAGATATGAATGCATTTGGATCAATGACTTTGCTCTTGAAAAAGAATTATTTATTTATTCCTGTAATTAACAAAAAAGCAGAACTAGTTGGAATTATAGAAAAAAGATATGTATTAGATTTGATACAAGGACAATTAGATTTGAAAAAATAAAAAATGATTCTATGGGTTGTTCTTTTTTTTTAGAATGAATATTCTTGAGAAACAGGTTCCACTACAGAACATTTTTTACCATCTCTAAATTCGATTTTATGAATTATTTCTTTAGTATGTTTATCTTTTTGAACAAATGTTTGAGTTATGCTCTTAATGTCTTCAGAATATTTTTCTGAATTTGAACAAATGCCTGTTTGTTTTCCGTTATAATAAAAAAGTAGACTGCAAATTTCATTGTCTTTAATGTAAAATTGTCCAGATTCAAAATTATCTATTGTAGGCATCTTAAAACTAACTATTTTCATAAGTTCTTCAGCTTTTTCTTCACTATCTTTTTTTGGCGAATTACGTTTAGTAATTTTAAGATTTGAAATACTTGAACCAATACTATTATTTTTGTAATCAGAACTGGCTCGTATTATTCCCACGAGTTTTCCAGTTCCTTTTTTTACATAAACTCCTCCACTATTTCCTCCATGTGCGGGGATATCTGTTTCAAACCAATTAACTCCATTGCAAACTTCACCTATGTCTATAATTTCTCCATCTTTAATATTTAGATTTGATTTAGTAGGATCATAAGTAATTAATGTAACTTCCAAACCTTCTTTTATTACACCCTCGTAAAACTGAAGATTAAAAACTGTAGGTATTGGTCCGGGCAGAGTTAAGACATTTAGATCACTTTTACTAGAACCATTTTCGTGGCGGAAATCTAAATCTAAATTAAAGGTTAAATAATTAATCAAATATTTAGAACTAGTGCTTTTTTTATGAGAATTTCCTTTTAAAATATCTTTTATTATGTGTGTTTTTTCAGATGCGATATCTGATAAAATATGATCTGCAGTAATTATTTGTCGAGAATTAATAAAAATTCCAGTTCCTGCTTTTATTTCTTGCATCATGAATTTTTTTTCTGCATGGAATATTTTAACCAAATTATAAGCCACTTCGCAATATTCATGCGGAATTCCTAAGTTTTCCGCATTACAATTATTTTCTCCAGGAGGTTCTTCAAAAACTTCTACTTTTTTAAAACCGTCATTACACTCTTTATGATACCATAATTCTATTGATTTTTCTGCAACATATTTACCTATTTTTTGTGAGGGATGATATGCTAATGCGCATGTTCCAACTATTAGTCCATAAAATCCAACTGTTAAAAGATGTTGTTTCCATCCTGTAAGAGTTTTTACTTTTTTTTCTAAGTCGACTTCTTGTTCTTGTTTGTCCTCAGGTTCAACTTTTATCTTCTGAATGTACGGTTTTCTTATTTTAGCCATTTTAATTTATAAATTATATTCTAACTCTGTTTGGTTTTTTTCTTGAACTGATTTTCTTAATGGGTTCTTTTGCTGTATATCAAAATTATTAATGCTTGAGACAATTGCTTTGTGGTTTTTTTTATCTTCTGCAACAATTATTCCAAGCACTGCGTTATCTTGGTCAACAAGAATTCCTCCGCTATTTCCTTTATAGCTAGGTCTGTTAATGTAAAAAAATTGAGTTCCTTTGCAAGGTTCATCAATTCGTTCAATTTCTGCTTGAAAGTAAAATCCTCCGTCTATGGAATGAGCATCTGAAAGCAATGTAACATTCATGCCGATAGCGGGTTTTTTTGTTGAAATTTTTAAATTAAATACGTTATAATTTGGTTGATCAGGTTCAATTACTGCAACATCTGCTGCGATATTTGACTTAACATTTGGTTGTTCTGTTTTAATTTTTTTACCTTTATGATCGATTGTGTGTTTAGCTTGAGCTGTTTGTTTATGTTGTATTAAATTTTCTCCAACGTCATATGCTGTACGTTTACTAGTCCTAATTGTTTGTTCTATTAGAGGAGATGAAACATGACTTGCAGTAATGATTTGATAAGGATTCAAGTAAAAACCATTTCCTGCAAACAGGTCTCCCCTAACATTTGTTTTGATTGTTACTAAATTATGCATAACTTTGCAGTATTTTACATCATAAGATTTATCTGATTTAGGAACGCATCTTTTTTCTAAAGAAGTTTTGTCTTCATGAATTTCAGGTTTTTTAATTTTAGAACAAAACTTTGCTAACTGTTGTTTTGCATTTTGAATTGTTTTTTCTTTTGCAGCATCTTTTCCAAGATTATCAATAGCAACACAGGTAAGCATAGAAATAAAACCAACTCCTGCAGCAACAGCTCCAACTTTTGCAGCAGTTGTCCAATTAAGCCAATCTGGACGAAGAGCATGTTTTAATTCAGCTCTTGCTTTTTGTTTTTGCTTTGCTTTTTGTTTTTTTAATTTTTGTTCTTCTTGTTTTGGAGTCATTTTGGATTTTGTTTTTATATTTTTTATATTATTTTGATTTTTTAATGAATATATTTTTCTAGTCCTTTTCTGATTTTTCTTTTTTGGAGGTAAGTCCACTTATTACTTTTGCAGCGTTCAACATCTTTTGCGCACATAATTTTGTTATATAATATGCTGTGGCGTTTGATACCTAGACAATGACCTAATTCATGAAGTGTTGTATTTATTAGTGAATCCGTAGTCATGTAGTTTTCTGATGGGTCTACAAAACAAATGTTTTTGCCAATTACTGCATGACCTACTGTTTTGTTTTTTTTCCTTTCATTAGGGATAGGCTGAAAAATAACATATAATTCTTGGTTAAATTGTGAGTCTTCTGATAACATCAGCTGATATTTGCAGAATAGTTTTTGCGAGGCTGTAAATTTGCTTGTTAGAAGAGTTATGTTTCTAACTTCTTCTTTGTATTTTTTATCTAACTCTTGTTTTTCTTGAGCAGAAATAGTTTCAAGATTTTTGTCACCATATGTTTCTTGGTAAATGTGTTTATTGATGGTTGGAAGTTTAGAAGGCATAATTCTTAGTTTATAATCTACAGCAACATCAAATTGTCTGTTAAAATTTATTGCAATATTGTATAATGCGATTTCTATTCTGTATTTGCTAAGTTGTTTGAATGATTCTTCAGTAAAACAAACATTGATAGAAATGGTTTCTCTTGGTTGTGTGTTGAATTGATATTCGCGATCACATAAAGTTTTTAGTTTTCCTTCTAGTGTATTTAATTCTGCGTTTAGTTCAGTTTCTTCTTGTTGTGGTTGAGTTGCTGTTTGCATTTTGTTTTGATATTTTTTTGTTTTGTTTGTTTTTATTGAATGTATTTTTGTAGACCTTTGAATATTGAATATCTTGATGTAAGATCCCATTTTATGTTAGTTGAAGGTTGAATTGCTGGATACATGGCGCTTTTTTTGTCGTCAGAATGGTATGCTCCTAGAAGATGTCCTATTTCGTGCATTATTGTTTTTGCAAGTTCTTGGTAGTCTAAGGATTTAGAATCATTAACAGTGCAACAATTACCATTCATTAATGCAGCACCTACTGTTATTGGTTCTCCCATGGCGCTTCTTATTTTTTTGTATTCTTCGTTTTGTTCATAGATTACAATATGTATTTGTTTTTTATTTTTAGAATTTTTATTTAGCGAAATATTGTGAGCTCTTACTGCTTTTTCTGTAGGACCACTAACAAATCCTAATAATTTGTTTGTACATTCAGTTATCATTAATTTATTTTTTTGAATTTTAAGCGAGGCATTAGCAGTGGATAGTTTTTTTAATACAAGAGTTAGTTTAAGTTTTTGTTTGTATGTTTTGGTAGATTTGGTTAGTTCTTCAACTTCTTTATACCAAGCTTCACGTTTTTTTTCTAGTTCTTTTACTTCATCTTTGATTGGTTTAACTTCTTCATCCATCAAATCATATAAACTAGGTGCTGTTGAGTCCATACATCTAAACTTATATTGTGGTGTTACTCTGAAATCTTTTTGGAATGTTTTTTGCATTATATCTAGAACAGAAATGATTTCCTCTAAGGGTCTTGTTTGGATTGATTCTTCTGTAAAATATATATTTACTGGAACTGTTCTTCTTAGAATTCGTTGAGTGATAAATTTGCCTAAGCTAAACTCACTACTTTTTTCGTTCCATTTAGATTCTACTTCTTTTAATTTGTCTGTTAGATTTGTCATTTTCCTCTTTTTATATAATATATAATAGTTGTAATATTTGACCGTTAAACTACTATATAAATTTTTCGCTTTTTAACCACTGTTAAGTGGTAAAAGAAGAGTTCTGGGTGGGTCTGGTAGGGGTTTCAAATGTTGTTTTTTGTAAGAATTAGGACCTATTCTCTCGATGTGTTTATGAAAGACCACAAATATTTATATATTTTAAAAACTAAAAAATATATGTTAATAGAGCAAATTAAACTTAGCATCTTAGCTAGGGGGCTAATAAAATGGAATGGGAATTTGAAAAAGAAAGACTTGGAAAATCCATTGTTCGTGACCTTTATGAACACGAGTTTATTAAGACAATTTATAGTAATGAAGATAATGTTGAAGGCTGGACATTAAAGAGCGGTATTTGGAGTCCCGTTTACATAAACCTGCGTCCTGTAGGATCTGTTTCTGAAATATTTGAAGAAATTAGTTATGGACTTGATAGATTGATACACTATGAAGCACCAAAAACAACAATTTTAGTGGGAATTGAAATGGCAGGAATTCCATTAGCAGTTGGAGCAAGTTTAGAACTTAGACACACGCTACCTACGAGAGGATTTCCCTTTGCATATACTAGATCATTACCTGGGAAAAAAGTAAGAACTGTTGAAGAAGCAAAAACAGCATTGGCACAATTAGACAGAGTTCATGATTATGGAGGGCATTCATTAGTTGAAGGACATTTTGAAAATGGAGATGTGATTTGTTTAGTTGATGACATGACTACAAATATTGAGAGTAAATTAATCTCCCGAGAAATTATTAAACATGAACTTAAATCAAGAGGAATTGAGGAATATAGTTGTAATGATGTTGCAGTTCTTTTAGATCGAGAACAAGGTGCTCAAGAACAAGCAAAAAAACATGGAATTAATTTAATGAGTTTGATTAAGTTCAAAACAAATGGTCTTGAATGGCTCGAAGAGAAAATGAATCCACAAGAACATTCTTTAATTAAAGATTATTTAGCAAACACTCAAAAATACCAAGACGCCGATTTAATTAGTGCAGAACGAGAAAAAGCAAAGAACTTTTTTGAATAATTTTTTCTATTTTCTTTTTTTTTTCTTATTATTATTTTTCTTTTAGTTTTTATATTTTTGTCTATTTTTTTTAAACATTATCATATTCTTGATAAATAATATGTCCGCAGGATTTACAATGAGATGCATCTTCGTCATGATACATTAATCCACAATTTTTACAAGTAGATTTTTTCTTTTTAGTTTGAGACCACTCTTTTATAACTTGACTTGCTTGCCAAGGAATTAAAATTATTCCTGAAATAATCATTAGAACAGTTACTATGCGCCCGCCATCAGATATTGGTATAATATCTCCAAAACCTACGGTTGTGATTGTAACAACAACATAATAAAAAGCATCTCCGAAATTATTAACAACAGAATTAATTCCATTCTCGACGTGAAAAAATAATCCTGCTGAGATAAAGAAAATAATAAAAATAGTAAAAACCAATCTAACTACTTTAAGAAAATGCCAAGTAATATTTCCAAAAAAGAAATAAGGATCTGCAGTGAATCTTAAAAATCTGAAAATCCTTAAAACTTTGAAAACTCTAAGTATTTTAATAAAAGTTATATTTGCTCCGTATACGGGAAATAATATGATTGTTATCGTCGGTAAAATTGCTAGTAAATCTATAATTGTGTAAACATTGGTTGCTTCTTTAACTCTGTTTGATGCTCCATAAATTCTTGCAATATACTCTATGATAAAGAAAATAATTGTAACAACTTCAATCTTCCAAATAATTCCTCTTGCTATTTCTGAAATAGGGTATGTTTCAAGAACAAATGTTAAACAAATTAATAAATTAAGTATGAGAATAAACATATCAATAAACTTGCCAGGCAATGTTTTGCAATCAATAAGATAAAACTGAATTTTTTCTCGTAAACTTTTTGGAGGTGTTGGTTTTTTAGAACTAGATTTAGCATTAATCTTGAGCTTACCTCTCTTTTTTGTTGCCATTATTGAGGTTTATATAGAAGAGAAATTTAAATGTTTTGTTTTTATAATTTAAAAAGAAATAATTAGCCAAGCATTTCTAATGCTTTTTCCAGTAATGATTCTTCAGGAACTTCAGGCATTGATTCTTTTTGAGGTTGTCCGCGAATATAAATTTCTTCAACACCTGCAGAAGTTAGCATTTCATTATATTTTTCAAGATATCTTTTAACAACTGGAACTGCTTTTACTTCCCGTACCCATAAATTTAGTTTGCCTTGTTTTGTTAATGCTTCACCTTCACAAACATACACAATAACTTTTTCATGAACTTTTTTCTTTGTTCCTAAAAAGGTTGTTGATTCTACTTCCTGTTGAATGTATGAACAAGGTTCATAATCATTGTTTAAGAGTTTACCAATTTTTGAATGATCGTATCGACCAATAATGTGCTTCTCAACTCCATTGTTTAAATTGTTAGCTATTTCAAGAAGCATTACGTCTATGAAATTTTTTAATCTTTCTGTTTTATCTTCGAGTATCATTTTTTATCTTTATCTCCTGTAAGTTTTTTGTAAGTGTCTTTTATTCTTTCCAATAATTCAGGACTTATTTCTATGTCTTTGAAAGTATCTGGTGGATACACTGGATCCATTAGGGGGTTTTTGCCAATATCAATTCCGCCTGAACCTGTGCTAAATTTTCCTTTTACATCTCCTGGTTTGCTAGGGATTAAATATTTGAATGTTTCAAATCCTGTTTCACCAATATCATAAATATGGGTGTTGTCCAAAGATTTTTTAGGCATATTTATTTCAGAGATATGTTCAAGTATTGGATCTTCTGGTTTTGGAGGTTCATCTTTTTTCTGAAGTCCTGCGACTATTGCTGCATTTCTTTCTTCAATCATTGTAGCTTCATCTGCTTGACTTGTTGGTTCTTCAGCAGGTTTTTTGTAAAATCCTGCAAAGTTCCAAACTCCTGGTCGAGGATTTCTAGCTTGAACTTGTTCAATTGGTACGCAAGCGTTTGGTCTTGACGAATCGTATTTCATTTTTATTTTTTCTCTTTTTTTTTAGTTAATTGTAATTATTCTACTTTATTATTGTAATTAGCTTCTAAACTTCCGCCAAGTTGTTGAATTTTGTGTCCGTGATGTTGAATATACGGTTGAATTTTTTCTTCGATTCCTGGAGCACCAACAACATTAACTCTGCTAGTTGTTCCATCTTGTTCAACAGTAATTTGCATAAGTGGAGTTTGAGTAATATCTCTATGTCCTCTGTCTCTAGATCTGTCACTAACAATTTGTTGATTTAATTCCCAAACTGGTTGAGGTTGATCTCGAGTTACTAATTTAGAATAAGTTGTTCTAATTCCTGTATCTGTTTCTACTTGGGTTGCAAAATCTGAAATCATTCCTGAAACAATTCCTTGTGCTAAGTGTAATCGTTGATAAGGTGTTAAGGGTTTACCTTCTTGTTTAGGTTCTGAACCTGTTGATGAATTTTGGGATTTTTTTCGAAAAAAACCATCTATTCCTGTTTCATCTTTTACCATTTTATTTACCTCTTTTTTTTGGATTTTTTTTAAATGCAAATATCTATTATTTAGTAGAGTTTTCCAATAGTATATAAAACTTTTGTTTTTTAGCCACTCTTCAGTGGTAAATTCTTTTGATTTGTCCGGATTTTACGCATTTTTTGAGTCGTGTTAGAATGAGGTCTGATGTGTTTTAATTGTATTTATGCCTAATTTATTTATTATTAATTATTCAAAATAAATTAAATATTAATTTATGTCTTATTTAGACTTATTTAGTATTAGGAATAAATATATATTTGTTTAACTTAACATATATAGATCAAATAAATAGTTTACATTGTGTGAGGTAGTTAAAATGAACTATATGAATAAAACTTATAACTCAAAAACTCGAAAATATTTGGCAAATACTGGCTATTTTCTATTAGATCTGTTTTTTGGTGGATATATTGAAGCAATAGATATGGCTGCGGGAAAGAAACATGAGCCTTTGACTATTTTTGAAAAGAAAGTGGTTGGAGAATTTGAAACTTTGTGAATTGAAAATAATTAAAAATAATAATAATTTTGTTTATCGTTTTCTAGAGTCTTATCATTAGTTTTTCTCTTAATCCTGATCCGCTAGATCTGCCAGGAGGAGGAAATTCGACTTCATATTCCGGGACATGTTCTGGGCATCCAGGTCTAACAAAACCTTCGCAACCCATGTCTTTGTAAAACTTCTCTGCTGCCTCTAGTTCTTTTTGAGTGTATTGTTTTTTGTGCCCGTGGCAAAATCCTTTAACAAATCGTTTACTTTCAGTTTCTGTATGTTCTCTTCGTAGTGGGTTTGCGTCGACGAGAGCGTTAAAGTTTAAATCATAACCTAGATCGCATGCTGTGTGGTATATGAACATATTTTCTGCAACTAATGCTTTCTTATGTGCATCTTTAAGTGGTTTCCAACATTCACCTGTATTTCTGAATTTGTTAGCACTACCGTCGTGACATGTAAAATCTAATAAAAAATCCGCTACTGTATCTGCTGCAGTTAGTCTTTCTCGTGCACAAAAGCGTTTGTATCCTTTATACCATTCATGAATTTCTGCTTGTTCGTGGATCATAATCATAGCGTTAGTAAATGCAGATCCTGACTCCATTGTTGCAACAATCATTTCTCCTTGAGATGAATTTTGATGCATAACATATCTTTTAACATCTTTTTGAGTCACTATCTTGTCTAGCTTTTGTTTGTGAGGATCGTCTGCGATAGCAAGCATTATATTTAATTCAGAAGGTTTTGGCATTAGTGCTTTAAACCAGTCTTGCTTCATTAAATCTAAATAACTAAATTCTTTTGTGGTCCATGTTTTAAGATCATTTGAATTTTTTTTGTTAGTTCTCACTTCAGCAAGCTTTTCTAAGCCGTATGGATTGTCTTTCATACAATTAAATGGTGAAAACATCATGAACCTTTCATCAAAATCTCTCGATAGCAAACTTGATTCTGTTCTTTCTTTGATATTTTGTCCAGGAATTGTATATTTTATTTTCATTTTTTTGATCTTTTTTTGATGTTATTTTGTTGTTTTATGTTACTTTTTTCATTATATATAAATGTTTTGTTTTTGTACTTACTTAAAAGTAGCAAAATTAGCAAATTTTATAAATAATCACTCATTTATCTTTGTTAATAATTGCAAATTCCGTAACATTTAGCAATTAAGGGATATTTAAAATGACGAAAAATATTAGAGATTTAATAGAAATTGCAAAACAATCTGAAATCATGTTACAAGGATTAGATCTGCCTTATTCTCCTAATCATAAAGGTCAAACAACAAAAGAACATGTTGAAAAACAATTTAACATGGAAGATTCTTTATGCAATGTTGCTTCAATTGTAAATCGAGATAAAATTTCTGATCAAATAAAATGGGAACTCGAAACTGCAGAAGCCCTTCTTTCCGAAAACTATGAAAAACTACATTCGATGATTGATAATCAAAATGTTTCAGATAAACCCTTTCTTTATACAACAAAAGATGACTTACAAAGTTTTTTTGATCCATTATTAAGAGATTTAACTCAAACAGATTTACGTATTTTAACTGCAGTTGTTGCACTTCATGACATTGGAAAAGTAAATCAAGAGTGGGCAAAAGAAAATTTGAATACGACAGGAATTGAATTTATCGCACACGATTATGATTCTGCAAAACTTGTAAAAACAAATCCTAAACTAATTGCACCATTTGACTTAAATGATGCGAGTCAAGAAATCGCAATTCAATTAATTAAACTACATTCATTACCTGGACAATATTTTTTTGGAGAAGGAAATATTTCAGGATATCATAATTTAATGAATTTATCTAACAAGTTAAGTTCTGAAAATCCAATGAAACTTGCAAGAATTCACGGGCTTATTGACGTAATGTCTGCATTGAACAAAGGATTTGTAAAACCAATTTTAAATTCACATAAAAAATTATCTGAATTAATTTCTAATGTTTATGTGGGTTCAGGAAATTTAGCTGATGCTTTTGAACAAGAAGCTAAACATGCAACTGTTGATTTTTGTGATGTTTTGGATCTTCACGAAATTCATCCTAACTCTCTTTACAGATTAATAAAATTAACTGCAACAAAATCAGACGAGATAAAAATTTTAAATGAAGCATTGTCTGAACTTAGTGATGACTTGGTTGGAGAATTTGATATTGCAACAAGAAGCCCAACAACTTGGTTTGGAACATATGTTGCAAATGCATTTGGCTCAGGACTAAGACGAGCATATGGAGATTCAATTACTGATTCTGATATTATCGATGTAATTCAAACTACTGTAAAAATGATTGCAGGAGCAAACAACATTCAAAGACAATCTTATGTTAGATCTTATGCACTAAGTGCAATCACTCCAGGACTAATGGTTGCAGATGGGCAAAAAGAGATAATTGTTGACAGAGTAAAAAGACTAAATAATTTATCTTCAATGGTTAATTATTTAAACGATTCTAAACAAGGATTTTATGTTCGAAGAAATTTTGATACTGTAGAAATAACTTGTAATAAATAATTCTTATTGGATGCTTCTTTTTTTTTCTTGAAAATTTTTCAATATTGTTGAAAATTTAGGTGTTTTTTTTGGGAAATACTTTTAAATTTGAATTGTAATTTAGTTTGTATGAAACAAATTGAAGTATTAACAGAACATAGAATTAAAGATTTAATTTATACTATTCGATGAGTTCCAGTAATGCTTGATTATGATTTGGCTAAACTTTATAGTGTTCGAACAAAAGCATTAAATCAAGCAGTTAAAAGAAATATCGAACGATTTCCAACTAATTTTATGTTTCAATTAACTGATTCTGAAAAAACAGAGCTGGTCACAATTTGTGACCACCTTAAGCAACTTAAATTTTCTTCAACAAAACCTTTTGTGTTTACAGAACAAGGAGTTGCTATGCTATCGGCAGTTCTTAAAAGCAATGCGGCAGTATTGGTTAGTATTAGAATAATGGATGCTTTTGTTTCAATGAGGAAATTTTTATTGGTAAATGCTCGACTCTTTCAGAAAATTAATTTCTTTGAGCAAAAAATTCTAGATCATGACTCCAAATTCGAAAAAGTCTTCAAATTAATAGAAGACAAAGACATAAAACCTGAAAAAGGAATTTTCTTTGATGGGCAGATATTTGATGCTTACAAATTTGTTTCTGATTTGATTCGAAGTGCTAAGAAGTCGATTGTTTTGTTTGATAATTTTATTGATGATACTGTATTGACTTTGTTTTCTAAACGAAGGAAAAATGTGAGTGTTTGTATTTATACAAAAAATATTGATAGAAAATTGAAACTTGATTTGGAAAAATTTAATTCACAGTATGAACCAATAAATGTTAAGGAATTTAGTAAGTCTCACGATAGATTCATGATACTAGATGGCCAAGAAGTTTATTATATTGGCGCATCATTAAAAGACTTAGGCAAGAAATGGTTTGGGTTTTCTAAGTTTGATATTAATTTAGTTGATTTGATTGATAGAACAAGAAAATAAATGAGTGATATATTCTCCTAAAAAACCAAAACACTTTTAATGTAATAAATATTATGTTTAATTAATATGAAAAAAAACAAATATTGGTTTAGGAAAAGAAGAGGATTATTTACTCGAGATCTTGGTTGGGGATACACACCAGTTAGTTGGGAAGGCTGGACTAGTGTAATTGTACTGGTAATGATCCTATTAAGCGCATCACTATTTTTTTCAACAAGTGGAGAAGGTATGTCTACTATTGAAGGAGTTAAACTGCTGTTTGTGTTACTTGTTATTATTGTAGCTTTTGTTATATTTTCAGAAACAAAGACAAATAAGAATGATGTGAAAAGCAGTAAAAAAAAGGTAAAATAATTGGTGAATTAAATGAAAATACTTGTTACTTATTATTCAAGATCAGCTAATACCAAAACTGTTGCTCAGAAAATTGCGAAAAATCTAGGCGCAGATTTTGAAGAGATTATTGATAAAAAAAATAGAACCAGAAAAATAGTCGGATGGATTATTGCAGGAAGAGATGCGAGCACAAAAAAATTAACAGAGATCAGTTATAAAAAAGATTCATCAAAGTATGATTTGGTGCTTATTGGAACTCCTGTTTGGGCATGGACAATGACGCCGGCAATAAGAACTTATCTTTTTGAGAATAAAGCTAAAATTGTAGGAAAAAAATCTCCTAAACTTGCATTCTTTTGTACACAAGGTGGAAGTGGAGATCAGAAAACTTTTATTGAGATGGCTCAACTTAGCAAAAAATCGATTTGTAATTTAACTATTATTGATAAGCAAATTTCTGATTGTGATAATTCTGTATTTGGTTTTTGTGAAGCTATTAAGAAAAAATTGAAATTTTGAAGTATAAAATTTGAATTATTGAAACTTTAAAGTAGTATTTTTAGAAATCTTTATAATGTATTGATTTTTTTTTACTATTCGCTCTATATAAAAATCCCTTATAAAACATGGAGTATTAGAAATGATGTTTAAATGTTAGAAAACTGACCGAGGCTAGTAAAAATGGTTATAACTCAAATATTACCTATGGCAATGTTGTTAATGAATTTTTCAGAATCTGAATTAATTCATGTTGATTTTGAAAATAAAGTTGTTAAAGAAACAATTAGGAATAGTGTTGTTGAT
>Ga0209045_1002095_pt1 | contig 15402 bp, 20 predicted proteins | sample SaaInlLV_10m_DNA_4_FD_184664 | JGI IMG/M metagenome (GOLD analysis project Ga0209045, IMG submission 184664) | Marine microbial communities from expanding oxygen minimum zones in the Saanich Inlet - Saanich Inlet SI072_LV_200m_DNA (SPAdes) (version 2) | ecosystem: Environmental > Aquatic >...
CGACGGGCAGGCAGTCTGGACTTCGCTTTCATAGTTGATAGCAACAAATGGTCGGATAGCTCAGTCGGTAGAGCAGAGGACTGAAAATCCTCGTGTCGGCGGTTCGATTCCGTCTCCGACCACCAGAGAACCCTTCGGAAAACCGAGGGGTTTTTTGTTATCAGATCTATTCAGACTATGTCAAACTTATATACAATCCGGCAACCAATTATTCGGAAACCCTTTTTCCTAAATTATAAATGGACCAGTATTCTATCTTAATAATTTGCTTAATATTCTTGTAACATTATATAGTTGGATTGAACTTTTAAAATTAAACTCAAGCTCGGTCCCTTTCAGGAAATTGAAATTACGAATTTTTGAATTTATATACACCTAATAATACTTATAACCATAACACATATTATCATGCCTCAACGTGAATATATCACCCAAGAATAGATAATTATTAGTTGGCTTGGAATATTTGAACAATATTGTTTAATTTTAGGTGAATTATTCACGCAAAGGAACACTGTAATGTTGATTAGATTTGTTGTTGAAAACTTTTTTTCATTTGGAGAAAGAAAAGAGTTTACTACCATTCCAAGTAAAAGACTTAAAACACTGCAACATCATAAATACAATTATGATGATTTCAATATTCTAAAAATTGGTTCAATTTACGGTGCAAATGGTTCTGGGAAATCAAATCTTATAAAATCTTTGGGATTATTCCAAAAGCTTATTTTAAGTGATAATTATCCGTCAAGATTAAAAAATTCAAAATTTAAATTGAATAACCCTACTGATTCTCAAAACCAGGTTCTTGCCGTAGAATTTTTTCAAGAAAGAACTGCATATTATTATGGTATAATAATTAAAGATAATATCATTGTTGAGGAAGAATTATATTTATCTGGTTTAGGCAAGAAGAAAGATGTACTTCTTTACATTCGTAAAACTGATAATGAGAGTAGTACAAGTATAACATTCAATAAAAATTTTGAAAAAAATGAAAAAATTCTATTATTAAAATCAATTCTACTTGAAGAATTTGTGAAATCCGATGAGCCAATTCTTAAACTTCTTTCAAAAAGAGACAATATCCTATTAAATCCCATTAAAGTGGCATTTAACTGGTTTCAGGATTCACTTCAAATAATAACTCCCTCAATAAGACACTTGAAATTGGCACATTCGATAGATGTTGACAAAGAATTGAATAATTATACTAAAAAATTAATGTGTTCTTTTAACCTCGGTATTACTGAGTTAATTTCAGAAAAAATGGATTTACACGATTTTTTTAGTGATGTTGATGATGAAACAATAGATAAATTAATTAGTGATGTTGATGATGCCCCTGAAAAGCTGATTAGCCTGCAAAACAGGAATGGAAATATAATTATTATTACTCAAGAGGATGGTAAATATTGGGTAAAGAATCTGAAAGTTGGACATAAAGGGAAAAGGGATAAATCTGTATTTTTTAATCTAAGTGATGAATCTGACGGAACCATTAGGTTATTAGACTTTGTCCCTGCATTCAATGATCTCATTTCTGAAGAAAAGGTTTATATTATTGATGAAGTTGAGAGAAGCATTCATCCCCTTCTAATTAAACAGTTAATACAAAAGTTTTCGTTAGATAAGACAACAAAAGGTCAACTGTTTTTCTCAACTCATGAATCAAATTTATTAGATCAAGAAATTTTCAGACAGGATGAAATTTGGTTTATAGAAAAAAACATAGAAGGTTCCTCCGATTTATATTCCCTTAACGATTTTAAAGAACATAAGACTATTGATATACGAAAAGGATATCTAAGTGGTAGATACGGCTCTGTACCCTTTCTTGGTAATTTACATGATTTAAATTGGAATAATCTTGATTCTAACTAATAGATTTTTTGATAGAGTCACTCCCTCTAGGACTGCAAAAAGTATTTACATTTTTTGTGAAGGAGCTAAAAGAGAATTTAATTATTTTAAATATTTTGTAGAGCTAGATAGTCGAATTAATTTAGAAGTGTATAAACTACAGGTTGATGAGGATAATTCACCACGTGGTATAATGTCTATTGCAGAAAATTGCATTTTGAAAACGGTGGAAAATCCTAATCCAAAATATAATTTTATTATTGGAGATGAAGTATGGATCGTTTTGGATATCGATGAAGATAAATATAATTCTAGAGAACCTCAAATTAGAAGTATTCAAGAGAAATGTAATGAACTTGAAAACTGGAATTTATCTCTAAGTAACCCTTGTTTTGAAGTTTGGTTATACTACCATGCTAAGGACACTAAACCCAGTTTTAGTGATTCTGAAAAATGTGTTAAATGGAAACAATTCGTGAATGATATAATTCCAGGCGGTTTTGACTCAAGAAAACATCCAATATTTATTAAAACAGCCTGCAATAATGCGATGAATAATTATAATCTTGTCAACCAAATTCCAGACATAGGAAGCACTGATGTATACAATTTGGCAAATACAATCATACCATTAATTGAATCAAAATTAAATTTAGCCTTAAAAAAATTATAGAGCAATCATAAGAAAATAGTAGAGAATAGGATTAGAATTTAAATTAATTCAATTCATCTGCCTCTCATCATACCGCCCAGCAAGTGCTTGGGCTATTTCTGACAAGTCTACAATACCAGCTTCCGGTATAGACAATTGGGCTGGTCTCCCCTCTGTTCTATCAGCCAGTTCTTTTGCAGCCTGAATATTACCATTCAGAGCCGCATTGACTTGAGCGAATATAACAGCATGACGTAAGGTTTTATTGCATCCCAATGACATCTCTTTGGTGTTTCCATCTTCAGAAGTAATTGTCATTATCACATTTTTCGCACCTAATATTTCATTTGCTACATCTGCCCAGGCATCACCCTTTTTGGGTCTTCCACGAGGATTTCCACTAACACCAGGCTTGAATCTCTTTCCAGTAGGCATCTTTTTTTTCCGCTGTTTATCAGCGATTTTCTTGATAGAATTTGGTTTCATTTGATTGAGATCACTTTTTCAAATTTACTGTTTAAACCGAACAAATTCAACTTTGCTGAAATCAGGTTTATTAGAATCTGTCTGGATAATTGTCTGAGCCGGTTTACCCTCAGTTCGATCAACAATAAAATTAATTGCCCATGATTGACCTTCTGTGGCTTTCATATAAACCACCATGCAAACTGCTTCAGCCATTGATAGTGTTGTATCTTTGGGAAGCTCAAAATATTCTATTACATGATCGTGAATTTCTTCTGGTGCCTGATACTCTCCGATTTTCCTGAGTAAATCTGGAATACATTTGGCTTTTTTGGGGCGACCCTTTGGGTTACCAGACTTCCCTGGTTTAAATCTTCTGCCAGTTGGCATTTTCTTTTTCTGTTTAAATCTATTTGTCACATATAATATTACAATATACTTACGAGTAATATACGGGTTTAATTGTGAAGCAATACCAAGCTATTTGGAGGACTAAATTATTTATAGGATAAATATGACCCGATATCATATATTATTCTAATGCAACACATTTATATGTATTAACTATGCAAAATATTTATATAACCAAATTTCATAAGTTTATTATTAACACAAAAGCATTGAGGTAGTTATGGGGTTAAGCTCAAATTCATTAATTCACTTCACACCAAAAAAGGAATATTTAGTCGGTATTTTAGAAAATAATTTTAAAATTAATTATTGTGTGGAAGAAATATTCACAGAAAAATATTCAATGAGTGGGGCTTTTCCAATGGTTTGTTTTTGTGATATTCCGCTTTCGGAAATTACGGCTCATATGTTTAATTATGGAGATTATGGGATTGGATTAAAGAGAGAATGGATTATTTCAAATGGGCTAAACCCTGTTCTGTATTTAGAGAAAAAGTCAGATATTGCCAGAAAGATATTTGTGACTTTTAAGGCTATTTTAAAAGGGAAACCTATTACAAACTATAACGATGATGAATCAACTATTGTAAGCATTATGCAGTACATGAAAAATTACCAAGGAGATCTGAAAAGGAATAACAATACAATTCCAGATTATCGATTCTCTGATGAGCGAGAGTGGCGTTATATCCCCTCAAAAGATCAAGTTGATTACGTGGCGGTGCCTGTTGATGAATTTAAAAATAATAAACCAAAATATAACAATAAGTTAAAAAAATTAAGACTTGAGTTTAGCCCTGATGATATTTCTTATATAATATTAAGCGATGAAAGTGAGATAAGTGATTTTATCGAAATAATACGCAGAGCCAAGGGAAGCAAATACACTATGGCTCAAGTTGATCGATTGATTACTCGAATATTTACTAAAAAGCAAATTTTATCTGACCTATAGAGATTTAAATTATTTATTGAGAATTTTGAAAAACTATCAATAACTATCACGCTAATAATTTCTCCGAATCTCGCCCAATGCAATTGGAATGGATGGTCAAATATGAACTTGTGAAATTGATCTTTAAGCCTAACTCCAAAGAAAGGATGACAAATGAAATATTTATTTATTATCATATGTACAATTTTTATTAGTTGTCAAAGTACTGATTATTTAGAAGATAAACTATCAACACTTGATGATCGAATTAAACAGCTTGAAAATGAAAAAACAGAACCCATTGAACCTGTTGAACCTGTTTTAGATGAAAGTCAAAATGTATTGGAGAAATTTGAAAATCCAATTGATCTAATTAAAAGTTATTACTCAATCCAAGGGACAGGACCAAATTTTTCTATGAGGGGAATATTTTGGGACAGAAATCGAGATGAAATACTTGAATCTTTGGAACTAGTCGAAATTTTTGAGAAAAATAATGTAGGACTCGCATTTTTGAGATTTTCAGTTGGTTTAAAAATATTTAGAAAGGTTGAGTGGATAAAAAAATATGACAATAATTACTGGTGCCTTGCAGGATATATTTCTACCTTTAGTTATGAACAATTTGGGACAGAAATTGGTTTTGCAAATTGGATAAAGGAAATGGATGATAAAGCTAATAAATGGAAAGCAGAATCTGCAGAAATATACATCGATTAGCTTCAAAGTAATTTGTGTCGCTCCTGCCTATGCTTGTTTTGGATGATTAATTTTGTATATGATTTTATTTAGTCAAATGATTAATATTTTTACTACTGGCTACCAAAGATATTCCATCAATACGTTAGAATTGCCTTTCATATCATTAATCTCAAGATAAACAAAGGAGAATAATGAAGTTATATTTGATATTTCTAATTTTAGTATTTTTAGGATGCACAGATTACAAAGCTGAGATTGAATCTGATACATCCTGGTCGGGAAGTTTTGGGAATAGAACTGTTGATGGCAGTGGAGATAAAACAATTGACATTCCCGATGATAATATTGTTTGTTGTGTTGCTCAAAAATCAACTACTGGTGGATTCCTAAAAATAAGAATTGTCGATGATGGTGCAATATTATTTGGGACTAAAACCGATTGGGTAAAAACAACCGCTGAATATGGAGTTGTTAGCGTGTGTAATGATGATTAAACTAAATTCTAATTCAGGAAGGTTTTGAGTATGGGCATTGAGAATTATACTGTAATCATTTTCGGTGTAATAATAATCATGGGATTATTATTACTTTTAAGAGAGTTTTGGTGTTGGTTTTGGAAAATCAATGAAATCAAAGATTTGACAACTGCCAATGGAAAAAAGTTTGATAAAATGAATCAAACATTGTCTGATATTTTAGATAGTAATATAGAGATAAGTAATAGAACCTCAGGGCTAATTAATTCAAAATGTAAAAAATGCGCAGGGTCTATTAGCGTTAATGATAAGTTTTGCCAGTATTGTGGTGCAGAGGTCAATCAATAATAAACTCGGCCTCCCTCTTCTCTTGGTTGTTGATTAATTATAAAAATTAAATTCTACTTTTAGCAAAATTGAAAGTAATAATAATGATAAATAGTAAATATATTAATATAATCTTCAAATCCTTAATTTCTTCTCTCATTTTGTTGCAAAGTGGGTGTGACAGTTCAACCGAGCCTAAAACTATTCACGGCTGTTTAGATAGCCAAGCTTGCAATTATAATCCCTCAGCAACATTAGATAATAACAGTTGTGAGTATTTAGATAATTGCGATGTATGCGACAATGATCCTACAAATGACTGTGGGCAGGATTGTGCTGGTGTTTGGGGTGGTACTGCCACTTTAGATGATTGCGGGGTTTGTAGTGGTGGTAGCACTGGTCATGATTCCAATAATGATGATCTTGGTTGCGGATGTTTTAATCCAGGACCATTAACATATTGTTTTGATGGGGATGATGATTCTCAAGGCTCAATTGGCTCTGGAATAGAATATTGTTTACAGGATTTACCAAATGGTTGGGTAATTGATTGCACCGATGAAGACGATAGTTGCATGTCTAACATATATGACTGTTTTGATGATTGCTCAGGTAATGCATTTATTGATGATTGTGGTGAATGTGTAAGTGGAAATACGAATCTGATAGAAAACTTCCTTATGGATTGTGCTGGTGTTTGCTATGGTACCTATTATTTAGATGAATGTGGATTTTGTGATGACAATCCAAACAATGATTGTTTTCAGGATTGCAATGGAGAATGGGGTGGAGAGGCATTTCTTGATGAGTGTAATATTTGTTCGGGTGGATCATCTGGTCATTTTGCCAATAGCGACCAAGATTGCGCGGGAGAGTGTTTTGGTAGTTTAGTAGAAGATTGCACAGGAACATGTAATGGGTTTGCATTAATTGATGATTGTGGTATTTGTGATGATAATTCTGAGAATGATAACTCTGAAATGGATTGTTCGGGTGAGTGTTTTGGGTCAGCCTATATAAATAATTGTGAAAATTGTGTTGGAGGAAATACCGGTTTAAATGAAAACAACTGTACGGTATCTGATATCGATGGGAACGTATATAGTACAATTATAATTGGGAATCAAGAATGGATGGCTGAGAATTTAAAAGTAACACATTATCGAAATGGTGACCCAATTCCAAATGTGCATAACAATAATGAATGGGTATATCTTAATAATGGTGCTTATTCAATTTATGACAATAACCAAAATAATGTTGATGTTTTTGGCCTCCTATATAATTGGTACGCTGTTAACGATGACCGGGATATTTGCACCGACGGATGGAAGGTTCCATCTGATGATGAATACATGGAACTTGAAAGGTTTCTTGGGATGAGTGAAATTGATGTACAGGATATGGGTCATAGGGGTACAAATGAAGGTAGCAAACTGGCAGGAAATGCAAATTTATGGGATGATGGGGCATTGAAAAACAATAATGAATTTGGTTCAACTGGCTTTAATTCCATCCCAAGTGGGTACCGTACTTACCACAATGGGACATACCACAAACTTGGTTCTGAATGCTTCTTTTGGACCTCAACTGAAGGTTTTACTCCCTATGTGTTGTATCGTATAATTGGTTACAATTACTCAAGTGTATACCGTGGTGACAATTACAAGCAAATTGGTTTTTCAGTCAGATGCATTAGGGATTCTGAATGAAAATAATTCAATAATGAATATGAAAAGTGACAATGAAAAGAAAAAAGGTATCCCTGGATTCAATACGCCTTCATACCAAAGAGCTAGCAAAATCCAGAAACAGGATTTAAAAAAAGCTAAAAACATGGATGAGGTCATGTTGGCTCATAGGAAATTTGAGGAAAATCTTAAAAAATTCAGAAATGAAGATAATCCGACTACATATAAAGATGATATGATGCTGTTTTGGGAATTGAATAAGGAGCATACAGAATTTTGGAATAATTATCCCGATCCAACCAAGATAATAAATACTTCAAATTACAATAATTTACTTTTTGGATGGATAAGGACTACTCATTTGATTAATAAAGCTGAGCGAATTTTAGATCACAATGAGTGGGATTTGAAATATCTGTTGACACCATTATATGCTTTGAAAAAAAAATATCTTACAATTGTAAAAAAAGAAGGATTTACTTTTGAAGGTGATTTTCTAGTTAAAAATAAATCGATGAATACCAAACCCAAAGGAAGTTCAAAACGTACAATTGACCGCTATAAGAAAGTCAAATTAGCATTTGACAGATATGATGGGAGTGGAAAGACCAAAAGACAAAAATGTGAAAGTCTCGCGGCTAAAAAATTTGATGGCAAATACTTTACTTATCTTACTATTCTGGACATTATTGACAAAAAAAAATATCTAATAACACCCGTCGAGAAACCTACAGTAAAAAGATAGATTCCTACCAGTATTTTACCGGTGATTATTCTTCTTTCTCCTCCATAATCCAATAAAATTGACCATGATACTTTTAACAAATATAAAAAGGAAAATTTCATGGTTAAGAAATCGTACACCAAAACCCAACTACGATTAGTAACCCGTGCTCCGGGTTATATAATTGATTATCTAAACGACTGCAATCGTCTTCCTGTAGCAGAAGAATCCACTGGTAAAGGATATCCGAGGAAATACTCTCCAGAAGCAATAGATATTGTGAAAAAACATATTGCAAGGAGATCAAATGATTGAATTACCTCAATTTGATAATAGACTGAAACGTATTGAGAATCTACTAAAGTTAGATAAAAGTTGTCGCTGGATGACATTAAAAAAGGCTATTGAGTACACCTCATTGAGCACTAGCACAATTAGAAGAGCTGTTTATAGTGGGAAGTTAAAAGCCTCCAAAACTACCGGAAAACTCTTGTTTAAAATCTCTGAATTGGATGAGTGGTTGAAAAATGGATAAGTTCATCAAAACACCAATCAAAGCAATTCGCAAAAAGTGTCTGGACTGTAGTTGTAATCAGCACAAAGAAGTCAGACTATGTACTGTCATTAGATGTGCATTATATCCATATCGTATGGGTTGTAGACCAAGTGATGAAACAGTAAAAACGATTAAGAATTTTCTTGGTAAAAGTTGATTTTAAATTTGTTGAATTGGCTGATCCTGATTTCAGTAGAAAAGGAATTGTTGTCAGGGTGGATGAGATTGAAATCGATTCTGAGGATGTCGATCGATGCAGAACCTGGGCAACTTATCCTGAGGGATTAAAAAAGCATTGTAAAGATAAAGGTACAATAAGCGGATATGATGGATTAGTTTGTTGTGACTTCATACCAATAGACATTGATGATCTCGATCCTTCTAAGGTTGAAGAGGTGGTTGAAATCTTAAATGACTATGATGTATCTACTGAATGTTTGAGTTTCTACTATAGCGGTAGCAAGGGATTCCATATTGAGATTCCTTCCGCTATTGTGGGCATTGATCCATTACCAGTAAAAGAGTTTAATCTAAAGATAAAAAAGTTTATTCAGTTGTTGGGATTGAACTGTGATGAGTCAATGTATAAAAGTCATCAATTATATAGGCTATCAAATACACGTAATAGAAAATCAAACCTATTCAAAATTCCAATTAAGTATTCTGAGATATATGATGACTTTAAGATATTAGCAAAATCGCCAAGATTTGAGACATTTGCAAATAAAGTTACAGAATTGAATGATACACTCAATACTTTATGGCTGGAAACCCCTTTAAATGAAATTACTAAAGAGCCTGCTAATGATTTTTCAGATAAAATGGTTTCGTCAGTAGTTGGATTGGATAACACACAAAACAGCCCAATTATCCTGAATGGTGGGGTAAAAAGGGGTAATCGTAACACTACCGGATCAATGCTTACAAGAAAATTGATGATGGAAGGTTATAGAAAAGAAGACGCATTAAAAATTTTGATTGATTTAAATAGCCAGAATACCCAACCTCTTGAATTATCTGAACTTTTAAAATTATTTGAATCTAACTGGAAGTATAGGAATGGTTTTGATTTGACCGGCACAAAATACTTCAGGGCCAATTTAAGGATGGATAATGTTTTTCAAGAATATCTAATCAAACCTGATAAGGAATATTTGTCTATTTATATTTACTTATTGCTAAATCTAAACGATGAAGACAAAGTTATGAAAATGGAATGGGGTGAAGAAATTCCAATTTATAGAAATCAAATAATGATATCAAATCGGAAATTAGCTGAAAGATTGAATTTGAAAACGAGAAATGGGGAGTGGAATGAGCAAAAAGTAAGAATCTTTATTAATGACCTTATCAATAAGGAAAGATTTGTAAAAAAAATTGTTGGCATCAAACCAAAACAGAAACGAACTATCCTAACTTGGATACATTTTAATTTTACGCAATGTTAATACGCAATATTTTAGCGTCGGGATTTTGTGGCGAATTTTACTCAATGACTTTACTACTACTAAACATCATATTGGTCTTTATGCGCTATTTAGGATGCTTAAGATAACCCTGGAGAATTGCTTAATTATTATGATTCAAATGGTTTGTAACAATTATAGTAATCAATTTAACTTTATGGCGCGAAACGATGGCGGAAATGACCGCACCGAAATGGCGGTTTTTCCATATCACATACATTGCCAAGACTGGATCACCCGTGAGGGCTCTAACAACCATCGTTGTCGCAAGTCTTGGCATTTCTACAGCGAAACGATGGAGGTCAGCAATGGCACAACTTAAAACAGTCATAAAAAAGAATGGTAGTAAATTTTACTATTCTATCATCACAAGCGTCAAATGGTCAAAACCCAAAAACATTCCTCTTAATACTAAAAGCAAAGTTGAGGCTAGAATAAGGCATCAACAAGTTCAAAAAGTTGAAAAAGATATCAAGGATGGTTTAGACTTTACTTTCCCATGGTATTCTGATAGTAAAGGATGTACATCAATTAAAATTCTGGTGCTAAAGGATACGGTAAATGAGTACCTTGATTATCGGATTGGCAAAGTGAGGCCTAGCACAATAAGAAGAGATGCAATATCCCTTAATCAGTTGATGAAATATATTGGTAAATCAAAACCAATCAATAAATTGTCGAGTAAGGATATTGACGGCAGGAGTGGATTAATTCGATCTATGCAAAATGAGACAATGAATAATGAACGGAAATACAAGGATACAGGAATCAATATTAGTCTGAGACATATTCGAACTTTTTTCAATTGGCTCCATAAAAAAGTTGAATACATAGACAATGAAATAACTTTCGATAAACTCAATGAAGGGAAACCACTACCCCGCTATTTGAATGAAAACGAACTCAATCAGATTTATAATCTTCACTGGTTGGATGATTTTTACAAAAAAGCATTTAAATTCTACGAAAATACAGGATGCAGGCCAAGAGAGCCATTTGACGGAGAATTATTTGGTGACTGGCTTATAGTGGAAGTAGAAAAATCTAAATCAAAGCAAATTAGACAAATCAAACTCTCAGATCAGTCAAAATCAATATTACTTGAAATGCATAAATTCAGAGATGATTATAAATTTAGTGGGAGCGTAGATCCAAATGAAACAGCCTATCATCGACTTGCAACCATAATGAGAAAAGTAGTTAAGGGTCTTGACATCAAAGGCAAGAATATAAGTTTGAAATCATTTCGTCATACTTACGGTATAAAGAGAGTAACAGTATCTGGAAATATCCATCAAGTCGCTAGAGAAATGGGACATAGTAAAATTACTACTACAGAGATTTATTTACAGTATCCAGAGCAAAGAAGAATTGACGACTTTCCAAGCTTACGGAAATACATTGAAAATGATGCGAAAATGAAAGAAAATGCCAATTCGGCAACCAATTATTCGGTAACCGGTAATAACTTTCTCTTTTCTCCCCGTCTATAAATGAATATAACCGCAGAGGACTGAAAATCCTCGTGTCGGCGGTTCGATTCCGTCTCCGACCACCAGAAAACCCTTCGAGAAATCGAGGGGTTTTTTGTTATGCTATTAAATTTGTCAGGTTTCTGTTGTGTGATTATATAGGACCAATGAGCAATTCAATACTAATTATTGCTTGTAGAACCATTTTATTTGAAAATTAACGATGCCAAAAATAATAATCATAATAATCTTACTTTGCTCATGTCATTGAGAAGACGGCTGCACCCCTTTTCGTTGCATATGTTTCCTACGTGCGGAGCAATTTCGCAGATAATGTCCATAGTCACCTCACTTTTGACATTCAAGATTACACAGTCTATTTCAGAATCATAGTAAAGTTCACTTGATAAATCAGATCATTACCAAAATTTTATGACAAATTAATATCGTTACATTCATATGATTTTTTTGAATTTATTTTCCTACAATCTAGTTACTCATATCTTAATCTAATCTTTCCATCTTAACATATATACAACAGCAGCTATGAATCCACAGCCAAGTCCAATAGTTGATGGACCGGCAACACTCTTATCAATTATCTCAGATATTGTCTGCCCAATACCACTACCAATCAAAACTCCTCCCACAATAAGTAATATTACTACTACTATTCTCTCAGTTTTTTTGGTCATAATTTCCCCTATTTTTCAAAATTATTTTAATTTGGAATAGAAATGTGTTCTATTGTTTATTAGAATTTACAAATAAAAATCTTATATATAGATATTTTATTGTTATATGAGTAACCTGAGTGTTTTTGGGCTGTTTTAAATCCCCTTACGTCACCTACTCCGGCATGGTTACTATTGAATCGTAGTATTTCATTTAAACGTTTCTCTGCTTTTGAATGTGAACTCATTTGACTTCCTTTTTTGTTTTAAATTTAATCAGAAGCCTATAACAGGATTAATCTATTTTATTCTGGAAAGCTTTGATGCACTACAGTCAGTATGCATTCAGGTTTGAGAAATGACCCACATAAATATGGACTATTGAAATAGACACAGTTATAATATAATCAGGCAAATTTAAGGATATTTCAAAACATGGCAAATAATACGACCTCTCCTCGACCCTTGTGCTGGTTTGAGATACCGGTTTCTGATACAATTAGAGCAATGGATTTTTATCAACAGTTGTTTGGGTGGACGTTTGAGGAGTTTAAAGATTTTGAATCCGATTATTGGACTATTAGTACCGGTCAGGGTTCATTAATTGGCGGTTTTATAAAAGATTATAGTGGTGACAATCGAACTGGAGCCATCCTATTCGTGCATGTTGAAAATATTCAGGAAACTATTCATCAAGCCTCAAAACTAGGTGCAAAAGTTGTTGCAGAAGAATCTATAATTACTGAATATGCAGGAAGACATGCAAAGATTATGGACCTGGATGGAAATACAATTGGATTATGGTCTAAATAACTTCAGCAAACAATAAATTATATTTTAAAAACACATTTTAAACATGGCTGTAATACTTTAGACATCTTTCATTTCAACTACATTTATTATCTTGGATTTTTCTGAAAATACGTTGCGTCGAAGATACTGATCTGGGAAAGAGAATTATTAAACGGGGGTAAAAATTGAATTCAAATATTGCTTTAGAACTCATAAAATCAAAGGGCAATCATGGATCTGAGGAAGCTTCAGAAATAGTAATTTCAGATCCGTCTCTATTACCCTCAATTATTAATGCTGTTAACTCAATAAGTAAAGGAGTAAAAAACTCCTCAATCAAAACCCTCAATATTATTAGTGAGAAAAAACCACAGTTAATATATGATGAATTCAAATTTATTCATAATCTCCTCGATTGTAAAGACAATATTCTTAAATGGAATGCTACAATTATCATTGGCAACCTGGCAGAAACAGACAGCCAGAACAAGATTGATAAAGTATATGGTAAACTAATAAAACAGCTTTTCGATGAGACTTTGATAACCGCGGCAAATACTGTCGGCAGTATATGGAAAATAGCAAATTGCAAACCGCATTTAGAAAGAGAGATAACTAGAAATTTGCTAAAAATCGATAGCATTATTCGCAACGAAGAATGTCAAAGAATATTAGCAGGCAAAACAATATTAGCCTTTGGTAACTATTTTGAAAAAATAACTGATAAACCTGGGGCAATTAAATATGCCAGATCGCATTTAAATAGTAAGCGAAATGCCACCGCTAAAAAAGCTGAGAAATTTATAAGGAAATGGGGATAAGACTTATCATCCGTTGGTCCGGGATGATGAATGGTAACATAATAGAAATATTATTAAAATGACATTGGAATAAATTGATCTAATCACTCGAACACATTTTAAAATACTGCATACATGATTTTTTAATCTGTCAACGATTTTGCAATAATTAATTCAACTTACAGACTTATAATTATTGGCGCATTCGCCAGAATAATGATTAAAATTAAATGTGAAATAAGGATTACAGCCTATAGCTAGGTATCAGAAATTTAATGGTCTGTAAGATTTAAGATAAGAATTGATTTGATTCACAAAAATGTTTACGATTAATCGAATCAAATCAAAATATGATGCAGCAAGTCTCCGTCAATTACAGATTCTGCAGTTAATGGCTCATACCGATATGTATGCCACCAATATATGGAACCATCCATATCAGCCAGACGATGACACTGTATTTGTGAAAATTTTGAAGCGTATTTCCATCACCACCTCTTGCAACCCATGTAGCCCAAATCGCATGTATTAACATCATCCAAAGGGCAATCTGTCCCGTAAGTGTATGGAAAATATTAAACTTACCGTCTGATATACTTTGCATGGCAATGGTACCAGAGACGTCAAAAATAAAGCCAGTCCAAAAACAGATGATATGCCATGGTTTCAAATATCTCGAAATACGCTCGGCCCATACACCAATTGAATAAAATATCAACGCTAATGTGATGAAAATGATGGATGAGATTAACAACATATTTTTATCTGAGTGATAACTAATCTATTATGACAAATTATGAGAGATCGCAAAACCACGATTCGGAGGGTAATCAAATTCCTATTTCTAATACAATGAATTGATCTATGTAGTAATAAAATATTATTTGAATCTTTAGTATTGAATTCAATTCATTGAATCAGTTTAAACGTGAATATAATTCTTAGTAATAATATTAGTAAAGTTGATTTAAAATGTTTTCGCTTCTCTAACTATTAATATAATTGTCTCATTATCAAATGGAATCTACAAGTTTAATCCATTTAAAAAGAGGGTTTAATATAGGTGATAACACTATCAATATTGAAGCGTAATTAGGACATTCAATTCCCCCGAATAGAGGTTCAATATCTTCTATTGATATTTTCTCTATTTCAGAATATTTTTGTTACATTTCATTTATATTCTTACTTATTAAAATCAAAATGTAATGGGAAGGTTGTTTTGTAATTGGACAATGCTTTCCACAATTCATTTTTTGGTGTGCTTACTGATATGTTTGTTAGCCGGTGGATGATTAGTTTTAACAACTTGCATCGGTAAAAATAAATAGAAATTACAATAATTTTAATGCCATGGCAGAAATATAGAATTGGTTTTCCACAATATAGACTTAACG
>Ga0209045_1002103_pt1 | contig 15340 bp, 20 predicted proteins | sample SaaInlLV_10m_DNA_4_FD_184664 | JGI IMG/M metagenome (GOLD analysis project Ga0209045, IMG submission 184664) | Marine microbial communities from expanding oxygen minimum zones in the Saanich Inlet - Saanich Inlet SI072_LV_200m_DNA (SPAdes) (version 2) | ecosystem: Environmental > Aquatic >...
TTTTTTTCAGCGTCTTCAAACTTTTTTCTTAAGTTTTCTTCAGACTGACCATAAAACTTACTCATAATTTCAGGACCATTAATTAAGGAAAAATTAGAATTTGTTTCAGCAGCAACTGCTTTTGCAAGCAAAGTTTTTCCAGTTCCTGGAGGACCATGTAATAAAACTCCTTTAGGAGGTTCAATACCTAATCGTTCAAAAATTTCAGGATGTTTAAGCGGAAGTTCAACCATTTCACGAATTTTTTTAATTTCTTCTCTGAGTCCACCAATATCTTCATAACTAACATCTGGAGTTTTTTGGATCTCTTCTAGTTCTACACTTTCAGGATTAAAAACAACTTCGGTTGTAGTTGAGACGAGGGTAGGGCCATTCGGATCGGTTGACGCAACAATAAATTTAATATCTCCTAGACCAAAACCCATCATAGTATTTTCAAAAACATTATTAAATGCATTTTCAAATTCACTATCCATCATAGTTCTTTTACGACGAGCAGTACCACCAATAGAAATCAAATCACCTTTTAGTACTGCACGACCAACAAGACCTTGTTTAAAAATTTCTTGAGGAGCACGAATAAGAATTCCTTTTCTTGCAGGAGCAATGGTAATTTTTTTAGCAGGTTTTACATTTGCTTTTCTAACTTTAATAACTTCTCCTAAACCTGTTTTTGCATTTCGTCTAATAAGACCATCCATGCGAATAATGTTTAAGCCAATATCTCCAGGGTATGCGCGATCAACAATTGCAACAGTTTTTCTACTACCTTCAATTTCAACAATATCTCCAGGACGAATTCCTATTTGTTGTAAAATAGTAGTATCTATTCTAACAATTCCTTTGTTAACATCATCTTGGTTTGCTTCACCAACTTTCAATTCAATTTCCGGAACATTAGGATTAGCTGAGTTCATTATTTGCACCCCCTGATTTAATTTAAATTAGGATATTTAGTATAATAATTAATTTAAAAAAATTTTAAAATAAAAAATTTGGATAATTAGTTGATTAAATAAGTTAAATTAATTTAATCTTTTTTTACTTCAACTTTAGGCATTCTAATTGGTGGTGGAAGATTAGTAGTTGAACTTAAGATTAAAGACTGAACATTACACTTATCTAAAACATTATTTAGAATAACTGCCATAAGTTCTTTTTTAACCTTTTTTTCTTTACCCCATCCTTCAACTGTTTCTTTTACAAGATCTTCAGGTCCAATAAATAGAACAGATCCTCCTAATACGATTTTAGCAAAATCGGGTTCATAAGCACTTTCGTACTCAAATTCGAACTTTAAACCTGGTTGCTTATTAGGGCCGACAACTAAGTCGCTACGCTTAACATCAGTAATTTTAACGTTGTTGTTGATGCTAACGTCGCCCTTAAGAGCGCTCTTTTTATCAACATTAATTTTGTTGAACTCAAATCCTACAACTGCCATGAATATCACCTTTTTATAGTTTTTTAACTATTTTTTATTATATATAGCTAATATACAGAGTATACTTGCTTTTATGATAAATTAAATTATTATTTATAAATATTATGGGTGTGGGGTAGAAGTTGGGTAAATATCTGGTTATTGGGCTTAAATTCTCTTTTTAGATGCAGTATAGAAATTAATTAAATAAAAAAAGTAAAGAAATTATTTTTCTTTGATTGGGTCAAACTGTGACTTGTAAATGGGACCATTTAAAACTCCTCTTGAATATTTAGCATCTACGCACTCAAAATGTTCTTCAAGATCACTTCCTAAATAGAAAATTCTGAAGTATGTATCCATCATGTTTCCACCGCCAAATTGTTCACGAAGAACTTTAACTTTTTGTCCTCTTAACTGGTAGTTAGTTCCTGCAACAAGAACATTTCCTTGTGAATCTTGAGTATTGCAAATCGCATCTAAACCTGTTGCTTTTTTTTCTCGAGTCGCACTGGGTTTTAATAATGGTCCTCCACTTAAAACTGAAAAAGCTGCTACCATTGCTGCGGAATCCATGTCTCCATTCATGGTCGCTTTAATAATTTCTGCTCCTAATTTGGTTTTATCTGTCATTTTTTTTAACCTCTATAGATTAATTTGTTATTGTTGCGTTGAATATATTCATTACTTTTGAACTAAGATTTTTGTATTCTTTCGCAGGATGTAATGAACCTTGGTACCCTTGCTGTTGAAGATCTTCTAATGTTTTTCTTGCACCTTTTTCATCTTCATGAAGAGATGTCCATGCAATTGTTGATTCTTTGTCTTCATATATTTTTGTAGCTATATTGAATTGCGGTCGTATTACTGTTTGTCTTGGACAATATACTGTTCGCAGTTGATCATCTTTATCTGTTTCCATTTTGTTTTTACCTTATCTGAGTTTGTTATTATTTGTTAGAATCAGCTCTTTTTAAGGTAATTATAGGGGGTTTATTTATAAAGTTTTTGGTTTTGATTACTCCTGAGTGGTTATTTTTGGAAAGATTTATATTGGGGGTATCATTTTTCTTTCTTGGAGGTATTTAAAATGTCAAGATTATCAGATTATTTAATAGGAATTGGTGTTTCAGTTAATGCAGGAGGGTGTGGAATAGATTTTGCATATAGCTTAGCTATTTATCGTTCTCAAACAGATTCTATAACTCAAAAAGTTTATTCTGCTGCAAATACAATTAATCCGGACGTTGTTCAAAAAGCTAACGATATGGTTGCGCAATTTGCAGATAAGCCTGATTACTTTAATGGTATTACTGCAGTTGTTAGTGGTGCTGTGGCTCTGGCTGTATTAGTAAAAGCTGCGAATAAACAAAATTATGATTAATTTGGTTTCTCGTCTCTCCAACCAACACATTTAAATATGATTTAGGGGATTTTGAGATGTAATGGCATCTATATTACGAATAAGCTTAGAATACAATCTTGTAAAGGCAAATAGTTAGATATAGGACTAATTCTTGATTTTTATTATGCATTTGTTATGTTAAACATTTGTTAAATGTTTAATTGTTTTTTTTGTTTTTTGTTTTTATTGCTATTAATCGATTCGATAAAATTTATAAAATAATATTTAGGGTGATTATAATATGGAACTAGTAAAAGATTTTAATTGGAAAAAAGGAATGACTGTAAAAGAACTTGTTGATGCATATAGTCAAATTGGATTTCAAAGTATAGAGTTAAAAAAAAGTGCAGATGTAATTGTGAAAATGAAAAAGAACTCTGCAAAAATTTTTTTAACATTTACATCTAATATGGTAACATCAGGGTTGCGTGGTTTTTTTGCACAAATTTTAAAATTAAAAATGGCAGATGTGGTAGTAACTACTGCTGGCGGAATTGAAGAAGATATAATGAAAGCCACAGGAGAAAAATTTGTTATAGGAAATTTTAATAGCGACGATGTAGAACTGCATGAGCAAGGAATAAATCGAGTAGGAAACTTACATATCAAAACAGAAAGTTATACAAATTTTGAAGATCGTATACTACCAATTCTTGATAAACTTTATGCAAAGCAAAAACACTGGACAGTATCTGAAATGTTTCGTGAAATTGGGCTAATGCTTGATGATGAAAACTCTATACTTTACCAAGCTGCAAAAAATAATATTCCTATATTTTGTCCTGCAATAACAGATGGAGCATTAGGATTTCATCTTTATTTGTTTCAACAAAAACATAAAGATTTCATAGTTGATGTGGTAAAAGACTTTGGAAACATACTTTTATCGACGAGCTTTGATGAAAAAAAAGGAGTTATTGCACTTGGTGGAAGTATATCAAAACACCATGCAATACTTTGTACTTTGCTTAATGGCGGGGCAGAATATGCAGTTTACATGACAACTGCACATAAAACTTCAGGAAGCATGAGTGGTGCAACAACTGATGAAGCAAAATCTTGGGGAAAAGTAAAAGACGATAGTGATGTTGCAACAGTAATAGGGGATGTATCAATAACATTTCCACTCGCAATGATAAATGCGTTAGAACAATTAACAGACGAAGGGTTGATAAAAGGAGTTGATAAATGATGAGTGACGGTAAAATTAACAATTGTTGTAGAACTCCTAGATTTGAATTATCTAAAAGTAAAATTTTAGAACAATTTCAAAAAGTAAAAGAAGTTTGTAAATTGGTTTCGTATAGTTCAAAAACAAATAGTTTAGCAAGTCCAATTCTTGAGCGCGAAACAGATTGTATGTTTAGTGTACACCTAAAAAACGAATTAAAAAATATTTCTGACTTGAGTCGAGTTATATTTTTAGCACAAGGATGGAATTTAGATGAAATTTCTGAATTTATTGGTTTAGGAATAACTCATTTTGTCGTCGATAATGTTGTTGATCTAGAAATTTTTGAAAAATACTTGGAAGAAAATGAGAATGTATGTGGTTTAACTCTTTTTTTGCGTTTGAAACTAAAAGAAAGAAGTTTAAGAACAGAAAGATACTTTGTATTTGGAATAGAATCCGAAATTATTAATAAAAAAATAAAAAAATTATCGTTGTTTAAAGAATCTGGAAAATTAACTGGTTTAGGAATTCACTTTCACAGAAAAACACAAAATATGTCTGAGTGGAATTTAAAATATGAATTAGAACAAACAATAGAACCAGAAGTTTTTGATTTATTAGATTATGTAAATATTGGAGGAGGACTTCCATCAGAATATGCAAACACAAATGTTGATGTGATTAAATCTGTGTTTAGCAAAGTATTAGATTTAGGAAACTGGTTTGAGAGTTTAGGAATTAAAATGATTGTTGAACCAGGAAGATTTATTTGTGCACCTGCAGGACGATTATTCACAAAAGTTTTGCGAATTTATAATAAAAACATTATTGTTAATGTATCAGTTTACAATACAGATATGGATGCATTAATAGTTCCAGTAAAGTTGCTTATTGAGGGGGAAGTTAGTAAAGAAAAAGGGGAAGGCGAAGCATATGTGATAAAAGGAACAACTCCTTGTTCAATGGACTTATTTAGATATAGAGTTTATTTAAAAAATATTTGTGAAGGAGACGAGTTAGTTTTTATTAATGCAGGAGCATATAATTTCTCGACAGATTTTTGCGATTTAGAAAAAATTGAAACTGTGATTGTTGATTGAAAACATAATTAAAAAACACAAAATATAAAACTGCACATAATTTTATTGATTAAAATGACGATATTAGTAGATGTTCACACACACCTTGATTATCACGTATTTGAAAAAGATATAGATCAAGTTATAGAACGTGCAAAAGCTGCAGGTGTTAAAAGAATAATTACAAATGGCATTGATGCTCAGACAAACAGAAAAGCTCTTGAGTTGGCTTCTAGGTTTGATATTGTTGAAGCAGCACTAGGAATATATCCTCAAGACGCACTTGCAGCAGAAGTTGATGAGGAATCAGAAAATCCACTAAAAGTAAAACCCTTTGATGTTGATGAAGAATTAGAATTTATCAAAAAACAAAAACCAATAGCTCTTGGAGAAGTTGGACTTGAATATAAGTATGGAACAGATTTTGAAACACAAAAAAAAGTATTTCAAAAATTCATAGAACTTGGAGAAAAATTAAATGTTCCTTTGCTAATTCATTCAAGAAAAGCAGAACTTGATGTTGTTGAAATGATTGAATCATCATCTATAAAAAAAGCAGTGATGCATTGTTTTTGTGGAAAACTAAAACTTGCAAAACGAGCATATGACAATGGTTGCTTTTTTTCAATTCCTACAAATGTTGTGCGCAATGAACATTTTCAAAAAATTGTTGAAATTGTAGATATTGGGAAAATATTTACAGAAACAGACGCGCCATATCTATCTCCATTTCCTGGAAAAAGAAATGAACCTGCATTTATCACAGAATCTGTAAATAAAATTGCAGAAATCAAAAAAATGACTGTAGAAGAAACAGGAAATAACATATTTAAGAACTATCTGAGTATATTTTAGCTATTTTGAGCTTGACCTTATTTATCCTATCTTTTTTCTATTTTTTTCTATTCCTTTATAAATAGAAAGAGGTACTTTTTTAAATTTAACCCTATTACCTTCTATTGAAATGTTAGAACAAGAACTTGAGCTTTTAGGAAAACTAGAGATTGTTCTCAAAGAATGTGGTGTGGATTCTCATCATGAAAAACTAAAGAAAGCAATAGTTTCAAGAGGATATGAAACGTCTTCATTGGTACTTCAAATTGATGAGAAAAAGTATTATGACACAGGATTAAAAGGCAGTATTCACCAAAATGTTGCAGGAGAAATTACAGAATTGCTTAGTAAATTAAGTGAAGAGTCTAAAATAACTGTAAGACCAAATGACGCATACACAGTGATATATGATACTGAACATGATATGCCTTTGATTGCTGTATGTCATTCGAATAGCGAACTTAAATTGATTCCAGTATCTCCTATGTTGGGAGCTGTTAATGTGCATCAATTTATTAGAGTATATGACACTGCATCAATTAATGAGAACTAAATATTTTTGTTATTTCTTTTTATTATTGCAAACAGAGCAATACACAAAAACACTTACAGATTTTTGGTACCAAAATCTTTGATTTTTTGTACTTCTTGCTTTAGCGAGATGATATAGTGCTGTAAACGCAATATTGCACGTTTGCAATCCCGAAAAATTGCCAATATTCTGCGAGCCGAAAATACATCTTCTTTTAGGGAGATGATTAGGCGAGTATATTTTTTGACAATTTTTCGTTATTGCTTTTAACTCTTTTTTTTAATTACATTTAAATATTTAATTTTTATTCTATAGTACAATATGGTATGTAAATCTAGAAAAGTCACTGATACAAAACATTATTCTAAATGTATTGGCAGGTTGACCAAGGGTTGTAAACAATGTGTAACAGGATCTAAAACAGTTTTATTTATCACAGGACTCTGTTCTCAAAATTGTACATTCTGTCCAATATCTAACCTTAAAAAAAATAAGGATGTAATTTATGCAAATGAAAGACCAATTACTAAATTTTCTGAATTAGCTGAAGAGATAAAACTCTGTGATTCAAAAGGCGTTGGAATAACTGGCGGAGATCCGTTAGTAAAAATTGATCGAACTTGTAACTGGATTAAAAAACTTAAGAAAAAATTTGGAATGAAATTTCATATTCATCTTTATACGCCTTTAGTTTTGGTTTCTAAAAAAAACTTAAAAAAACTTTTTCTTGCAGGTCTTGACGAAATAAGATTTCATCCAGTGATTAATAACAATAGTAATAACCCTAATAATAAATTGTGGTCTCGAATATTTCTAGCTTCTGAATATAATTGGAAAATAGGTGTAGAGATTCCTGTAATACCTGGAAAATTATCAGAAACAAAAAAACTAATTGACTATGTTTGTTCACATATCAACTTTTTGAATCTTAATGAATTAGAATTAAGCGATACTAATGCGAGTAAGTTAGTTGACCAAGGATTTAGAGCAAAAGATTCAATTAGCTATGGAGTTAGTGGTAGCGAAGAGATGGCAAAAAAGTTATTAACATACTGCTTGAATAAAACTAGTTTGAGTAAAAACAAACTTTCTGTTCATTATTGCACAACTACACTTAAAGATAAAATTCAATTAGCCAATAGAATAAAAAAACGAGCAAAAAATGTTAAACAAGAATTTGACATATTAGAAAAAGATGGAATTTTAATAAGAGGAGCAATATATGATTTTAGTTTGAAACCTGGAATGGGATATTTAGATAAAGTTAAAAAAATCAGTTTGGTTAGAAAATCAAAAATACTTGCAAAACTTAAAAAAATAGAACAAAAATTAAGAAAAGAATTTAAAGTACCCAAAGAACTACTATCTGTAGATAAGAATAAATTAAGATTGCTTACAAATGTAGTTGTTGTAGACGAATTATCAAATTATCTTAACGGAAAAGGATTTGCTTGTGCTATTGTTCACGAGTATCCAACATGGGATGCGATGCAACTAGAAGTAGAATTTTTATGATCTGTTATTGACTGTTTTGCGCTCACGCAATATCAAAATGTTTAAACAAAAAAGAGGATTAACACAACCAGATTGGATAATAAGTCTGGGAATATTTCTGATTTATATAGCTTGGTTTTTCATATTTGTAAATCCCTTAATTCCTCCTCAAAGAAATATGGAAACAGGATTTCAAATAATAAAAACAGGATTATCCGAAGATATATACGAAACAGTTTATGAAATTCCTATATTTTTTACAGAAAATGTGACAAATGATTATGAGCCAATAATAATTGATCAATACATGAGTGTAATAAAAAATGATTCTGTTTTATCTTCCTCCTATTCATATTTTGAATTGAATAATGAAAAGTTCATGTTTTTAGAAAACATTTCATCAACAAGTTATTCAACACTTTATTGGCCGCTTGTAGATACAACAACACAACAACCTTCAAGCTTCAAGCCAATCATTTCAGGAAATACAGTTAGTGCGCAAGGGATGAAAACAGTATTTTCAGACTATAAAATTTCAACTGTAAATTATTTTGGAAAAACAAGATTGTTTAATTATCAATTATATTCTGATTCAAACCTTGTTGGAAATCAAGGTTTTTCTGATAATGTTAGCTTAGTTGCAAAATATGTGAATCAAGGAGAATATTTGAATCACACAACATTTATTTTTGGAAAAAATCCTAGGATGTATAATTATGTTTTGTCTTCTGATAATCGAGAACATACCTTTGGTTTAACAACTGCACTAAGCAATTATACTTATTATTATGTTAGTGCGTCAGAGTTTGGCAATATAGATTATGACAATGATGATTGTGAAACTTTTGAGACGAACTTTATTGATTTTAACAATGGCGCTAGTGGTGTTGCTTTTGTTTTTCAAGAAGATGTGACTTTTCAGTTTTGTAACAACAATACTAATATTAATTTAGATATGGGTTTTGATGTTTTTAATGAAACAAGATATGATATTATGTTTCACCAAGGAGATGAATCAAATGTTATTGGTTATCCTATTGAAGTAAAGTATGGAATAAAACAAGGAAAAAAATGGGCGTCATTGCCATCAATTGATTTGTTGGGTCAGAAAACTTATGCTCAATTAAAATCAGATTGGAATTTTCCATCAATGCTTGATTTTAATATAACATTCACAAGTTTAAACTATGAAAAAAGTATTGGAACTGGAGTTCCAAATGATAAAATAGATATATATGTAGAAGAATTAAAATCATATATTTTAGAACCTGATTTGGAAGTTTATAATATGAGTATGAGTATAAAAATATGGTGAGGATTAATTGACAAATGTTTAATAAAAAAGGATATGTTAGGACACTTGAAGCATTCTTTGCATTCTTTGCTACATTTATTTTCTTAGTGTTTATAGTAAATAGTGGATACTTACCAAAAACTAAATTGGTTGCACAAGATGTGTTGTATACTCTCGAGCAAAACTATGATTTTAGAGAATGTATTTATGCAGAAAATACAAGTTGTGCAGAAGAAATTGTTGATCCTTATATTAACTCAGATTTTAATTTTAAAGTTTCAATAAATGAATTAGAATCTTTCACAAATAGTTATGATATACAAGTTGAACAATTATTTATTGTAGGAGATGTTTCTCGAGATTTTAATATTGTTAAACTATATTACTGGAGGTCAGGATAAAATGAAAATAGAAATTGATACTGAAAAAGACACAAAAGAACATATAATTCATTTAGCTCAACTGTTACTCACAATTGCAGGAAAAAAAGGAACTTCTAATTTGGTTAATGGTTTAGCTAATGAGTCTTCTAATTCAGGAGGAATGTTTGGTTTATTTAATGATGATTCAACAAGTAGTTCTAGTGATGGCTCTAGTGTTAGTTCTAATCTGGATTCAAATAATGAAATTAATTCTTCTCAATTTGCACCTGCCGCGCCAGGAGGAATGTTTGGAATGTTTAGTGATGACTCAAACAAAACTTTAGAAACTAATGAAGATTCTAATAATTCTGAAGAAAGTAAAGAAGAAGCAAAAGAAAATTCTGAAGATGTAAGAGTTCAATTGTATTGATTTTTTTCTCAATTTTTTTAATTTTTTCATTATTGGTTATTTGATCTAGTATTGTTGTTTTAATACTCTAAAACCAATAAGTTTATATATAAAAATGTATGAATATGTATTATTATGAGAAAATTGTGTTTTTCAGTGAATTTGAATAGATTGAGGGAAATTAAAGGCGATATAGTTCCAGTTCTTTTCACAGAACATCAATTTGATTTAATCAAAAGAAAGTTTAGTGGACAAACTATGAGTCAATCAGAAAAAAATGAATTTTCTAGATCTGTTTCTAAAAAAATGAAAGCAATAAATGTTATGTTGATCAAAGAAAATGATGGGCTCTTTGTTTACGGTTCAGAATATATATTACAAGAAAGACTTTTACTGGCTAAGCAATATTTAAAAAAACTTAATAGAAAATTTAAGAATAAACACATTATTATTTCAGGAAGTTTTTTGTACAAACAAAAATATAATGATGTTGATGTATTTATTGTATCTAAATACTTGAAGGATGATTATAAAGATGGAGAATTTCATATAAATTATATTTCAGAATCAGTTTACTCATCTTTATTTTTTGAAAGTTTACGAAAACTTTGTGTTTCAAATAAAAAATTAGAATATAGATTTATTGAAAAAGCATCTTTGGATAAATACGTTGCAATGTACCAAGAATTGTTTAATGATTTGCATAAAAAACAGAAAAATACTAAAGGACTTAAATCTGTTTTGAGAGAATTTTTAGTATACTCCTCTTTTGTAAGTAAAAAACCAATTCCAAATTCTTACCAGTTAAAAAATCAAATCGAATCTGTTTTAAAAATAAAAAAATCTCAGGAAGCAATAAATAAAATATTCGTGAGTTCAATTGTTGTAGGTTTTAGTGAAAATATGTTAATTAACGCAATGGATGAAATGATAAAAAGATATAAGCAAATAATGCAAGAGTATAAAAAACACCGACGATATTATAAAGAAATATTGAAAATATTTCAAGAGGTGAAATTTATTGCAAGTTAATGAATTTAAGTTGAAAGTTAAAGAAATACTAGAAACTGAAATAAAATTTGATGGGTATGTCAACTTGGTTGTAAAAAATTTATCTGAACGAAAACAACAAATTATTTTGGATTGGATCAAAAGATGTAAACAAGGGGTTGAAATTCCTGAACCTTGTAAACAATTTAAACTTTTGATGGCGTTTATCTATAAATCAAATGATAATAAAATTAGAGGAATACTAACAAAAGAAAAAAATAAATACTTTATTGAATTATTTTTAGATAAACATAAGTATTATGATGAGAAAAGAAGATATTTAGGAATTTGATTTGGTGAAATTATGAACAAAACAAAAATAACAATCAAAACATACGACGCCATAGCAGAAAAGTTTGACAAAGAATATTGTCGTTCTATTTATTTTAAAAAACAATTAGATAATTTTGTTTCTAGACTTAAGAAAGGATCTAAGATTTTAGATGTTGGATCTGGAACAGGACATGTTGCTAGGTATTTGTGTCGAAAAGGATTTGATGTTGTTGGAGTAGATCTTTCTGAGAAAATGGTAACTCTTGCAAAAGCAAAAGCACCTGATGCAATATTTGAAGTAATGGATATTCGTGAGCTTAAATTTGATCAAAATCATTTTGATTCTGCAATATGTCTATTTGCATTAAATCACGTGACTCATAAAGATGCAGAAAAAGTTATTTCTGATTTGGTTAAGTTAGTAAAGAAAACGGGTTTATTGTTTTTAGGGATTCCAGAAGGATGTGGAGATGAGATTTGTGATGAGCCACTAGACCCGAAACATAAAATTTATTTTAATTATTATGAGAAAAAATGGATTTTAAATTCAATTGAAAAAAATAACTTAAAATTGATTAGTATAGAAGATAGATTTCTTAGAAAAGAAGGACATAATGAATTTTTTGTTGTGGCTAAAAAGCTTAAATAAAGATAACTTTTTAAACAAATAGCGTATTTCTAGCAATTATGGAACAACACAAAGAAAGATATGTGTTTTTTGATGAAATAACAAGCGACGTAATATTTGAAGCATATGGGGCTACCCTTAAAGATGTATTTGTAAATGCTGCAGAAGCAATGTTTACTATGATTTGCAAGTTTGATTTAATCAAAGCAGAAAAAGAAATTGAGTTAGAAGTTGAGGCAGATAATATTGAAGATTTAATGATGAACTGGTTATCTGTATTGATTGCACATGTGGATATAGAAGAAATGTTTTTTTCAAAATTTATAATTACAGAAATTTCAGACACAAAATTAAAAGCAGTAGTTAGTGGAGAAGAAATAACTCCTGAAAAAGGAGAAACAGTAGTAAAGGCAGTGACATATTATCAATATAATTTTGAAAAAACTGACAAGGGATATAAAGTAAGAGTTAGTTTAGATATTTAATTGTTATCTAATTAATGTTTGATAATTATTTGATAAGTTTATTTGATAAGTTTATTTGATAAATATTTAATTATAATTTGAGGTGTATTAAATGGTTGAAATTTTACTTGCAGCAGGTTGTGGATTTTTTGGAGGAGTGGTTCGCGCACTTGTTGGAATACTCAAAAATGGAGTTTTATTTGGTGCAGAAAAATGCGACTGGCCACGATTAACATTTACCATAATTGCATCAGGCGTGATTGGTGTGTTTGCAGGATTGCTTATTAGTGCAGATTATAGAGTTACAATGATTGCAGGATATGCAGGAACAGATTTAATTGAAAGTGTGTATAAAGGATATATGAATCGATACTCAAAAAAGAAATAATAAATTTATACTTATTAATTTTAGTCAAAATGAAAAATAGATATTCTCGACAAGAAATCTTTGAAAAGATTGGAAAAAAAGGACAACAGAAATTACTAAATAGCAAAGTGGTAGTGGTTGGAGTAGGTGCACTAGGAACAACAGTATGCGATTTACTTGCGCGTGCAGGAATTGGAGAGATTATTTTAATAGATCATGATGTGATTGATCAAACAAATTTACAAAGACAAACTTTATTTTGTGAAGAAGATATAGGAAAACCAAAAGCAAGTACTGCGAAAAAATATTTAGAAAAAATAAATTCTGAAATTAAAATAATAGCGCATGATGATCACTTAAATAATGAAAATGTAACATTGCTTGATTCAGACGTTGTTGTTGATTGTACTGATAATATAGATACAAGATTTTTAATTAATGAATATTGTAAAAAAGAAAAAATTAATTGGGTTCATGGCGCAGCAATACGAGATAAAGGAACTATGTTTGTATTTTCCTTTGGTTTGAATGGTTTGAATGGTTTGAATGATTCGGGTGATTTGCCTTGTTTTAAATGCATATTTCCAAACATTTCTCAGGGAGAATCTTGCGAAGAAGCAGGTGTTTTAGGAGCAGTTACTAATATTATTGGATCTATTCAAGCAAATGAAACAATTAAACTTCTCGTCGGACTTGAACACGAAAAAGATTTGTTGCGATTAAATTTATTGGATAATAATATTGATAAAATTAAAGTAAATAAAAATTCTGAATGCAGTGTTTGTGCAGGTGATTATTCTTGTTTAATGAGTGCTGAATCTGGTGCTGAATTTAGTATTGAATCTACTGAGCTTTCTAATTTTTCTAAATTTACAATACAAAAATGCAAAACAAAAGCAGGATGGAGTGCAAAACCAAAGCAGAATTTAAAACTTAACCTGGATGCAATCAAACAAAAATATGAAACAATAATGGATACACCAATATTACTAGTTATTGATTGCGAAGGAGAAATCATTGTTCATAATTACGGCGAAATTTTATTTAAAGAATTAAAAGATGAAGAAAAAATGAAGAAAATAGTGGCTGAAATTTATGACACAGGAAAATAAAACTATGGCAGATATTAAACAAGATCATTGTGATCAACAAAAACCAAAATTATTGGCTTTGATAAGTTCTGGAATAGATAGTCCTGTTGCTGTTTGGAAAATGAAACAAAAAGGGTTTGAAGTATTAGGAGTTCACTTTTCAAATGAACCATTTACAGATCCGAGTCCTGAAGAAAAAACAAAAAAATTATGTGGGATGCTGGGAATAAAAAAATTATATGTTATAAAACATGGTTTTTTAGTGCAATCAGAACTTATGAGACATTGTGAAAATAAAATGAGATGTGTTTTATGTCGACGTTTTATGTTTAAAATATCGTCGAGAATTGCAGAACTTGAAGGTTGTGAATATTTGGTTACTGGAGAAAATTTAGCGCAAGTTGCATCACAAACATTATCTAATTTAACTGTTTCAAATCAAGCATCAAAAATTCCAATTCTTAGACCTTTGCTCTGTTTTGATAAAATAGAGATAATAAATATCGCAAAAAAAATAGGAACATATGAGACTAGTATTGAAGCAAGTATGTGTTGTAATGCAGTTCCAAAAAATCCAGTAACAAAAAGTAATATTTTATTTGTTGAACGCGAAGAAGCAAAAGTAGATGTTAAGGGAATAATAAATAAAGCTATCGATGATGCGAAAATTTTTGAATTATAGAATTGTTTCGAGTTTTTTTTTTTACCTTTATCAAATTATTAATTTATTATAAATAACTTGATTGTGTAACTTCAGTAACTTCTTCAATACCTATATCCGAAAAATCTTTGAATTCTTTTTCTTCACTAGCATTTGCTAAGTACTCTTTGAGTTCTGTTGGATTAACTGGTTTTTCAAAAAGCTTGGCTTCAATGTATGGTGTTGCTGCTAAATCTGTTTTAACTTCATCAATAGTTCCCGAACAAATAATTGGAGTAGCATCGATATGCTGTTCATGACAATACCTTAAAACATCAACTCCTGTTAAAGGGAACATTCTGTAATCTAAAAGTAAATGATCTGGACGAAAACCTGTTTCTAAAAGCGCAATACATTCTTGACCTGATTTAGCTAAAGTAATATTGTATTCTTTTCCAAGAAAAATTTTGTAAAGTTTTCTGTTGGTAGAATCATCATCTGCAATAAGAAGTTCTAATTTTATACTTTCTTCTGATTTTTGTAATGGGTTGTTGATTGCCATATTGTTAAATAATAAGTTATGGTTATATATTTTTGTTGTATATTTATTATATAATTTTCAGTTATTCAATTTATGTTTTAATTATGCTACTAATTCCTAAATTTCATGATATTTATATTTTTCTATACTGGTGGCTAATATGAAATCCTTTTTCTAAATAGAATGTTTTAAATATGAGCTCTCGTCGATAGATTAGTAGTTTAGTCCAACTTATCGACGAGGTGAGCTCATAATGAAGATTGTTCAAAACAAGTTTAAA
>Ga0209045_1002112_pt1 | contig 15299 bp, 13 predicted proteins | sample SaaInlLV_10m_DNA_4_FD_184664 | JGI IMG/M metagenome (GOLD analysis project Ga0209045, IMG submission 184664) | Marine microbial communities from expanding oxygen minimum zones in the Saanich Inlet - Saanich Inlet SI072_LV_200m_DNA (SPAdes) (version 2) | ecosystem: Environmental > Aquatic >...
TAGCCAAAACTCCTATCGCTATAATGCAACCAATCCGAATGATATGTTGCAAAACACCTTACGTTCCAGTGTTTCGTATAGCAAGCGGTTTTCAGGCACTCCTTTTTCATTAAACTCAAGCATTACACATTCACAAAACCTAAGTAATAAAACTGTAAACCTTACAGCTCCTGATGTAAGTTTTGCCATGAAAAGAATAACTCCTTTCAAATCGAAAAAAGGAGTGATCAAAAAAAGATGGTATAATGATATTGGTTTCAATTACAATGTGAAATTCCGTAATTCAATAAACACCTATGATACTGCTTTTTTGCTGCCCGAAACCTGGAGGAGCTGGGAAAATGGCATGCAACACAGTATTCCATTTTCGACCTCTTTTAAAATTCTTAAGTACTTTAATGTTTCTCCTTCCATTAACTATACTGGATACACTTTCTTCAAAAAAGTGGAAAAAACATTTGTCGAAGTAACCGATACTGTAGGGTGGGATTATGTTGACGAACAAATTACAGAAGGAGTTTTCCACCAAAATGATTTTAATGTAAGTGCTAATATCTCCACCCGAATTTACGGTACATTTAATATTAATAAGTTTGGCTTGCTAGCTGTTCGGCATTTGATTACACCAAATATGAGTTTCTCTTATCGACCAGATTTCAGCGATCCCAAATATGGGTATTACAAAACGGTTCAGATTGACTCAACAGGAAGAACAAGTGAGTATTCTGTTATCAATACCTCAACCATAGGAAGGCCTGGCACACGGAGAAGTGGGAATATTAACTTTAGTATACAGAATAATCTGGAAGCAAAAATTAAAACCAAAAACGACTCTATTGCCGCATCCAAGAAAATAAAACTGATTGATAACTTCAATATAAGCGGCTATTATAATTTTCTGGCAGACTCCCTGCGCTTGTCAACCATTCGCATGAATGGGCGAACCACTCTTTTTAAAAACAAACTTAATATTCAATTTTCCGGAGAGCTCGATCCTTATCACATGACAGCAGATAGTATTGTAGTGAATAAATTTGCATTAATTGAAAGTCATAAATTAGGTCGACTAAAACAAGCCAATCTAACGTTGGGTGCAAACCTCAACTCGCAGGCTATGTCAGCATCAAGCAGGAAAAAACAACAACAGGAACAAATAGGATTTGACGCTATGCCACTTGATCAGTATGTCGATTTCAATGTTCCTTGGAATCTGTCCTTTAATTATACTCTTTCGTATCAGAAATTATTTTTCGAACCTGTAATAAAGCAAACAATTAATGTAAATGGTGGGCTAAGTCTGACTCAAAAATGGAAACTGACCTTTAGAGCATATTATGACATTGCAAACAATGAGCTTACTTCGGCATCTTTTGACATGCATAGGGATTTGCATTGCTGGGAAATGAGTTTCAGCTGGATACCATTTGGCTATCGTCAGAGCTATATGTTTACATTAAAAGTAAAATCACCTGTCCTGAAAGATCTTAAGATTAATAAGGAGAAATCTTTCTACGATAACTTTTATTGATATTGCACGTTTATCGCAAAGCTGTGCTTACCGATAAATAGCCTACCAATTCCTGTGTATTATAAACTCGTGATTGAACATATACAAGGATATGATATTCGTTTTCGGTTTCAAAATGTGTTCCCTGAAAACGAACACAATCTACACTTCCATCATCAGGATTTTTAATCACATAGTAATAATTATAGTATCCTTGTTTCAACTCGATATTTGCAATGTAGGATTCCATCTCTCGACAATAATGCATTTTAAATTTGTCTTGTAGTTTCCAATCGCTTAATGCACCAAAAATATAAACATCTTCGTCTTTGGGGTAAGGAGTTTTGAGCTTGAAGTGTGCTTTAACATAATCTATTTCTGACATTTTTAAATCTCTACTCTCGCCTGCAATCACCCTGTTTCCATTTATATCACTCCACTGAGCATAGGCCATATAAGAACGATCTTCTTCGTTAAGCATATACATATTAAATACAGTGTCTAATTCAATTTTGAGAATTCCAAAACCCGGAAATTTAAGCTGCCGATAATCACAGTATCGCCACTCGCTTAGCCCATTAAACAAGTTCTCTTTTTCGTAATCATATATTAATGTATTGTTCTGCACATACATGGGTTCCAAGTCAGCAATTTGATTATCCCATCTTCCGTTTTGTCGGATTACTACATTGAAATCTGACATTGGGTTAATAACATCAACCCCTGTATAGTTTACTTCAAAATCAACTTCCTGCTTATACTTCTTAACATTTGCATAGCTGGCTTCTTTCACTTTTGATTTTATGCTAACCCGCTGATCGACAACATAAAATCTGCGTGTAAGTATCAATTCTTTTTCATCATCATCGGTATAAACCTGTATGATATAATTTCCAGATAATCGAAACCAATTGTTTTCTGCAGGAAAGCTGAGCCGGTAGTTTGTATACTTCACATAGGTGTTTGATGAGAATTCATAATTACTGATGTAATCAAAATTTTGACCATCGAAATATTCATTTTCGAACAAATCACTTGGCTTCCAATCTTTATCACAATGAATAATTGAATATGCATATGACTTATAATCAGCATCCATGTCATCAAAAGCAAGTGTTAAAGTTTGCCCCGGACTTTGAATGTCAAGAATTGGAAAAGAGTTGATTTTTCCGCTTTTGTAAAAAAGTACGGTCTCAATATTCGGCACATAAACCGCTTCTTGATTTAGCGATTCCTGAGCCCATGAAGTAAAACTAATAAATAAAATAAAAATTGCTATCAATCGTAAATACATCCCTTATCTCTTAAAATATCATCTGCAAGTTATAACAAAATGATTAGTTCCTATACTTTGAACACATATTTCTGTCAGTTTATTATTTAGATATTTGGATTAAAACATTAAAAATAAATAATAGCAATAAGCCTGACAAAAAATTGTGATTAGAAAATTGCATTTAAATGTTTTAAAGCAAAAAAAATCTTGGTTCGATTAAATTAATAATACTACTTTCGTACACTTCTTAATAATGTTTTTTTATTAACAACACGAGGAAATGTCGAAAGTTATAAACATTAAAAAAGGATACAATATCCAACTTATTGGTCAATCTGAAAAAGATTTTGGCCAAAAAGAAATTCCTCAGCATTTTGCCATAAAACCTTCCTGTTTTCATGGTGTACGACCAAAACTTAGTATCAACGAAGGTGATACAGTTAAGGCCGGAACCCCCTTGTTTTTTGACAAAGACAACGATAGGGTTATTTTCACTTCTCCAGTAAGTGGAACGGTTACAGAAATTGTACGAGGTGAAAAACGGGTTATCTTAGAGGTGAAAATTACTGCTGATGGGAAAAACGAATTTGAAAATTTCAAACAAGCAGATCCAAAGGATTTATCGCGTGATGAAATTATTGAAAACCTGCTAAAAAGTGGTGTCTGGCCAATGATCAGACAAAGACCTTTTGCACGCATTGCAAATCCGTCTGACAAACCAAAAGCGATCTATATTTCTGCTTTTGATTCCTCTCCATTGGCTGCTGACAATAACTTTATTGTAGAGGGTCAGTCAGAAGTTTTTCAAAAAGGGATTGACGTATTGAAAAAATTAACTGATGGAAAAATTCATCTAAACACCCATGTCGATCAGGAAATTTCTTCTGTTTTTGCCAAGGCCAAAGATGTTGAACTGCATCAATTTAAAGGCCCCCATCCAGCTGGAAATGTAGGAATTCAAATTCATCACATTAATCCTATTGATAAGGGTGATGTCGTTTGGTATTGCTATCCACAGGATGTTCTGAGCATTGGTAGATTATTCCATGAAGGAAAATACAATGCCGAACGTGTGATAAATTTGTGCGGTTCTCAGGCCATAGAAAAGAAATACTATAAAACGATTATTGGAGCCTCTATTGAAAATATTGTAAAAGACAATGTTGAAGGAGATAATAATCGATTCATCAGTGGAAATGTCCTGACAGGAACAAAGATTTCAGATACTGGATATCTGGGATTTTACCACTCTCAGCTGACAGTTATTCCCGAAGGAGATTATTATGAGTTTATTGGCTGGATTTTACCCGGCTTTAAAAAATTCAGTGCTTCAAAAACAATTGTTAGTTCTTGGCTATCTCCAAAGAAAAAACACAATCTCGACACCAACATGCATGGAGGCGAAAGAGCTTTTGTTGTAAGCGGTGAATATGAAAAAGTGATGCCCATAGATATATATCCTGTGCATTTACTGAAAGCCATTATGGCGGAAGATATTGACAAAATGGAGAATTTAGGAATTTATGAAGTTGCTCCAGAAGACTTTGCTTTATGTGAAGTTATCTGTACTTCAAAAATTAATTCCCAAACCATTGTCCAGCAAGGTATCGACCTGATGGTTAAAGAATTAAATTAAGACAATCTTTTTATTTCATTAATAAAATTGAATAAAATTGAAAGCACTTAGAAAACAAATCGATAAAATCAAGCCGAGTTTCGAAAAAGGCGGCAAGTTTTATTGGCTTCATTCCACTTTTGATGCTTTTGAAACTTTTTTGTACGTACCTAATCACGTTACAAAAAGAGGCGCCCATATCAGAGATTCTAAAGACTCGAAGCGAGTTATGATTTACGTTGTTCTTGCTTTAATTCCAGCTACCCTATTTGGTTTGTGGAATTTGGGATATCAACATGATCTGGCATTAGGAGTACAAGATGGCTCTTTTGGGGCAAGATTATGGTTTGGTTTCTTACGATTCCTTCCATTATTAGCTGTTTCTTACATCGTATGCTTTGTCATTGAATTCGCCTTTGCGCAATTTAGGGGACACGAAGTAAATGAAGGAGTTCTTGTAACCGGATTTCTGATACCTTTAATAATGCCAGTTAATATCCCTATTTGGATGCTTATTGTGGCTACTGCTTTTGCTATTATTATTGGTAAAGAAGTTTTTGGTGGAACAGGAATGAATATCTTAAATCCTGCATTAACAGCACGTGTATTCCTCTTTTTCGCCTATCCGCAAAAGATTTCTGGAGCCATTGATGTTTCTGGAACACCAGTTTGGGTAAATACAAAAGGTGGCGAATGGATTGATTCTTTTACAGGAGCAACACCATTATCTTATGCAGCAGAAGGAGCTCTGGATAAATTGCCAAGTCTCAAAGAATTGTTTATAGGAACGGTGCCTGGTTCCATCGGAGAAACTTCAACTTTGGCGATTCTCATTGGTGGCATTATTTTGCTTGTTACCGGTATTGCAAGCTGGCGCGTTATGCTATCGTTTGTAGCTGGTGGTGCTATTATGGCGTTTATTCTGGGTGCATTTGCAACAGATTCCAATCCTTTTATGAGCTTAAGTGTTGCCCAACAGTTGTGTCTTGGAGGATTTGCTTTTGGTGCGGTATTCATGGCAACTGATCCGGTAAGTGCGGCTCAAACGGCTCGTGGAAAATGGATATATGGATTCCTTGCTGGTTTCCTTGCCATCCTAATCCGTGTGCTTAATCCCGCCTATCCTGAAGGGGTAATGATGGCTATCCTTCTAATGAACGTATTTGCTCCGCTTATTGATCATTATGTTGTAGAAGGAAACATCAAAAGAAGACTTAAACGATTAAAAAGAGCAGAGGCATAATCTGGTTAACAATTTAAATTTAATAGAATGTTTACAAACAGATATATATTTACATATGCCACGATCATGATCATTATTGTGGCATCGATACTGGCTACTGCTGCAAATATTCTTAAGCCTTTTCAAGACAATAATGTGAAGGTAGAAAAGATTAAGAATATATTATCAGTTGCTGATGTTTTAGATGCAGATAAAAGCTATACTGCAGAAGAATATGATCAAATTTATTTAGAAACTATTACTGATGAATTCGTAGTTAATACCAAAGGAGAAATCAATAAAGAAGAAAAAGCTTTTAACATTAATTTAGCTGAAGAACAAAGAAAAGCTATTGGTGAACAAAAACTTCCGGTATTTATTGCAAGTATGCCGGATGGTTCAAAGAAATACATTATACCTGTTAGAGGAAAAGGTTTGTGGGGTCCTGTTTGGGGATTTCTTTCCGTTTCTGGTGATGGAAGAACAGTGCTCGGTGCTAATTTTGGTCACAAAGGAGAGACACCTGGATTGGGAGCTGAAATTGACAAACCCAAATTTGGCAACCAATTTATCGATAAGCAGATTTTTGATGACGAAGGAAAATTTACATCTATAAAAGTAGTAAAAGGTGGAGCTCTACCTGGAGACAAACATGGAGTAGATGCCATTTCTGGAGGAACAATTACCTGTGTTGGTGTTTCTGATATGTTATTCGATTGCTTGTCAGGATATGAAGCATATTTTAAAAACTTAGAAAATTAGAAATATGAGCGATAAAAAAGAAAGAGAACCGTTCTTTTCAGCGCAGAACTATAAGCTGGTTAAAAATCCGTTGGGTATTGACAACGGAATTACTGTTCAGGTTTTAGGAATTTGTTCTGCTTTGGCGGTCACGGCTAAACTTGAGCCATCAATTGTGATGTCTTTTTCTGTGGTATTCGTAATTGTGTTTTCTAATATAATTACTGCTGCTCTCAGAAAAACAATTCCACCTCGTATCAGAATAATTGTACAACTTACAATTATTGCAATGCTTGTTATTTTGGTGGATCAATTCCTAAAAGCATTTGCTTATGATGTTAGTAAGAAGCTTTCTGTATTTGTAGGACTCATTATTACCAACTGTATTATTATGGGCCGTTTGGAAGCCTTTGCTATGGGTAATAAGGTTGGTCCTTCATTCTGGGATGGTTTAGGAAATGGAATTGGCTACGCTTGGGTTTTAGTTGTCGTTGGATTTTTCCGTGAATTATTTGGAGCAGGAACATTAACACTACCTGCTGTCGGAGAATTGAAAATAATCCCTCAGGTTTTTTATGACAATGGTTATGCCGACAACGGTTTAATGATTCTACCTCCAATGGCATTAATTACTGTTGGGATCATTATCTGGATACAGCGTACACGTGTTAGAGAATTAATTGACAAAAGCTAAAAAGAACAGATATGCAAGAACTAGTAAACATATTTGTAAAGTCCATATTTATCGACAATATGGTATTTGCATATTTCCTTGGAATGTGCTCTTACCTGGCTGTTTCAAAAACGGTAAATACATCAATGGGACTTGGACTCGCAGTTATTTTCGTATTGGGTATAACTGTTCCGGTAAACTTTATTATTAACAAGTATTTGCTTTCAGAAGGAGCATTGGCTTGGTTAGGAGGTGGTTTTGAAAACATGGATTTAAGCTTTTTAAGCTTTATCGTTTTCATCGCTGTTATTGCATCAATGGTGCAGTTGGTTGAAATGTTCATTGAAAAATTCTCACCAGCTCTATATGCATCACTTGGTATTTTCCTTCCGCTGATTGCTGTGAACTGTGCTATTTTAGGAGGTTCCCTTTTTATGCAAGAAAGAGAATATGCAAACCTTGGTGAAGCAACCGTTTTCGGACTTGGATCTGGAGTGGGTTGGTTATTAGCAATTATTGCAATTGCTGCTATCCGCGAAAAAATTACCTATTCAAATGTACCTGCACCATTACGCGGTCTTGGTATTACGTTTATTATTACCGGTTTGATGGGTATTGCTTTCATGAGTTTCATGGGAATTAAACTTTAATTGCTAATCATAAAATTGATATAAAATGATTCTATTAGATTCAGGCTTATTCAATCAGATTATTATAAGCGCAATCGTTTTTTTGGTCATTATTCTGATTTTGGTTGTTGTGCTACTATATGCACGTTCCAAACTTGTTCCTTCGGGACCTGTAAAACTGACCATCAATGAAGAAAAAGAAATAGAAGTTAGTGCTGGTTCTACATTATTGAATACCATGTCGGCACAACAAATTTTCATTCCATCTGCTTGTGGTGGTGGTGGTACATGTGCTATGTGTAAGGTGCAGGTTCATGATGGTGGAGGAAGCATTCTTCCAACTGAAGTGGGCTACTTTACCCGTAAAGAGCAACAAACCGACTGGAGACTTGCTTGTCAGGTAAAGGTAAAAGAGGATATGAATATTTCTATCCCACCAGAAATATTTGGTATTAAAAAATGGGAATGCGAAGTTGTTTCCAACAAAAGTGTCGCTACATTTATCAAAGAATTTGTGGTCAGGTTACCTGAAGGTGAAGTCATGGATTTCAAATCAGGTGGATACATCCAAATTGATGTTCCAAAGATTGAAGTGGACTACAAGAACATGGAAATTGGAGAGGATTTCAAAGGTGATTGGGACAAATTCGGCATGTGGGATCTGAAGATGAAAAATCCAGAGCCTATTTACAGAGCTTATTCCATGGCAAACCATCCTGCAGAAAAAGGATTGGTTATGCTTAATATTCGTGTGGCAACTCCTCCTTGGGACAGAAAGAAAAACACATTTATGAATGTGAATCCGGGTATCTGCTCATCTTATATTTTTGACAGAAAACCAGGTGATAAAGTAACAATATCAGGACCTTATGGAGAGTTCTTCATCAAACCAACTAAACGCGAAATGATGTTTATTGGTGGTGGTGCAGGAATGGCGCCAATGCGTTCACATATCTTCCATCTTTTCCAAACAGAAAAAACAGATCGTAAAGCTACATTCTGGTATGGTGGCCGTTCATCACGCGAGTTGTTCTATGTTGATCAGTTCCGTGCCATTGAGAAAGATTTTCCAAACTTCAAGTTCAATATTGGTTTATCAGAGCCATTACCCGAAGATAATTGGGATGGTTATGTAGGATTCATCCATCAGATTATAATGGATAACTATTTAAAGAATCATGCAGAGCCAGAGGAAATTGAATATTATCTCTGCGGACCTCCTTTAATGAATGATGCTGTTTTGAAAATGCTTGACGACTATGGTGTACCCGAAGAAATGATTGCATTTGATGACTTTGGAGGATAAAACAAAACACTTTTTATATAGTAAAAGGGAATGAATTTCATTCCCTTTTTTTTGTGCTTTATTTCGATTACTATTCCGAGACTGACTCAAAAATCCTACTGACTATTTTTTCGTCATTCCCTTGCAAAAGGGAATCTCGTTTCAAATTATTATGGAGATTCTCGCTTTCTTGCTTTCGCGTAGCTTTAGCAAAGCAAAGCGCGAGAATGACAACTAGATACAACCAATTAAATTGTCTACCCTCAGTGTCTCCTGACAAGGGACACTGAGACACGAATTACTTTCCAAGAAATCATCAATGCCCTCGTTGAGTGACACTGATAGGAGCGTCTAGCCAATTTATACCTTTTTGAGAGAAGTGATCTGACCTAAAAAAATATTTTCAAAAATATTTGCCTATTTAAAAAACAGTTATACATTTGCAGTGTACTATTTTACTAGAACACTAAACATTGCAAAAATGATTGAAATAAAAGAGCTCACGTTTGGCTATAAAAAAAGCGATAATCTTTTTAAGGATCTTGATTTGAGCATTGAGAAAGGAAATGTGTATGGCTTGCTTGGGAAAAATGGAGCTGGCAAGTCAACTCTACTTAAAATTATGTGTGGCTTATTATATGCGCATAAAGGAACTGTAAACTTTGAAGGAAGTAATGTGGCTACCCGACAGCCAAAACTACTTGCCGACATGTATATGCTACCTGAAGAATTTCACTTACCCGATTTATATATAGAAACCTATATTAAAATATACTCGGTATTTTATCCGAATTTCAATCATGAACTAATAGACAAACTCATTGTTGAGTTTGAAATAACCAAATCAAAAAAGCTGAACACTTTATCATATGGGCAGAAGAAAAAATTCATGATTGCCTTTGCCATTGCTACTGAATGCTCTATCGTATTTATGGATGAACCCACCAACGGATTGGATATTCCTTCTAAAAGTAAATTCAGGAGAATTATTGCAGAAGCAACTAACGAAAACAGAACGTTTTTAATTTCCACCCATCAAGTAAGAGATCTTGAAAACCTGATTGATCCCATCGTAATTATTGAAGAAGGAAAAATCATTTTCAATGAAAACATGGAATCAATTAGCAACAAGCTGAGTTTTATTAAAGCAGAAAAAGAAGCTTCTTTTAAATCCAAAGTTTTCCATTCAGAAGCCGTTTTTGGTGGACAATATATTGTTGCTGACAATATGGACAAAACAGAAACAGCTGTCGATTTTGAATTGCTTTTTAATGCAGTTCTGAGCAACACTTCAGAAATAGTTGAACATTTAAAAAATTAAAGAAATGAATCAGGTATTCGATATAAAAAGAGCTATTCAGTTTTCACGCTTAAAACTGAATCTCAATAAAAAGTTTTTTGCAATTTCAGTAGGAGGCTTTCTGGGGCTGATGTTTATTATTACATTTTTCTTTGCCTATAATTTGAACAATGAAAACGCAGCTATTTCAAATATTTTCCATAAGGTTGCCGCTATCACTATGTTGTATGGAGGAGCCTTGTTCTTTGGTGGTCGTGTTTTTATCAAAATGAACTCTGGTGCAAAAACTATTGAGCAATTGATGATTCCTGCATCTATTTTTGAAAAATTCATTGTGCCGTTGTTATTCTCTTCTATTGGGTGGATCCTTTTCACGGCAGTTTCATATCAATTATTTGCTATGCTAACAAACACTGTTTGGTCAGGAATTTTTTCATTAGACATACCAGTATACAACATTCTTGATATTATCAATGATGCTCATTGGGTGCCTTCGATTAAATTCTACTTTTTAAGTCATGCAACATTTTTCCTTGGATCAGCCGCCTTCAGAAAGTACTCAATTCCAAAAACAGCTCTTGCATCATTCCTTATTATGCTTGCATTTTTTCTTTTAGGATATATCGCAATACTTTTATTATTTGGCAACGACTTAAGCTTTGGTGTTGCTTCAGCTATCACATTCAGCAAGCCCGAAATTCAAGAATGGTTCACAAATGGAGGAGGTAAATTGCTTGTTAAATCAACCTATTGGGCTGTTGGAGTAGTCCTTCCAATTATTCTATATGCTGCTGCATATTTCAAACTTAAAGAAAGGGAGGTATAGCATGGAATTTCGTGAAAAACAAGCTATTTACATGCAAATTGCAGATGAATTTGCTGTGAATATTCTTAATAACAAATGGAAAGCAGATGAAAAAGTGCCTTCCATCAGGCAGTTGGCCATTGATCTGGAAGTGAATCCCAATACAGTTATGCGTACTTACTCATATTTACAGGAAAGCAACATAATCTACAATAAAAGAGGAATAGGCTATTTTGTTGGAGAAGATGCTCAAAAAATCATTCTGGATATGATGAAAAAAAGATTCAAAGACAATGAGCTACCTGAATTATTCAAAAAAATGACACTGTTGAAAATTGAGGTGAAGGAGTTGGAAAGCTATTTTGAAGAATGGAAAAAGAACAGGAATAACTAAAGTGAAAACGATGAAAAAAACAAGCAACAAAATATTAGTTACATTATTTATTGGAGTTACCATTCTAGGTATCGCTTTGTTAATATTTATTAAAATAAATGGCAAAGGACTTAGTATGAATACAACAGAATTAACAGTTAATGACGAACTGGTTCATGTTAAAATTTCCTATTCTGTTCAAAAAGATGATCTTGTAAATATCCAGAAACAACTTTTAGAGGAAAAGAACATTTCATTCGATTTTTCTGAATCAACTTTCAATGAAAAGGGCGAAATAGAAAAGTTGAAAATAAATGTCGATTGCAATGATGGATTTACAGGCTGGTTATCGGCTAGTGAGTTTGAATTGAAATTATCATATTACGGCTTTATGCGTGATTATACTGAAAAAGCAGAAGAGCCTTTTACCATAGGCGAAATAAAACTTACCAAGGAGTTTTTAATCGAATAAGTGATAAAAAATGGAGAGATAACAGGCGTTTACCAGCCCATCTCTTTCAATAAATCGAGCATAATATCTGGCCTATCTGTTATCAGGCCGTCTGCTCCTTTTTCAATCAGGTCACGCATGTCTTCTTTTTCATTAATTGTCCAATAATGAACTGCCATTTTATGACGATGAGCTGCTTTAATTACATGCTTTCGATCCATGCTGATACCAATTTGCTTGAGGGGTAACTGAAAAGCAACTGCATTGGGGTGATAAAAATAACTGGCTTGCGCTTTTGTTGATATAACAAAATTGGTCGATTCTTTTTGTGAAGCAGAAGTCGGAATTAAATTGGCCGAAACTTCTCTAAAATGAATGAGCACATCTTCATCAAATGAGGCGACAATAATTCTGCTATGAAGGTTATATCTTTCAATTAAAGCAAATAAACTATCTCCTGCTTCTTGTCCTAAAGCTTCAGTGTCTTTAATTTCTACTACAAAGTAGAATAGTGGAAAAGCTGAAAAAACTGCCTCCAGTTTCGTGATGTCGACTTGTTGATTCTTATATGGAAACTCGCCATCGATATCTTCAAAACCATCACCAAAGTTGAAGTTTAATAGTTCGTTATAGGTATAATTCCATGTTTTACCTGTGTCATTGCTCATATTTTCAATATCCGCATCGTGATGACAAACCAGCAATTTATCTTTTGTCATTCGAATATCCATTTCTAAAACATCAACGCCCAGCGCTGCAGAGCCCGCAAAAGCAATCATGGTATTTTCAGGCCAAAGTTGTTTTGCTCCTCCATGAGCAATTACCCAAGGTCGCTCTCCTTCTCCAATCATATAGTGGTTATCAGGCAACACACTTTGATCTTGAGTGCAAGCTGAAAAAGATAAAACAATACATACGAGTAACAAATGAGTAACAAATTTTAACATAAACACTGGTTTTAACATCAAAAATACAAAACTCAACATTGCATTGGTACGATGAGGGATTGAAAACCTATTTTAGGACTAGACACATATCTTCAAAGAGTTATTATAAGAAGTAAATCCTGTCATAAGTTTACATTTTGTGTAAACCTATTTTAGGACAAGACAACTCACCCCCAGCCCCTCTCTACTTCGTAAAGAGGGGAGCAGATTGTATTTCAAAAGATCACTAGTGAATGATAATAATATATTGCTTCCCTCTTGCAAGGGGGTTAATGGGAGTGTTAATAATAAATTTTTAAAAAAGAATAAAAAACACCTCCCCGCCCTCCTCTAGGAGGGAAATGTTTTCTGCTGCTCAAACAAATTCTACTTAAGAAGAAGATTTCTGAAAACAAAGATTAAATCCTAATTTTGCAGCCTTATTGGCCCCTTACCTACCTTCGCAAAAGCTTCGGCAGGCAGGGTTCAACTTGTACACTTGAAATTGCTTATTATTCTATTTCAAGACCGTTCAAGAGACATTTTTTTCAGAAAGGCCCCTTAGTTCAACGGATAGAATGGAGGTTTCCTAAACCTTAGATACAGGTTCGATTCCTGTAGGGGCTACTTATTACAAGCCTGTAATGCTCGTCATTACAGGCTTTCTGTTTTTACGAGTAACAAATGGGTAACAAAATGTAACTATAAATTTCTCATTATTGTAAAAATTATATATGACCCATATATTATCTCAACTCTGAAGTAATTCTTAGATTTATGATTTTAACCATTTAATTTCTAAATCTATGAAGAAAAGAAAATCCTATCCAATTCTTTACAAATTTGCATTCGCAATAGGTAAAGAAAATGAACTTGTTCCTCTGGAAGAACAATTGAAAATTCCAAAACAGACCAAATACTCCTGGCGAACCATGTCTGATGATTCCATAGAAAAACTTGAAAATCAGCTGCAAATCAAGAAGGAGTTCCACAACATGCTCGCTGAAGGAGGAATCAATATGGTATACTACCGAAGATTGCTATATGTAACAGCTAAAATTCATTATAGGTCAATTGATTTTATCGGTGAGAAGAAGTATCACAAGATACTGGAGAGAAATAAAGAGGATTTTGTTACACTTATTGAAACCTATTCCTCTTTGATACCAAAAGAAACCTTGTTAAAATGGTTTAAATTTAAACCAAATAAATATTTGGTTTGGTTTTTCCAGATTCAATACCAGTGTGATTCAAGTGTTATGAAGTTATGTGCAAGAAAATTCCCTGCACAAATAACGTTAAAAGAGTTTGCTCAAATCGAAAAAGCTTTTAAGAACACAAAGTATACGCATTGGCCAAAAAGCGCAATACATGCCGATTTGGTTAAAAACAATTTACTCACTATCTCTCGATCAACATTTTATAAACATGCCGCAACCATCAGACCAACTATATCGGGTAAATCAAAAAAACGAAGGTCATACAGACCACTTAGAGCCAGTAGAATAAATGAGTACTGGCATTTTGATATTAGTTATTTCAGGACTTTGAATGGAGAAAGGCAATACATATATGCCATAATAGATAATTATAGCAGAAAAATATTAGCATGGAGATGCAAAGACAAGATAAGAAATGTTATTGTAAGTGAAATGCTTGCTGAGGCATTGGGCTTAAAAAAAGTAAGTAGGCTAGTATTAGTTAGTGATGGGGGAACTGAGAATATCGGTCACAATATCCATAAAATATTAGAATATTATAGACTATTTTACAGTTCAAAGATTGATCACAAAATTGCTCTCAAAGGGATACGTCAAAGTAATTCAATGATTGAAAGATTTTTCAAATTAATGAAGTACGATTATTTATACTTAAAACATGCAGAAACCCCTAAGTTACTTGTTCACCAATTAAAAAGGATGATTATCGAATACAATTACATAAGACCTCATTATGCATTAGGATTATTAACCCCCGATGAAAGATATAGAGGATTGCCTGATCCTGATTTAACATCTCGTATGAAAAAAGCCTATCAAAAGCGTTTTTGTATGAATAAGAAATGTGATTGTATAAAATGTATCAACGAATGAGTATTAGAATGATTTTAAAACGAGGTATTTAAGTTCAGCATTGCCCTTTGGAAAAGCGGAGAACCATGCTGGCTATAATGCTTGAAAAATTAAAGGAATGTTGCTTAAGTTGAAATATCAGTTGAAGTCAAAAATTGATCGGTGGTCTGTTATTTCGGACTTTGCCTTCGGAAAAGCACATTTTTCCGAAAGCAAGGGTATATTTGAGTTTCATTTGATAAATTTGATAAAATAATTGAATTATTTTATAGTACCGAGGGTTCTAGACCCCCTCTCTCCGCTTGGGAAACAGTGGATAAAGATCAACAGAACAAAGACAGATGTTAAAAGTAGTGTTCCTATTCTACCAGTGGTAAATAATATTATTGAGAAGTATAAAAATCATCCCACCTGCCAGGAAAGA
>Ga0209045_1002117_pt1 | contig 15278 bp, 6 predicted proteins | sample SaaInlLV_10m_DNA_4_FD_184664 | JGI IMG/M metagenome (GOLD analysis project Ga0209045, IMG submission 184664) | Marine microbial communities from expanding oxygen minimum zones in the Saanich Inlet - Saanich Inlet SI072_LV_200m_DNA (SPAdes) (version 2) | ecosystem: Environmental > Aquatic > Marine...
TAAGACAAAGGTCAAATTATAAAGAATAATAATTGGTGAATTTTGCAGGTAAAAGTCATTTGTTCTTTATGTTTCAAATCGTGAATAGTCCACATGGTTATAATTTTAAACGCCCCGAACTAATGCGGAACCTTTTAATTTTGTGCGGAGGGGGAGGGATTCCCCGCCTGAATGACTGACGGAGTCAGTCGGGCAGGGAACCCTTTTCTCTTTCCATAATTATTTTTGTAAGAAATCTTCGACCCGCAGCTGATTTAAGATATTTTTCTCGCTTCCTTGCCTCTTCCCTGCTTCCCACCAATTCTTCATAAATAATATTAAAAGGACTGTGATTTTTTGTTGATTTTACTTTACCTCGATTATGCGCGATTAACCTTGCAGGTATATTCTCACTCATTCCCCGATAGATAAAATTATCTTTCAAACTTTGTATGCAATAGACATACCACATAGTTAGAAATTAAAAAGCCCCGAACTAATTCGGGACAAATTTATTTTGAGCGGAGGGGGAGGGATTCGAACCCCCGAAGAGTTTCCCCTTGCCGGTTTTCAAGACCGGTGCAATCAACCAGGCTCTGCCACCCCTCCAAATCGATCTATATATAAAAATATGAGAGGCGAATTTATGAAAATTCACACAAAAGTCACCTTTTGATTTTGACTATTTTATTAAGGACATCTTCTTTGTTTTAACAAAATTCCCGGTCCGCAATTGATAAAAATAAATTCCTGTGGGCAGATTGCTCCCATCGAAGGATATTTGATGAATGCCGGCAGATTTTATTCCTTTATCCAGTTGCATAATTTCTACACCCAAAGTGTTATATAAGGTTAAGACAATCTCCCCAGCCAACGGTAATTCATACTGAATTTGAGTCACTGGATTAAAGGGATTTGGATAGTTCTGTTTCAAATCAAAATTCTCAGGAATAATTGAATCATCTTCCGTAGACAGATTGCCACCTTCTGTTGGCTTTAATATATAAAGCCCTTCTCCAATAGACGATACCAAAATGTTACCACTACTAAAATAAGGATAATTACTCCATGAGCCTACAAACCCAACTCTGTCACCGGATATGAATGTATCAAAGAACGCAACTTCGACGGGATTTTCAGGATTTCTAATATTCAATATCCTCAGTCCAGCAGAATAATTAGATTGATATAAAAGATTGCCAACCACGTAATTATTGTGGTCAATTGTCTTTAATCCCGAATTGTATTTAGATAAAATTATCGGATTATCTAAATCTGTTAGGTCAAATATAACTGTCGTTTGATACTCATCGTATCCATTGTACTCATTTAACTCATCATTAACAAAAAAGAATTTTTGATCCTGCGAAAGCCACCCTTGATGAAAATATCCAAATTGTGCGTTGTCAAATTTTGAAATAATCTGAGGATTGGCCTTATCACTAATATCTGCAATACTCAATGCCGTTTCATTTGAACTAAAGGCAATCTCCTTACCTTGATAATCTTTGTCCGGGCCAGCATACTTAACAATTTGAGCATCATGCGAATAACCAGTACCAGAACGCCCAGTTCCGTTATGAGAAAAACACCCTGCAAATGTGGGTTTCGCTGGATCTAATAGGTCAATCATATGAAGGCCACCATTGCAGATGTACTGAGAGGTAGTCGCGCTGGAAACGCCAGTAGCATATGCAAATCCCGTGGCTTCGTTTATCGCAATATTATGAACACTGCCTACGTTATTATAATGATATGTCATTTCAAATTCGGTAAAAGTGGTAACGCTTCTTAGATTTGTGAGGTCGAAAACTTGAACACCATGATTCCCCGCATTGTCTGCAACGATATATACGTAGTCTTTATAAACTTTCATATCGCGCCAAATAGAATTAATTGTTGCAGTGGGTAATAAGCCTACTACAAAGGGATTCTCCGGATCGGTTACATCAACGAAAGATGTACCAATTAGCAACCCAACTATGGCATATTCTTTCCCGGTGGTCGAATCAGTCCAGCCCCAAATATCATTTGTTTCTGTTAGGGTTCCGCCACTGAGTTCACTCGTCGTGATATACCCCATTAAATCGAGGCTATTACAATCGTAATCTTCAGCTTTTCCATTTTCACAAAGGATTTTTGCACCTGTTATACTAACGGATTTATTATTACTGGAAACACTATGGCTAAGCGTCCAATTATTATTTTCATCCTTATTGTAGATAAATGCTTTTTCACCATATGTGGCTCCGATGGCTAATTCACCACCAACTAATTTTAAATTTCGGCCGAATTTTCCTTCATGGGATATTGGCGATTCAAGCGTTTGAGAAAGTGAAAAAGTTATAAAATCTTCAGTGGAATAGATGTAAGATTTTTCACCATTAAAATTGCCAACTGCAATTTGATTGCTTTTCATTGCAATTGAAGCGCCAAAATAGGTACCAGTCACATCCTCAGGATTATCAATTGTTTTTACCTTTTTCCAAGAATTATTTTCAAATTTATGAATTTCAATAAAACCTTTTTGATCAAATCCAGGAGATCCGATAATTGCATACTCATCTGTCAATTCAACTGAAAAACCAAAGCGTCCTTTGCTTTGGTAATTGTAAGGGGAAAATACATGGCTTTCAATCCACGAATGGGTAATCGGGTCAAAAGTATATTGAACGGCTACATTGCCATCCCGAGAGCCAATTAAAGCTTTTTGTCCATTTATAGAAATGGAATGACCAAAATGGCCATCATCAACAATATAATTATATTTAATGGGTGACCCTTCTCGCCATTCAGATCCATCTTTGTATAACGTAAATACCTTCCCCTCGCCATGATGGACATCTCGGTCGCCGATTAAAATTACATTATCACCGATGGCAACTTCAGAACCAAAATCTGTCGTCCATTCTTCGCCATTAGGATTGATGGTTTTAATTGATGTCCAATTATCATGTTCATCTTTTTGATAAAGAAATACCCTGCCCTGCATATTTCCGCGATGGGGCGAACCAATAATCATTAAATCATTTTTTACATCAATGGAATAACCAAAATCAAACCCAACTTCATCATGTATTGGCGGCTCGATAAATCCTTGATCTAGTCCTCCAATTGCATTGGGTGAATAAATATATACTGAACCATTATTTAAGGATGAGCCTGTTTGGCCTATGTAGAACGTACCTTCAGATATAGACAAATCTCCCGTAATTCCAAAACCCAATGAATTGTTATCTCTATTTTTGGGTGAGTCTGGATGCAGAAGGCTTTCTGCAAATAAAATAAATGGTACCAAAAAGATTAATTTTCGCATTTGTGTTCCCGCTAATTTGAATTTATTACTTGACGACCGTTGAGAAACTACCTATTATTTCCTGATAAAAAATACGATTTAGATTTTCACCATATGCGCCTGAATATTGAGAACTTGAAGTTATGGCAACTACCAATGCTCTCGTGGGGACTACCATGATATATTGCCCCCCATACCCTGCTGCGTAATACATCTTTTCTCCATTAACCATCCGCATCCACCATAAATACCCATATCCATTAGATTTATTAGCATTGAATGGTACAATCATTTCTGAGGATTTATTTACCCATCCAGAGGAAATTATTTCTTCTCCGGCGGATTTCCCGTTCTGCAGAAATAGTTGCCCAAGTTTAGCCATATCTCTCAATCTCATATTTAATCCAAACCCTCCATTAGAAATGCCATAAGCATCGTCTTGCCAAGTATAATCTGTAATGCCCAATTGTGGAAAAAGGTATTTTTTACCAAATGAATTGGCAGATTCTTTTGTACTAGCAGTTAAGATATATGATAAGACATGGGTACCAGCAGAAGTGTAATTCCAATAGGTTCCCGAAGGATATAATAAATCATTCACTAATATATAATTCAATGGGTATGCGGCTGACATATAGGATGTATCATCAGGAATTCCCGACGACATCGTAAGCAATTGCGCAACGGTGATTTTTCCTTTTATAGAATCTGTTAAATTTGGATAAAACGATTCTAAGCTTTGAAATTCATCCGCCATTATTCCTTTATCAATTGCTATACCAACCAACGTGGATAAAAAACTTTTAGTCACGGACCATACGGGATATTTGGTGTTTAAATCACCATATTTATATTCTTCCGCAACAAGACGACCTTTATAAATAACTGCAATACTATAAAAGTTAGCCAGTTCCTTTGCGGCAGTAATTCCATCATTTAATTTTTCTGTATCAATACCTTCTGCATTCCGACTCCCAGTTTGAAAATCTTCGGTTAAGTCAAGATTGCGCCAATCGAGGGTAAGTTCAGCAGGGCTAGGTTTATCCTCGCAGGACAGAAAAATAAAAAGGATTATGAATAATCCGGAAAGACACTTTAATGGGTAAGGAGGATTCATAAGTAACAATTTACATTTAAAATAAGAAAAGCCCCATTCCAATTCATCGGGAGTGGGCTTTTAATTTATGAGCGGAGAGGGTGGGATTTGAACCCACGGTACGCTATTAACGTACGCACGCTTTCCAAGCGTGTACCTTAAGCCGCTCAGCCACCTCTCCAGATATGATTAATAATTATAATTTTACAATTATTAATTATTCAGATTTTTCTTCGGTGACCTCTTCTGTCTTAGGTTCTTCAGTAGAAGGATTTTCTTCTGCAGGCGCTTCAATTGTTTCTTCTGAAGGTGCTTCTTCGACAGCTACTTCAGGAGCAACTTCCGGTGCTTTTTCTGCAACTTCAACCGAAGGCATTTCGATATCCACCAAATTGGCAGCATCTTCCATCTCTTTGAGGGCAACTTCTATATTTTGACCTTTTACCATAGAAATCATAGATTCATTAAAACGCCAAAATCCTTCTTTATCAGAAGGAACACTTTTTACGTATTTAACGTGAACTAAATCTTTTGCACCGTGCTTTTCTGCTTTCTCAGCAAAACTCTTTTGTTTCTTAGCCATAAATCATCTTCTCCAATTCCAAAATCATGTAAAAATAGCCGGCGAATTTAATGAGAATATTCTATTTATCATTACACTATTCATGTCTTCCTTACTTAGGGCGCCATTCGTATTCCATAACTTCCCCATCTTGCCAGCTTCTAGGCTTCTTTTCTCCGGTAACAACACGCATGTGTGTATTGTCTAAAAATTCCATTAGACTAATTCGATTCTTTTCAGGATTGTTCATTTCTAATGTTAATACCCACGGCTTTTTACTGAAATCAAAACTGAACTGCCCTTCTTCCTGATCGCTAATTTTTGTCCCCAACGAAAGGCCCTGCATAAAATTCCCCTTGATGCCCGTTTCGTCTGGTTCGAATACCCATATTACTTCTATGATTTGACCTTTATAATACCAATTTCCCGCCATGCTACGGATATATTCGATAAATTCTACACTGACTTGTTCAGCTTTGTTTTTGGCATAATCCTGCGCTTCAATCGATAATGAATAGATGACACTGGCGCTTAAAGATTTATCTACAGGAACTTTAATATTGGTATGCATACCTTCCGTTAAATATTTGTCAAATAAAGGAATCTTGTGCCTCGTTACCCTATCTTTCAATCCTCCAGTTCGGGTCCACACCATCTTCCCATCCATGAGATCTTCACTTATTTCTATAGTAATCTCTGCACCCATCATATTGGATTTATTTTCAGGTTTATGAATCGTAATCACAGGGCGCGTCACATCAAACTTCACACTATCAATTACAATGGATTCAGACTCATTCATGGCTAAGTCTTTACCCTTGAATACAATATTATAAATTGAGCCATCATTTAATAAAGGTGGATTCTTAGGCAATTTGGGTGACTCAAATATTGTTTCCAACTCAATACCTGCAAGATCAAATGTCACAGGGGAGTTTGGATCAGGTTTTCCGCCAATTTGGGTATAGACAAATTGGCCAAAACTCAATCCTTCGGATATATAATAAGCTACGTCTAAATGATTTTTAAACGAATTCGGCTCAGGGTACTTAATTTGCAACTTAGGCGGAATATCATCATACACTACACTCATTATGAATTTTTTGCCCGTATTCCCAGCCTTATCCGTTCCTTGGAGTGTGATGCGATACATGGCATCCGTAATGAGGTTTAAGTCCGGTAAAGTGGAATTGTCATGCGCTCCGACCGAATATAGTTCTGGGGTGAGTTCAAATGTATGTGGCGCCGCTGGATCAGCCTTACCGCCCATATGAATCCATGTATATTTTCCACTGACCAGATCTTCATTTACATTCCATTTTAAAAGTTGCGAATTCACTCGGGAACTTGTGGATGGTAAAACCTGTGTAAATTTGGGTTTAGTTTTGTCATAAGTCACATTTTCTGCTAATGTTATTACAGCTTCATTCCCAGATCGGTCAATTGCCGTTACAATAAGATTATAAACGATACCATCAGATAAATCTGTTTGATGGAGGAGTGCGGTTTGGGCGAAAGCACCCGAATTCAATTCATCCCCGGTTAGGTCGATAGAAACAGGCGTTGATCCATTAGTTGGCGTCCAAGAAAGATTTGCCATGAGGAGTGGCTCATCCAGATCATAGCTCACTTCATTCAAATTGGTAAACCCATTTGTGGTCGGAAATATCCCTGTTATGACTGGTGGTGTATTATCAAAAAATAAAGTACCTAATTCGAAAGATGAATTGTTACCCGCTCGATCAGTACCAAAAAAAGCTACACTATATCTTGCGCCACTAATAAGTGTGGGTGGTGGATTAAAGTCCACTTCAGGATAAACACCGTCTTGAAGCTGATTGCCAACTAATTTTGATTCATGATTTCCCACTGCATCAAGGTTACCATCAACCCATGTCCATACAACATTTGCCACCGAAAGCACTTCATTTGTTTTTAATCCAAGGACTGTACTTTTGATATATGATTCTGCTGTCGGAGAAATGATGGCAATTTCTGGTGGAATATTATCAAATGTAATACCAGTATTATCTTCAGAATTTCCCTCGTTTCCAGCTAAATCGATTCCAGTGACGCTCACATTATAAGTGGCATTACTGACCAAATCTGTAAGTGCATTTATATTAATACCGGTTTTTTGTCCAGGCATTAATTGGTTTTCTGAAAGTTCAATCTCATGTGGACTCATTGGATCCGGAATTCCGCCGCGATGTTCAAATATTATTTTCCCTGACAATAAAGTTTCATTTAAATCATAATCCAAAGCGATTTGATTGTAGAATCCATTCGACTTGGGATTAATCACAGCTACGATAGGCGGAGAGGAGTCATAGGTGATATTTTCTAGAGAAACATTCACCGCCACATTCCCAGCCATATCTTCACCGGAGAATTCGATTGTATAAATACTACCGTCATTCAGATTTATATCTGAATCAAATACTTCCTTATAATGGCTACCTTGTTTTAATCGGTCACCGGTTAGCTCAATTTCGTGTGGATTTTCAGGGTCCTCCATCCCACCTGTCCTCGTAAAGATTATTTTTCCTTTTCCCATCTCTTCTGTGGTAGAGTATGTTACGGAAGCTGAATTTACATGGGAACCAGATTTAGGTTCAGATAACGATAGGTCAGGTGGCAGTATATCAAAAAATACATCACTTATCGGGGCGATATTCGCTTTGTTTCCTGCTTTGTCATAAGCGTCAATAGTTACACTATAGCGTCCTCCATCGGCTAATTGCGAAGTGATACCTAAGTCGTAATCGGAATGGAGGCCATCATTCAATTCGCTACCTTTCAATAATACTCTGTGAGGAGAATCAACATCAATCGTTCCGCTGGTTTGCTCAAAATTTACAGTGGCTCTCTCGAGTACCTCGTTAGAGATATAGGAAATAACAGTCGTTTTTATTTGTTCAGAATCAATGGGTCGGCTAATAGACATTTCGGGAGGTTGATTATCAAAGCTTACATTCGATATTTTGATTGGAATTGCCTCATTGCCCGCAGGATCAGAACCAGTGAATACAATATCATAAATGGCACCATTGATTAAATTCGGGCCATTTGCCAATTCCTTTTGAATGAAATCACCCATTTTCAGTTCTGCGCCAGTGAGCGAAACTATTTGGGGAGATCGCGGATCCGTAGTCCCGCCAGTTTGGGTAAATGTAACAGTCCCATTTATCAATAATTCACTTAATGAATAGCTTAAAGTGTTATTGTTTATATGGCTATTATTATCAATTTTAATTAATCGTAATATTGGGGGTATTACATCATAGGTAATATTTTTCACCAATACTTTTTTAGATTGATTCCCGGCCTGGTCTAATCCATCGATTGATAAATTATATGTTGCACCGTCCGTCCATCCCAATTCGGAAAACACCTTTTCTTCAAAAATTCCTTTTTTCCGTGAGATTTCATCTAGAATTACAGCATGAGGTGAATTTGGATCTGGTCTACCAGAAGTACGGGTGAGTATTAACTTCCCTTCCGCAACATCTTCACTGATGGAATATGAGATGCCCTCACTGTTTATATAAGAGTTTTTTGCCGGTGAAGTGATTAAGAAGATTGGAGCTTCATTATCAAATACAATATTCTCAACAAGAACTTCCGGCGCCAGGTTTCCTGCAGCATCCCGACCTTCAAAACGAATATTATAGACGGCACCATTGACGAGACGAATAAATGAAGATGGTAGTTTCCCACCGCGAGTGCCTTTTTGTCTTTTACTTCCTGCCAAGGTAATCATATGGGTTGTCTTAGGATCGGAGGTACCACCTACGTGATCAAAATATATTTTTCCATCCACTAAATCTTCCGTCAATGTATAGGCGATATCAGGCTCCCTAATATGTTGTCCATTCGATGGGGCAACATCAACAAATTCCGGCGGAGAAATATCATAAAGAACACCATCAATAACCATCAGATCAGATGGGTTCCCGGCCAGATCTGTCCCTTCTATGGTAATTTTATATGTTACTCCATTGACCAATTCCGGCGGTGATAAAAAATCAAAGTCTAGAAAGTCTCCACCTTTGAGCTGATCACCCAGAAAATGTTTCGAATGGGATGTCTTCGGATCGTTCCCAACAATTGCATCCCAACGTACAGAGCCAGACTTTATGGGTTCACTAATACTTATAGTTAACTTTGTGTAATTGACCGGCGTGTTGGGTTGGGGATTCAATATAGATAACGTCGGCGGTGTTATGTCAAACATTACATTTTGAATGGATTTTGATTCAGCCTTATTCCCTGCAAGATCTGTACCTTCGATTAATATCGTATATGGCATATTTTCTTCTGGTTGAATATCATAATTCACTAAAATATGTTTACCCAACCCATAATCTTTAGGGCGTAAGTCATAAGATGTTTTTTCTTCTCTATCGTTAATCCAGATCATTTTTCCAGATACTAGAGGTTCATTGACCGCATATATGACATCAAGGTAATTCACGAAACTATTGGTTTTTGGATGGGCAATTACAAATTCAGGTGGCGAAATATCATAAGTAATATTTTCTACTTTCAGTTCTTCAGAAATATTCCCGGCAAAATCTTTTCCATTAATTGATATGGAATAATTCATTCCATCGCGAAGCGTTACCTTATTTATGAGGTCTGACGGACTTCTTTCACCCAATTGTAGTTCAGTATCAACTAACTCTGATTCCAAAATTAAATCCGATCCTGAGTGCTGAAAGAAAATTTCGCCTGAGGCAATGTTTTCTGATAAAGTCCACCCAATGTTCGAATGATTAATAAAAGCGCCAGATTCAGGTGTAAATGCGCTGAATTCGGGTGGAGTTAGGTCTATCTTAACATTGGTTAGCTGAGCCGATGTTGCAACGTTCCCTGCGCGATCAAGACCGTTCAGTAAAATTGTATAGCTAAACCCATCTTTCAAGGCCGGCACAATCAAATCATCGGAGTTGTATGACCCAGCCGTTAATAATTCCTGTCGATTATATTTAACAGGAGAGGATTCACCCATAGTACCCACTCCTGTCCAATCAATACTGAATTCGTATATATTCTCGGATACATCAAAATTTAACTTTGTCTCCGTTGTGAAAATATTGGATTCCGGATATGTTAATACAATAGTCGGTGGCGTTATGTCGTATAAAATTTTATTTACTCGTGCAGTGTCACTTTGATTTCCGGCTGGATCGAAAGCGACATAAAGAAGTGAATACTCAGCACCATCCACCAAATTGGGTGAATTATTAAGTTCCATAGGGCCAACCTCAGTACCATGAAGTTCTTCATTTTTCAAATCAATAATATGGGGTGAATCTGTGTCATCAACAATGCCACCTGTCCAACGCCATATCATCTGAGCTGATACCAATTTTTCACTATTAATAAAATGGACCTGCTTATGATTAACAGCATCCCCATCCATTGGACTGATAAGAGTCAACTCAGGTGGAGTGAAATCATATTGAAGTCCAGGTACAAAGGCTCGTTTAGTTTTATTGCCGGCGCGATCAGTACCACTAATGGTCATGGTGTATAAAGCATTTTCAACTACATTCGGATTATTGGATAATTCAATTTCTGCATGATCGCCCGAAGTGCGTTCTTCTAAAGTCAATATAGCCGTATAAGGTGCCAATGTATCTTTAACACCACCGAGCCATATCCATTTAAATTTTCCTTCGTGCAATTCTTCAGATAATGTGTAGGTTACTGAACTAGTTTGGGAAATAGACCTTGGCAAAGGATAAGAAATCGTAATTACCGGGTGAGTAATATCATATAGGATATCGGTAATCATAATGTGGTTCGATTCATTCCCTGCAGGATCGAATGCAAAATATGAAATATCATATACTCCTCCATCTACCAGTGGCGGCAACTTTGTGATTTCACCCAGCTGAAATTCATCGCCATTTAATTCATTACCACCGAGGGCCATTGCATGGGTAGTGTCAGGATCCTTAACTCCACTGATCCACGTCCACGTAATTATACCCGACTCCAGTAATTCACTATTTTCATAATGGATTTTTTTATGATTAACCGCATCTCCAGATTTTGGACTGTTCCATGTTAATTCGGGCGGTGTAAAGTCATATTGAAGTCCCGGAACAAAGGCCCGTTTTGTTTTATTTCCGGCTCGATCTCGACCTTTGAATGACATGGTGTATAGTGCGTTTTCTACAACTTGTGGGTTATTCACCAATTCAATTTGGCTATGTTTGCCTTCCGATTTTTCTGCTTCAGTCAGGAGTGCGGTGTATGGCGCTAATGTATCCTCAACTCCTCCCAACCATATCCATTTAAATTGCCCCTCAAATAATTCTTCCGATAAGGAATAAGTCATGGCAGTTGTATTAGAGATGGATCGGGGTAATGGATATTCAATCACCATCTCTGGAGCGGTATAGTCATATAGAACTTCAGTTATTGTTACAGTATCCGCAATATTCCCTGCGCGATCTGAACCACTGAAAAAGAGAGAATAAATTCCACCATCTTGAAGCTTTGGCATGTTGAGTAAGTTGATGCTGTCATGAATGCCAAATGCTAATTCAGCGTCCGCCAAATCAACCGTATGGGGCGCATCAAGATCGGCCACACCGCCTGTTTGCATCCAAGTGACTGCACCCGTATGCAGTTCTTCTGAAATATTATATGAAATCAATTGATGATTTATTGCCACACCAGACTCGGGAGAAACATTGGTAAACTCTGGTGGAGTTACATCATAAAGCACATTTGAAATTGAAATTGGATCACTGTCATTTCCCGCCAAATCTCGACCGGTAAAAAGAATTGAGTAAGAACTGCCATCTGTTAAAAGAGGTTCATTGGTTAATGAAATATGAATTTTTTCAGCGGACGATAATTCCTTACCCACCAGTTCAACAAAATGAGTAGAAAGTGAATCACTATATCCTTCCGTTTCTGTCCACAGAAATTCACCTGTTAATAGTTGCTCACTTGCGGCATAACTAACGGTGGCATTATTAATGGCTTCCCCATCGAATGGATAAATCATAGTTAATATTGGTGGCGTAATATCATAATGAATGGAATCGATGCGAACTGTGTCACTTACATTTCCCGCTAAATCGACGCCAACCACTAAATAAGAATATACACTACCGTCATTCAGTTGAAAATGGGCGGATAAATCTGTGCCTGTCTCCACCTGAACTGTATCTGCAAACTCGTGGGTATAGGGCGCATTTGCATCCGCTACACCACCTTGCCATTGTGCCATTACCTTCCAAGATTGAATGGGTTCATTGGTAGAAACATTTATCAATTGGTGATTCACCCATGCGTCCGATGGCGGATCGTTTATCGCTAACACAGGCGGTGTAATATCGTAAATCACATTTTCCATAATTCCCGGTGGGTCGGCCACATTCCCTGCTCGATCTATGGCGTAAATTTCAGGATTGTACATTACCCCATCCACGAGTTTCGTTTGGTTGGTTGGTTTAAAGCGACCGGCAAAACCAATTTCGTTTGGGGTAAGAATAATTGTATCGACAGAAATATGGGAGAAATTGGTGTCGGGCGCCCAAACGATATATGCTGAATCGATTGGTTCTGAAGTGGTAAACGACAAGGATATATCTTTGAGATATTTATCCATCTCCAGCGTCATAAGGGGCGGGCTAATATCATAATTTACATGGAAAATATTTTGCTTAGTGGCCATATAACCTTTAACCCCTTCTCCGTCAAAGTGAATATTATACGTAGCACTATCCCGAAGAACACTATCACTGGGAAACACAATTGTATAATCTCCTTGGATAATTTCTTCTAGATTGATTTTTGCACTATCCATTTCAGCGGGCACCTTCCAATGGATATACCCCCATTTTAGGTCCCCATCTAAATTGTATTTCACTGTGCTATTATTCACAAAACTTGAATCTTGCGGACCTAAAAAACTAAGGATCGCTTCTGTTCCATCGGGACTTAGCTTTACATCCATAATAAGGACGCCATTAGAGTCATATTCAAACAAGTGCGTTATACTCGTTTCATCATAATATTTATATAAATATTTATGCATAGATTTTCCATCGGGACGTCGGAACCATTCATCGCGCGTTGTTCGGCCTAATGAATCATAGTCAAGTTCTTTGCCGCCATATTCAAAGGCATCCACATCAAAGAATCGGTAATTTTCCGGTTTATCAATTTCATTCATATCTGAAGAGGTGAATCGGTCATTCCATTTTTTGACAGAATCGACACCGAAAACCCATTCGATATATGATAAGGACTGAGGCTCTCGTCCGAAGATTGTTTGGTAAAATACATGCCCTGTTTCGTCAACCATATCTCTTTGACGAATAATTGTTTTGGATTCGATATAAGAAAATTGTTCCTGCGCTGTTGCATCTCCTTTTTTATTTACTATCGCCTTAATGATGAGGCGATCCAAGTCATCATACTCAGCGCGAATATGCTCTTTTTTTAGAACTTCAGATTTGGGAACATTGTAGCCAGTGAGGAAATCATGTTCATTTATAAAGTATTTCACCTGACGTTGGCTAGCGGTCAGGACAAGTAAAATTAGTATCAGGGCTGTGAGTTTTACGGTTTTCACAAGCCCCTAATTTAGGAGGGAAATTTCCCTATGGAAATGGGGGATTTGTAAAAGTAGCAATATTGATGGGCAATAAATATTAATTGTCATTCTGAGGAAATGTAATGAGCGAAGAATCTCAAGCATAAGTTTATTATGTATTCTCCCATTTGAGATACTTCGCCATGATAAATCATGACTCAGTATGACATATTTGGTTTGTATTGTAGATTCATATATGGAAAAACTTTACTATGTATATATCATGGCCAGTGAATCAAAAGTGATTTACACTGGCATGACCAACAATCTTTTTAGGCGTGTTTATGAACACAAAATGAAACTTTTTAAAGGATTTTCAAAAAAATATAACACCTATAAACTTGTATGGTATGATGAAACTGATGACGTTACCGCAGCTATTGAATTTGAAAAACAAATTAAAGGATGGCTTCGAAAAAAGAATGTCGCCTTAATTGAGGAAGAAAATCCCAATTGGCATGATTTGGCTGAAGAATGGTTTAAAGAATAAGATAAAAGTTTGATCGCTAGACTCGCCTTGAGATCCTTCCTCTCACTTCGCTCGAGTTCAGGATGACGGTGTTGTTGTTTGTTAAATTTTATTTAAGAAATAAAAAAAAGATATTGTCATTCTGAGAGAATGTAATGAACGAAGAATCTCAAGCACTGGCTTTTTTATATACATTCGATTGAGATACTTCCTGTCGTCCCTGCTTTTTGCTCCCCCCTTTTAATTTCCACCCTCATAAGAGGGTGGATTTATGGGGGTGGTGATAAAATTTAGCTTTACTCTCCATTCTCTTCTGCGCGGCGTTTTTGACGCAGTTGATCTTTGGCCAATTCACGCATATCCGCCACTTCATCGGATTCATCCATAATCTCAACACCGAGCAGCGTTTCGATACAATCCTCTAGAGTTACAATCCCAGTGGTGCCGCCAAATTCATCTTTTACAATAAACATATGAGATCGTGTTTTTGTAAACTTATTCAATACAGCTTCTACTGTTTGCTCTTCGTAAACCCAATCCACCGGTTCAACAATATCGGCCATTGTCTTTTCGAAATAATCATCGGCCATTGTTTCTAAAAGAGTATCTTTATAAACAATCCCAAGTATATCATCAATGTTTTCCTTGAAAATGGGAATACGAGAAAAATTTATATCTTCATGTTTTTCCATTATCTGCCCTACTGTTTCGTGGTCTTCAAATGCAAAAATAACAGAACGGGGTGTCAAAATTTCTTCGATTTGGATAGTTTTAAGTCTGAATAGATTTTCAATAATATCAGATTCTTGCTCATCAATTGATCCTTCATCTTCTCCCATTTCTGCCATGGCAGTGATTTCTTCTCTACTGACTCTCATTGTATCTTCTTCTGAAGGCGTTAATTGGGCTGATAATGCTTCGCTCAACCAAACGAATGGAAATGTAATCACCATGAGACCGCGAATTGCATAGGCCGATGGACTGGCTAACTTTCGCCAGTAAGTAGCACCAATCGTTTTGGGAATAATTTCTGAAAAGATAAGGATACAAAAAGTCAAAACTCCTGATGCCATAGCTACAGATCCTGAACCAAATACTAACAACGCTTGAGCGCCTACACCTGCAGCGCCAACAGTATTGGCGATTGTGTTTAACGTCAGGATTGCGGCCAAAGGACGATTAATATCATCCTTGAGATGCTGAAGCAATTTACCGCTACGATGATTGGTTTTTACCAGTGTACCGATATGG
>Ga0209045_1002119_pt1 | contig 15273 bp, 14 predicted proteins | sample SaaInlLV_10m_DNA_4_FD_184664 | JGI IMG/M metagenome (GOLD analysis project Ga0209045, IMG submission 184664) | Marine microbial communities from expanding oxygen minimum zones in the Saanich Inlet - Saanich Inlet SI072_LV_200m_DNA (SPAdes) (version 2) | ecosystem: Environmental > Aquatic >...
TGGAGGCGACGAACTTCTGGCCCTCCCACACCGCATCCTGAGACTGTTTGGTGTCCTCTACCCGGTTGTAGAAGGCCCACATCTGTTGGACGTGGTTCGACCCCAGCTTTTCAGCACCAGGCACGCCCGGACGGAACCGGCCAGCCGTGGAGCGCCACAAGTACCTGGAGGCGGTCTCGTAGGTGTAGGGCTCAACAGCCCCGATAGCCCTGTCCTGTCGGGCGAAAAGCCCTTGAACGATGCTGAACAACATCTCCAGGGCAGACGGGGGGAGCGCCTGAATCTTCTTCCAGATGGCAGGGGCTGCGTGGGGTTCACCGAGGATGCAGTAACCGTCCACCATCCAGACGGAGGAGGCCACCATCCAGCACTTCCACTGCTTGTCAGGGGTGCCCGCAGCCCTCGTTTGCAGGAGGAACCTGTCGCCCGGTCCCAAGGACCGGAGACTGAGACGGAGCCCGTTGACCGTTACCGGGTTGGAGAGGAACCCCATCATCAGCAAACTCTCCACGTCCTCGTAGAGGGGCGCTCGCTGTGAAGAGGTCGTCGTCGGCAGGTCGGTGGGCATGCTCCTCCATTACGGTCCCTTGGGCGGGGCCTTGAACCTCGGGTTACGAGAAGCATCCATCTGTGCCGGTGCATCGATCTGAACAGGCGGGGCTGACCGTGGATCTGCGTGCGCTGTCCGGGTCAGTTCCTGAGCCGGTGCCCTGAACACGGGCTTGCCGTCCTGCTCGCCGATCTGTTCCGCCGCATCGATCCCCGGGTCCGGCTCCGCTGATCTCGCACGGACGGCATCATGCACTGCTGTCAGTGCCGAAGGGTTCGATGTGGGTGCGCCCTTCCCAACTGTCCGGCGCATTTCCATGAGGCGGGCTGTCTCCCGTGCCGCTTCCTGCTGCATGGCGTCCGGGTCCGACATGTCCACGAAGGAATCGTCGGCGGGCGGAGGCGGTAGCGGGGCAGCAGGCTTCTCCTCGGCGACGGGCTCTTCCACGACGGGCTCCTCCTGTGGCGCAGGGGGCTCTTCGACGGGCGGAGCCGGTTCCGGGGGTGCCGGAGGCACGGCGCTGGCAGGAGTGATGGGCTGCCGTGTCCCTGTGGCGGGCTGTGCGGCCTCCTGGGGAGGCTCTTCCACCTGTGGGGGTTCGGGGGCCGGTTCAGGCTGTGGGGTGCCCAGGGCCGCCTCTACAGCCTTCTGGCGGTGGGCCTTCTTGGCATCCTTCCCGGCCCGTGCTTCCTCTGCGACCATCTTGACCTGGTTTGCGAACCCCTCCTGGGCATCCTTGGACTTGCGCTCCTTGGCCTCCTTGAGCTTCTTGAGGTGGGCCTCAACCCGCTCGATCTCGGCATCAAGGTCCGGGGGCTCATAGTCGATGGCTGCATCGACCCTGCGCTCGAACTGTTCCAGCAGATCGTAGTAGCGGAGGAACACGGTCGTCCGCATCCCACCAGGCCACTTGTCCAGAATCCCTCGCATGGCCAGGTGCTTGGCGACCTTGACCGGCTTGTCGTTGTCCAGCTTCTCGGGGGTCTCCACGAACTTGACGTCCCGGAGGTTCATGGTGCCGATCTGAACGATAGCGTGTGAGAGGACAGCAACCTTGAACCGCTCCAGGTAGGACATGACCTCATCGGCGGAAGGATTCTCCGGCATAGGCCCAGCCGAATACCGTTGGACCTCCCCCTCTTCCTCCGGCGACATAACCCGCAGGGAAACCTCAGTACCGCTGACGGTGAACGTCAGTTCTTCAGTACCGATCTCAGTGATGGGGGAGAGTGCCTGTTCCAAGGCTTCAAGTGTCAGATCCATGTGCTTCCCTCTTTGTCAGGAAGCAACTCGCAGGGGCCTTGAACAGCACAAAGGGGATAGGTCTGGCAGTTCACATCCGCATAGGTCTAACCAACCCCCGCATCAGCAGGGGTGGGGTTCAGCGCAAAAGGTTCTGTCAGTCCGTCCCGTCTGTCTGTCTGCCCACTGGGCTGCTCCGTTTCGTCACGCCCTTGGCAGTATCATCTTACCAGCCTAGCCTGTCCGGCTAGACGGAAACGTCAACGGCCTCGGAGGCGAAGAGGCTCTGCGAGCCGCCGCCACCGGCCCCACGCCCCGCCTGGGCGATGGTGAAGCCGTTCTCAGCGAATCGGATTGAGCCCAACTGGCCGAGGGTCGGGTCGTTACCTGTCGCCAGGAACTCCCCGTAGACGCTTGCGAAGTCGTGGACGTCGGAGATGGTGACGTCGCCCGTCTCCATGATCATTCCGGCGTCCTTGGCGAAGCTGGTCGACCATGAGTTGAACCAGCAAGCCTCGTGGATCGTGATGATGGCGCTGTGGCCACGGTCGCCCGGGTTGCCCCCGGCGTAGTCCGCACGAGCCGAATCCTTCGTGACCTCGGGGAAGCTCAGGGCCTTCACGCCGCCCTGGAACGTACCCGGATCGCCACCCATGCCCGTGTTGGCTTCACCCAGGTCTGCGTCGGCCAGGGTGCTGAACACAAGCTGCTGCTCGATGTCGAAGGGCCAGCGGTGGTGCTTCAGAGAGCGCACCGGGCCGTCCACGCCTGCGGCGTAACCCGTAGCCTGCCAGAGGTTGCACAGGTACAGGAGCGCACGCTCGAAGGAACCCGTCATGGGCTCCGTGACGGACGGCACCAGTTCAGCAACCTGATCCCCGAACCCGATGCCTCGTACCGGCTCGATGGTCCGGGACTCAGTCGGGTTGAACGTCGAGATAACCCCCATCTGGTGCATCGCCTGTGTGTTCCCGTAGTGGGGAGTCAGGATGCGTACTTTCTGAGAGACCGCCGTCCTGGTGTTCGGTGACGTGCCGAAGTCGTACATGTAGGACGTGCCACCTACGCCCGACTGCGGGTTGTTGTCTTTGTTCCCACCAGAGATGGTCTGGTTCGCCATGAGGGACCTCCTGTCAGTGCCGGGTGCGGCGACTCTTCTCACTACAGGGTCGTTATAGGCTATCCAACGAGCCCCGAGGGAGGAGCGGGTAGGGGGCAAACAAAGCCACCCAACCCTATCTAGGATGTTCAAGAGGCGGAATATCGGGGCAGGCCATGTCGATTCTCGGCCCGTATGGGGTTCTTTTCTGGAGTTGATGGGTAGAGAAGTAGAACGACGGCCCATAACGGGCATCACAACTGGAGGGTTCCATGAAAGCGACCGAAGCCATCGACAAGATCATCGGCAAGCTGGAAGAGGCCAAGGGCGACGCAGAGCGCCACGACAAGGAGCAGAAGGCGGCGGGCACCCGCCTCCGCAAGACGCTTCAGGGCCTCAAGGGCGAGTTGGACGACGTCCGCAAGGGCGTGCTCGCCGACCAGAAGTCCTGGTAGCACAGGGCTGCACCGCTGATCTGGGGGACGACGCCCCGTCAGGCCACCCACCACGGGTGACCGGACACGGTCGGGAGCTACGCCGGGTTATCTCGTTGACTGGCGTGGCTACGGGTGGGGGGTTCTAACGGGATGGCTCACGCAACACAGTGGGGCAACGGCCCTGGTTCCCGGCTTTGCAGGCGGTGGGACCGGGGCTGTCCTGCTTCTAGCGGGTGTAGTTGAGGTTGTACGAGGCGCGCCCAGGCTTGGGCATGGGCTGAATACCGTCCACAGGAGCAGTCCCGAACAGCTTGCGGATAGCCTTCAGAGCGTTCTCACCCTCCGCCTCGGGGACACTGATCTGCAACATCACCCCGTACCGTGTGGCGGAGATGCTGCAAGTCGAACCGTGGGGGAGAACCCGCAGGGCATCCGTGCGGATGGCGTTGTGTGCATCACCCACGAGCTTCGCAGCCTCTCTTTTGGCCGCATTCAACCTGACAAGGGGGCTCTTCTTGCCCGCCATCCTCGTCATCGGACCCCACGAGGCGATCAGGTCTTTCTGGTCCATGTCAGGCTCCTATGTCCTACTTCCACTCGCACTGGATGCGGATGTTCCCCTTGGAGGCAAGATCCTTGAACGGGGTCACCTTGGAAGGGTTACCTCCGACGAGGTTTCCGACCAACCGCTTCACAGCGTTCTGATCGATCCCGTCCCCACCCTTCACCTCGACCTCAACGGTGAGGATGCCGTCCTCGAAGTCCGGGTCCTCCACAACGGAACCCTTCGGGAGGCCCGTCTGGACGGTCTTCTTGATCTTCTTCAACTCCTCGAAGATGACCTTACGGATGCGGGTCACCGGAGCCGAAGAGGCGGTCTTGATGGTAGGGCCCCAAGAGGCGATCAGGTCTTTCTCGTTCATGTCGGTCTCCTATAAAAAGGTGGCCCCGTCCCGTTCGTAGACGGGGCCGCCCGTAGTCCTACAGGCTGCTGCGGAGGTGGAACGTCAGGAGGATGTAGAGGAGCGGGAACACCGGGGCGTAGTACGCCTGCACCTCAGCAACCGTCGGGTCGTCCGAGGCTACGTTGGCCTTGATGTTCTGGTAGGCGCTGATGATCTGGGCGGCCACGAGGGCCTTCATCATCATCGCCAGCCGTCCCTCGATCTGGGACAGGATCCCCGGCAGGAACTTGATCCCGATGAAGCCCTCCAGGGTCTGCCTGGACTGGCGCTGCACCTCGTCGGCGATCTGAATGACCGTCGGGATCTTGGTCAGGATGTTGGCCATGTTGGTCGTCAGCCCGTGGCGTACCCGGAGGTACGGAGGCCGGTCTTCCATGACCGTGACACCCTTGGTTGCCACGATGTTCTGCTGCACGGCGTCCAGCTTGCGCCCGGTCTGCGTGAAGCCTACGAGGCGGCGTCCCGTCCACGGGGTCGCTACGTCCACGTTGGGGCTCACAACCGAACCGGCCAGGGCGGCTGCCACGTAGGTCCCGTCGATCAGATACTCCTTGGTGTTGTTGAACTGATCCTGAAGGGTCAGGACAACGATGTCCGGGTACACGATCCGCATACGGGTCGAGGCCAGCGTCCTCGCCATGTCCCCGACCTGCTCCGGGGTAGTCCCGGCGCTCACGCCCAAGATGCTCGTCCGCTCGCTGCGGTAGCGCACGCTGGACATGATCTCGTTGGAACGCTTGAGGATCTGGTACAGCGAGGTGCTGTCACCCCTGAGCGGGGTGATGATGTCCGGCAGGGCCTGACCTGGCAGGACGCCCTCCAGTTCCTCGATGGCGGCCACGTAGCTGGCGAGGCTGGCCTGCTCCGTGCCCTCTTCCTTCTGTACCTGCTTGACCCCTACGAGGACCGCCCCGTTGAGGATGGCCAGGTAGGCGGCGAGGCTGACCGGGTTGTCCGGCGTGGCCGCACCGTAGGCCGCCTCAATGCTGCTGATCTTCGTGTAGAAGGCCGTGTCGAAGCTGGGCTTCGTGTAGTTGTAGGTCACGTAGTACAGGTCGCCGATGGCGGGCTCTTGGCCGCCACGCTCGTAGGTCTTGGTCAGGCAGGTGTCGCCCGCCGTCACGCCGACCGTATTGTCCACCCGCAACTCCGTCCCAGGCAGGGCGTTGTGCGGGATGTTGGCGTCACAGGTGAAGGTCTTCGAGCACTCGATGCGGAACGTGGCAGCCGCCGTCGGGTAGCTGATCCAGGGTCCGTTCTGGTTGGTGCTCCAGCCCCTCGGGAGGATGGTGAAGGTGAGGCCCGTCACCTTGTCCCGGTAGGTCTGACCTACGATGCCGTCCTGTCCGACCCCATTGTTCAGAATCGAGTCGTTGGCGGAACCCGAACCGTTGGGGTTCGAGGAAATCACGAAGTAGCCGTCGAGGGCTGCTTCGCCTACCGCTCCGGCACCCGATACCGCCCCAAGCCCCGTGTCGTACCGCAGGGCGTTGGCGATGCTCTGGAGGGTGTCCAGAACCTGAACCGTCGAGGAGGCTCCCAGGTTGCCCACGATGACCGGGGCGTCCTGCATGTAGAGGTACTCCTGACCGGCGGCGTCGATCTCCACAGAGGCCAAGGCCGAGGAACCGAACTCAGTCGCCAGACCGCCAGCCGTGAAGGCCATCCAATCGGCAAAGGAGCCCGTGTTGTAGTTGTTCATCAACGCACTGGCCACCAGACGGGCCGTCGGCTGCACCCGCAGGCTGACTGCGCCCGCCGTGAACCCGAGGGCGCTGTTGGCGCTCCCAGACCCGATGGTGATGCGGCTGGCACTATCGAACCGCTGGGAGGTGATGCGGATACCCGCACCTTCCTGCCGGACGAGGAAGTCGGCGAACACTGCGGGGGCGGCCCCGAACGGTGCGCCCGGTACTGCGGCGATGGCGTCGATGATCTGGTCGAGGATCGAGCCGTTGCTCGTTCCGCTTGCCGGACCCAGAGGCGTCGCCGTGCCCGCAGGGGTGGAGGTGAAGGCCGCCGTGACCGGCACACCGTCAACCTCAAAGCTGAACTCGTCGTTGGCGGCGATGGTCCCCGTCCCGTCGTACAACGTGACCAGGGGCTCACCGTTGGCGTCCATACCGCCCGAGAAGCCCATCGTGCCGACCGCCGTGGCGGCCCTGACGGTTGCCACGGCCCCTGCGGTGCCATAGTCGCCCGTGCTGATACCGGCCTTGGTGTTGCCGCTCTTGACCGTCAGGAGCGTCTGCTCCAGGACGTTGGCGGGGTGCATGCTGCCACCGTAGCCCGGAAGGATCCGGTTACGGAGGACCAGGCGGTCGTACAGCTTCTCCGGCCCTGCCACTTCGTAGGTCCGAGCGATGGGGCCGTGGACCAGGGTCGCCTGCCCGCCGAACACTGCGGCTGCCGTGTCCAAACCGGCCAGGACAGCGAAGTCCTCTGCGGCGGTGTCGGCATCCAGGAACTGAAGGAAGGCAACGCTGTCCGTACCAGCGGGCTGGATGCGGAACTCGAGCTTCGCGTCCGAGTTGGCGATGCACTCGATGTTGGCCCCGGCGAACGCTGCGGCGTAACCGGCGATGGCTGCGTCGATCTGCGTCTGCACCTGTGCGGCCAGGGCGTTCGGGGTGTCGTAGGTGCCCACGGCCAGGGTCAGCGTGCTGACTACCCCCAGACCGGACACGTCGCCCACGTAGCGGAACACAAGCTGATCGTGGCTGTCGGCTACGATCACGACCGGGCCGTCGAAGGCGGTCGCCGTCTGGAGGCTCGCCCTGTTCTCCGGCCTGAAGATCGTGTAGCGGTCGGTGATGATGGGCGGTGCGGACCAGTTGGCTGCCATGGTCGCTACGCCGGTGGTGCCGTTGTAGGCGGTGACCGCAAGGGCGTCGCCCGCCGCTGCGGCACCGAGCCCCATGACCACCCGCCAGCCCACGTAGAAGTCGTCGATGTCAGACCGGGACAGCGGGTCAAGGGTTACGGAAGCCACCCCGCCAGCCGCCGCCGTACCCGTGTGGCCTGCCGCGGCCTCGTTGATGGCGTCAGCGAAGAAGCTGATGTCCACGTTCGTCCCTGTGCCCGTCTTGACCGGCACGTCGGCGTCGTCCGTGGTGATGATGAACTCTTCGGAGGCCGTCACGTCGTAGGACTGGCCCACGGTGGCTCCGGTGCCACCCGTGTAATCGATCTCGTCGCTCAGGAGGCTGGCGAAGAAGCCCGAGTTCCAACCCGAGGGGTCCATCAGGTCCAGACCGGCACTGTTCGAGATGTCCGTGCTGCGGATCGCAACCCGGAAGAAGTCCGAGAAGGCCGGGATGAACTCGTAGGGGCCGTAGCCAGGTACGGTGTACTTGGCGGGACCAGCCACACGGCTACCGAACTCGACCGTGACGATCTCCTCGACCGGGCCTTCAAAGTCGTCGTCGGACACGCTCTCGTAGCGCAGGTCAGGCTTCAACTCGGAACCGGAGGGGAACTCGATGGTCACACCGATCAGGTTCGCACTCTTCGTCCCGGTGTTGAAGATGGGCCCGTACACGTCGTTGCTGCCGCTGTCTTCCACCGTGTAGGTGCCAGCCCCGGACAGGCCAGGGTTCAGACAGGTCAGGGTGTAGGTGTTGTCCGTAAGCTGGTTGTACCAGAACGTGGCGAACACCGTCGCCCCAACCGGCACACTCTCGTCCAGCGTGATGACGTTGCCCTCGACCTTCGTGACCTGGACGGGACCCCTGTCGAGGGCGTCCTGCATGTCGAAGCCCCAGTAGGCGGTTACCAGGTCGGGGCGGTTGGTCGGAAGGTCGATGCGCCCGTTGCTGACCGTCTGGAAGAGGCTCGTCCCGAGAGGCGTGTTCCTGCCGTTACCCGTCGTGGGGCTCAAGGGCAGGGTGAACTCCCGGACGCTTGCCACGGAGGAGCCGCCGCTCGAGGTTGTCACGGCGGTGCAGGCGGACATGAAGGTACGGTTGTCGATCAGGGTGCCGGTCACCTGGGTGTCGTCGAAACGCTCCGAACCCACCGAGTTGACGCCGCTCTCGACCGTAACCGCCGTTCCCCAGAGGATCTTGTCGTCCTGGAGAATGAAGTCGCTGGCCTGCGTGTAGCCCGAACCGTTCGGCACGTCGCCACACTGAGTGACGGCCTGGACATTGATGTTGGCCAGGTAGTCGAACGTGTCCTGCCATGCGTTGAAGTAGTACGTGATGGCCACAGTCGCCCCGGCGATGGGGGCCTGGGGCAGCGTCACGGCGCGGGTGGAACCGCTGACCGAGGTCGGGATCACCTGCGTGCCGTTGACCTTGACGGTGACGTGCGAGGGGTCGGTCGTCGTCACACCGCCGTTGGAGCCGTCCACGATGGGACCCTGGAAGGTGTAGAACGTGGCGACCCGTGCGTCCGCCTGCCCCGTCAGGAGCCCGAGGAGGGCGTTGGCCGTGCCCTCGTTGACTACGATGCTGTGGTCGGCGTTCAGGAGCAGGGCGCTCTGCCCAAAGTTGTTCGTGAACGTCGAGGCCGTCAGCGTGCCTACGTTGGCCGCCGTGATCGCCGCAGCGATCTGAGCCATCGTGTAGTCACTGCGGGGCGGGATGACGATGGGGTAGGTCGTGGAATCGATCACCAGGTTCAGGACGTTGTTGTTCTCCACGATCACAGCGCCGTTGGCGTCCGTGATGTCACCGTGGAGGTCAACCGTCTCTGCCACACCGCTGCCACCGCCCACGCTACCGGGCGAATCCGTGTCGTAGAGGCCAGACTGGCCCTGCACGACCGCCGGGTCGGGGTCCACCTGATCGGACAGGTCGTCCGTGATCAAGGTGTCTGTGCGGTTGTAGTAGTACGTGCAGAGGACCTGCTGACCAGGCTGTGGGGCCTGCGCCAACTGCACGATGCCGGTCGCTCCTGTCACTGCCCGGACAACGATGGGCTCGCCGTCCAGAGTCACGGTCACGTCGCCACGGCTGTTCGTCGTGGTGCCCGTACCGTCACCCGTCACGAGGGGGTAGTGTCGGACCTGGATCTTGTCCAGAACACCGTTGAAAGCGCCGAGCGTCACCTGTCCCGTCTGGGACACGCTGGCAACGGCCCGTCCGGTCATGTCCTCATCAACCCTGCGCTGGTCGATGGTGGACGAGGAGCCACGGACCACCTCCAGGTTCTCCTGGACGAGTAGTTCGCTGCCCTCTCCAATGAAGACCGGGATCTTCAGGGTCTGGAGGGCTGCACCCAGAGGATTCTCGAACTCTGTCTGGGTGAAAACACCAGGGGGAGCATAAGCGGATCCGGGGAAAGCCATGTAGCACCTCTCTTCAAGCCGCGGGAGCGGGTTCCAGTTCAACCACCGTGTCCGTTGGTTTCTCAGTCCACATTGACCAGCCCTCGAAGGGGCGGAACGTCAGCCCAAGTAAGTGGTCCGTCTGTCGTCCCGTCTGTCTAGCCCGTGCGTACCCGGGTCACCGCTCGTCGGTCGGTGGAGAGGAACTCTGCCTCCTCTCTTGTAGGCGCTTCATAGCCAGACTATTGATGGCCTGTGCCCTGTCGTGGACGCCCCGCTCCTCCGGCTTCAGAACGCCGTAGGACCCGTCGGGGTTCTTGGATAGGTCCTTCCCGTCCACGCCGGTCTCTTCCATGATCTCCCGCTTGTCCGCCACCCGCTTTTCGGCGACCTGCCAGCCCTGCTGTGCGGACTCGCCGATGGCCCGGTCGGCCACCGTATCGATCTCGGCGACCCCTGTATTCTGGGGTCCGGGGGTGCCGTCCATGCCAGGGTTGAACACACCGGAGACGTCCTCGGGCATCCAGCGGGGAGCCAATGTCCCACACTCGGGGCAAGGCTTCGGGGTGCTGTGCTCCTTGGACTTGGCGGACTCCTCAAAGCGGACGCCGCACTCACACTGAAATTCGAACCGGGGCATGGCTGCCTCCTCATATTCTTCGCATGGGGCGCTACATCCGGGCCGCATGTAGGCGTTCGGGTGCCACATCACCGGATGACCTCGTAGGTGTAGGACCTATCGCTGAAGAACGGATCACCGAACCGTTGCAGCCCCAAGTTCTCCACCATGCGGAGGTTATTGTTGAACGAGGCCACCTGGTCGTCCGTCATGGCGGCCACGGCCTGTGATTGCTCTAGTGTCATGAAGGAGGCTTGGCGGAGGAAGATGTTGAGGGGAACGTAGATCTCCCAGTTGGTCCGCACCGTCAGACTGAAGGTCGAGTTGTAGAAGTAGTCATCGGCGTTGTCGTCGTAGATCTCCTCCGACTCTCCGCCCAAGGACAGTTCCGTCATCTCCAGGCCTTCTGACGACATGGCAGCCCGTAGGACCCCCCACAGGTAGATCACGGTCATATCAGCGATCTGCTGCTGTGCGTATACGTCCCGGGACATCACCTCAAAGTCGAGGGTCAACTCCCACTGGCCACCGTAAGCCAAACAGGCGGGCCGCCTCATGTCCTGAATGACCACCGCCAACCTGTCCCCCACCTCGCTCCGTTCCCCGAACGCCAGGACGACGCCAGGGATGGCGGTGTTGTTGGCGAACATAGGGTGGAACTCATGAGGGCCTGTAGAGGCCGCAGCGTGCCTGTAGTCGGCGGTCAACGTCCGGCCACCTGTCAGGGCCTGCGCCAGGATGATCTCCCCTGTAGGCTTGCCTGCGGGGTCTAACGTCAGCGTGTAGTTCGTGCCCTCGACCAACTGATAGGCGGCGGGCATCTCAAACAGGCGGAGGGTGCCTGTCAGGGGCGCATTCTGGAGTTGCCCCGTGATGGTGTCGACCATCGTTACGGGTTCGGCGTACACGTCCAGGAGCGGGTCCACGTAGAACTCGTTGGCCCCTGTGATCTCCATGAAGTAGACGCCAGGGAGGGACGGGAACAGGCCGCCGTTCTTCTGAATGGCCAGGGAGTCCTCACGAACCCACTCAACTGAGAGGCCCGCATAGGCCCCGACCTTGGCCAGGTACGGGTAGGCGTTGATGACGCCGATGTAGTTGTCCGCTGACAGGTCCACCCTGTTGCCGCCGGACGTCTTGACGATGATCCCGTACTGAGGACGCTCCCGGAAGGAGTACTTCCCCTGGATGTGATCGACGATGTCCCGGTACTTGGGGTGACTGGCCCAGAAGCGGCGCATCTCAAGGACGAACCGCCTTTTCATCGCCTCGGTGAGGGCAAAATACATCAGGCAACCCCATAGGAGAAGAGCCGCCAGCCCCAACCTTGTTGTTGTGCAAAGGTTTCTCCAGCACGCAACTTCACTGCAATCCGACCGCTACCTTGAGCATCCCGTTCCACTATCTGTAAGGGCTTGATCTCCTCCAATACCTTGCTCCCATCCACGTACTCGACCAAAACATCCGGGATGTACCGATGGGTACTACCGTCCCACAAGTAAGGGATGGAACAAGGCTGCACCGAGTAACAGGCAACGCAAGGATCTGCATCAAACTCCTTGTACCGCCGAAGCTCCCAACCCGACATGTAATAAACCCGGCCTGCTTTCGGGGACTGGTAGTACCCCCTTGAATAGTAGCGCCCGGACTGGATCATTTTTGTCCGCACAATAGAACAACGTTCCCGAACTTCGGGCCTTCGCATGGCATCAGCCACGGCCTTCCTTTGCCGAACCCTTCGGGGATCATCGTAAGGAACCCCTACTGTCCATGCACACACCCGGGCTAGTGCAGCCCTCTTCTTGGCCGCTGTCTCAGGGGAATCCTTACGCCCGAGATGCGCCGCAGAAATCTTAGCCTTAGTGGCCTCATTCCAGGAACGTCCAGCCCGTGCTTCCGACTTGGTCCGCCAGCGAAGCCCACAGGCTCGAAAAGAAGCCCTCACGACGCTATATGGAACACCCCGCATCTCAGCAATCCGAGGCATCGAGAACTTCTGGTCAAAATACAGGTCTAACAGAACCTCTTTTGTGAGCAGTGCATGCTTGCGGGGCGGCATAAGAGCCTCCGGTGTATCTCCAGCTAACGGAAGGTATAGCCCCGTTACCGGGTTCGCCTCTGTCAGTTGGAAATACACGGCTTCTCCCTGTCCCCGTGGAACGCCTGGAAATCCTGTTCCATCTCTTCCGTCCACCTCGCCTTCGGGGGCGGCTTGGGCGGGTTCATCTTGTCCCCGTGGAACAACTCCAGGTCTCTCAGGGCGGCTTCGGGGTCGTAGAAGGGGTTGCTGCTCATCAGGTCACTCCGTCCAAGGCGTCGACCACGTCCTGCGCCGTGCCCTGCCCGTCTAGGGCCAGTTCGAAGGCTTCTACGACCTTGGGGGTCAGTCCAAGGTGGAAACGCAAGGTGTCCGCCTTGGCCTTGGGCTCAAGGTCTATCTGCCACAGTTCCATGATGGCGTGCCGGAGTTCCTCGTGGGTGGTGCTCATCTCAGTCCTCCTCGTGTTCCTGCATCGCCTGGATGAGCAGACCGTGGGCCACAGCGTTCAAGGGCTCGCCCGCCTGTCGGATCTCACTGACCTCGATGGGGAACCGCTTGCGCCGCTCATTGAAGACCTTGGTGAAGAACTCCATGAACCCACCAGCGAGGCTCGTCCCGCCGGACACGATCACGGGGATCGCACGGGGCAGGTCGAACTTGCCCTCAATGGACTTGAACCGGAGGCCGATCTGGTCCAGCACGTAGTCGATGTGGGCCCGGTAGTAGTGGGCGATGGCCTCTTCCAGCCTGTCCTGCGGCTTGGTCAGGTCGATCCCCTTCTCCTTGGCCGCACAGGCACGGGCCTGCGTCGCTCCTACGGACTTGGCGGCCCCACGGTCGATCCAGTCACCGCCACGGGCCACAGAGAAGATCAGGCCCTCGATGGTATTGATCGCCAGGGCGACGTTGGTCATGCCGCTCCCGAACGAAAGGGCCACGCCGGAGAACCCTTCCTTCGCCGTCTCGGCGAAGATGATCCCCATGCCTTCGTTGGCCGGGAAGGGCTTGTACCCGCACTCCGTCACGATGCGGCGGAACACCTCCCGGTGATAGATGATGTCCCTGTCCGGCTGGTCGATGGGCTCCGCAGGGACAGAGTAGTAGCACACCTCGTCCGGCACGGCAGGAGGTCCCAGGACCTCCTTGATGAGAAGGCCCAGCACGTCCAGGCTCTCGGACTCTGTCGCCGACACGATGCCAGCGGACAAAGGCCGACGGGCCTCCTGTCCGAACACGTTGGCCAGTTCCAAAGCAGCGTCGCCGAGGATCAGCACGTCGTCCTCACGCTCTACGAAGCTGGTGGCGGAGAGCTTGAGCATCTTCTTCGCCGACGTGGGCAGGTCCAGGAACACGTCCCGCATCCGCTTGGTCGTGATGCCCTTGTCGCCTCTGCGGGCGGACACGAGGTTCATGGTGCCGATGTCCAGGCCGATGCCCGGAATCACCGCTGTCTTCTTGGTATCGTCGCTCATGGAGTCTCCTTCTTCTGCTTACGGGCCGCCTTCAAGGCCGCTGCGGCGTCATCCACCCCACCGGATCCCTCTGACTCCGCCTCTTGTACTTCGACGGTGCCCTCTACGGCCCCTACTATGCCTTCCGGGATAAAGGCAATCTCGGGGGCATCTACCATTGTACCGGGGGACACACCTGGACGGACTCCTACAGTTCCCTGAAGGGCCTGCCGGATCTGTTGCATGGAATCATCCAGGGTGGCCTGCATCCGTTCCATGACATCCCCAGAGACCCGCTGGCCCACGAAGGGCATCAGCCGCTCCATCAGCTTGTCGGCGAGGGCGTCCTCATCGATCTCGTGCCCTTTGACGGTCACGATGGCCTTACGCTTCTTCGGGGGGGTGCCTCGGCCAGGTGGGGCGGAGGGGGCGTGTTGCCGTGTTTCTTGGCTTCGCTGGACGTAGAACACCTCTACGGCCTTGGCACCCTGCATGACCCGCAGATCCGTAGAGGCGCTCGCCGTCTCCACAGGGATGAACACCACCTCGCCTCTGACCATGTCGATGTCCAGGTCGGCGATCTTCACCGTCCTCGTCTTACATGTGATCCGGGCTTCTTTCATGACGTCGGGTCTCCTGCCCTCATGTAGTCCGCCACGGCGTCACGGAGGACCCTCATGCATTCCTCCTTGGATCGCCGGACGGCCCGCTGGGTGAAAGTGAACTTGGCGATCCCCGGGTGAACCCACGCATTCGTGAACTTCAGGGGTGCGGTGCGGAAAATGACGCCCCCTCCGGTCTGGATCGGGACCACCAAGGGACGTCTCGTCCCCTGTGACACCCTACCGCCCTTCTTCATCTTGGCGTCCCGCTCCGCCTGTGAGAGCTTGTACTTGGCCGGGTGAGCATCCTTGGCGTGCTGTGTGAGCCACGGCATGGGGTGGGCTGGAATATCCTCATTGGCCAGTTCAGCGACCCCATAGAAGGTGCAAGTGATCTCCACCGTGCTGCGGCCCTTGATCCGGTAGCTGAAGGAATCCTTGAGGCGGCCACCTCCAGCGGGGTCCTTCTGTGACCAGCCCCGTTTCTGGAAGTCCTTGACCGCTTCCTCGGCGAACACCTTGGCCATGCACTTACCGATGGTGTGCAGCATCTTGGAAGTGACCGGGATATTCGCCATGCGGGACCATGGCTTCCCGTAGGTGCCCCTGACTCGTCCCTCTACTGTGGCTTTCATCTTGGCCATGGCACCCCCTTACTCGTTCTGGTTCTCCCAGACGGGGGTCCGGCCTCGCTGCTCCTTGCTCTTGTCCCAACCAGCCTTGTCCGTCTCCATCGGGATCTGGGCATCAGGGCCTTCGGGATAGGGCGGGGCGTCCGGTGCAGTGGAAGGTGGTGTGTAGCCCTCTCCGTCCACAGACAGGAACGGGTAGGGACGGAAGCCGTAGCGAGTCTCAGGCCACGTCAATGTATCGACGCCATCGATGGGCACCTTGTACTTGATGTCGCCCTCGTCGAGGTACCGGATATTGAAGTGCTGTTGGAGCAGGTTCCCTCTGTTCGTGGGGCGACGGGACGGTCCGATGCTGTACCGCTC
>Ga0209045_1002120_pt1 | contig 15268 bp, 15 predicted proteins | sample SaaInlLV_10m_DNA_4_FD_184664 | JGI IMG/M metagenome (GOLD analysis project Ga0209045, IMG submission 184664) | Marine microbial communities from expanding oxygen minimum zones in the Saanich Inlet - Saanich Inlet SI072_LV_200m_DNA (SPAdes) (version 2) | ecosystem: Environmental > Aquatic >...
AGTGGAGATAAAAAAAGATACAAAGGTTTAGTACCCAAAAATTGTGAGCTAAGATGTGGAAGCAAATATACACTTTTGAGAGAAGAGTTTTTGAAAATTAAAAAACAAAAAACAGTTTTTTTAGCTATGGGTGGAGCTGATCATAGTAATCTTAATATTAAAATTTTAAAAGTACTTAGTGAATTTAAAAATATTTATATAGAAGTAGTTACTACGAATGCAAATAAAAATATTAATGAATTGAAAAAATATGTAAAAGGAAAAGAAAATATACTATTACATGTTAATTCAAATAGTATAGCAAAACTTATGAAAAAAAGTGATTTTGCTATTGTTACACCTAGTGTAACAGTTAATGAAGTATATTTTATGAATATTCCTTTTATAGCTATACAAACAGCATCAAATCAATATGATATGTATACATATTTAAAAAAGAATAAGTTCTTGGTTCTGAAAAAATTCAATACTAAAAAACTACGTAGAAATATATCTAAAATATTTAAAAAGGTTATATAATGGATGTAAGTATAAATTTAATTAATTTTACTGATTTGACTCTTGATGAAAAAAAGATGGTACTTTCTTGGAGAAATCATCCCGATATAAAGCAATGGATGTACAATACCAATGGTATTACAATAGAGAATCATCTATCATTTATTGAAACTTTAAAAAATTCTAAAGATAAACAGTATTTTATTGTTAAAAAAGATAATGAATATATCGGTGTGATTGATTTTACAAATATAAATAATGATTCAACTGATATGGGTATATATGCAAATCCTTTAAGTAAAGGTGTAGGTAAAATATTACTAGAAACTATATCAAAATATGCATTTAAAGAATTAAAGGTAAACAAAGTATTTGCAGAAGTATTTAGTGAGAATATAAAAGCTTATGAATTATATAAAAAATTTAATTTTATAGAATTTGATAAAAAAATAGTCAATAACAAAGAAGTAATTTGTATGGAGTTGAAAGATGAAAATAGGTAAATTTGATTTAAATAAAGATGGTACATATATTATTGCAGAATTAAGTGCTAATCATGGTGGAAAAATAGAAATTGCAAAAGACACCATTAAGGCTGCAAAAGATATTGGTGCAAACGCAATAAAGCTTCAGACATATACTGCTGATACGATTACTTTAGACTGTGATAAAGATGATTTTATCATAAAAGGTGGAACACTTTGGGATGATAGAAAACTACATGATTTATATAAAGAAGCTTATCTTCCTTGGGAATGGCACAAAGAACTTTTTGACTATGCGAGAAGTTTAGATATAAATATATTTTCTTCTCCATTTGATAAAACAGCAGTTGATTTTCTTGAAGAGTTTAATCCATCAGCTTATAAAATAGCATCTTTTGAGATAACAGACTATGAACTTATACGATATACGGCATCTAAAATGAGACCTATCATTATCTCTACTGGTATTGCTAGTATTGATGAGATACAAGATGCTGTAGATATATGTAGAAGTGTAGGAAATGATGATATAGTTTTACTTAAATGTACAAGTGCATATCCGGCTCCATTAGAAGATGCAAATCTTGCTACTATATCAAATCTTGCTCAAACTTTTGGAGTAATATCTGGCTTTTCAGATCATACACTTGGGTCAACAGCACCTATAACTGCAGTTACTCTTGGAGCAAAAGTTATAGAAAAACACTTTATATTAGACAAATCAATAGGTGGAGCAGATGCAGACTTTTCTATGGACAAACAAGAATTTGCTGATATGGTAAAAGTCATAAGAGATGTTGAAAAACTTATAGGAAAAGTTGACTATAGTATGACAGAAAAAAAGAAAAAATCACGACAGTTTTCTAGAAGTCTTTATGTAGCCAAAGATATAAAAAAAGGTGAACTTTTTACAGAAGAAAATATTAGAAGTGTAAGACCTGGTTATGGTATGCATCCTAAGTATTTGGGTGATGTGTTGGGTAAAAAAGCATTAGATAATTATAAATATGGAACAAAAACTAATATTAAAATGATTGGAGAAATAGAATAATGAATAAACGAATAGAATGGATTGATGTTGCAAAAGGACTTGGAATATTGTCTGTAATTCTTACTCATTGTTATATTCCAGAAACATTACTAAAACATTATCTTTATTCTTTTCATATGCCTTTATTCTTTATATTGTCTGGTTATTTTCATAAAGTAGATATTCAGATGAATATAATCAAAAAACGCTTTAGAACTTTAATTATTCCATATGTATTCTTTTATATCACTTCTACTTTAATATATTTAGTCATTGTAAATTTTGGTAGAAATGCTGGTGCCGATAATATAGAATTACAAATTCAAAGAATAGTTGGTATGTTTTATGGCGTTGGTGATGATATGTGGATGTGGAATATTACATTATGGTTTTTAGTGTGTCTATTTGTCGTGACAGTATTTTATAACTATTTATCATTACATATTACTAAAACTAGGAATTTAGTATTTGTACTTGTTTTTTTATCAATTGTTGGTTACTTGACTTCTTTATATTTGCCTTTTAGGATTCCATGGTCTATAGATGTTGCATTATCTGCAATTTTATTATATTGTTTTGGAGCATTACTAAGTAAAAATAATATATTAGAAAGATTAGTTGATTCAAATATAAGTTTACTATTTATACCTATTAGTTTAATTACAGGATTGCTTAATAACGAGATTGATATGAATTCTAATCATTATGGTAATTATTTTCTTTTTTACATTGCGGGTATTTCAGGTACTATGTCAATTCTGATTCTTTCAAAGAGAATATTTGCTAATTCTAATGTTTTAAAATATTTTGGTAATAATTCTTTAATTATACTAGGTACTCATACCGTAATACTGATGATCTTACCTGGTATTCTAAATAGGTTTATTAATATAGATTATTTTTTCAATGATATATTGGTAAAAGGTATATTCTTGTTTGTATTGGTTGTTATCATAGAAATACCTATTATTTATATTTTGAATAAATACTTTAAAAAATTTATATAAAGAAGGAGATTTAAATAAATGAATTATAATTTACATACATATACCCCTGGTCCTGTAAAAATGTTTGAAAATACATTAAGATTAGGTGGTATGCAAACACCATATTTTAGAAATAAAGAATTTTCTGATGTTATTCTAGAATGTGAAAAAAATTTACTTAAAATAGCAAATGCACCTAAAAATAGTAGGGTTGTTTTTTTAACAGCAGCAGGTACGGCAGGTATGGAATCGACTGTACAAAATTTACTTAATAGTGATGATAAAGTTTTAGTAATAAATGGTGGCGGATTTGGTCAACGATTTGTAGATATTTGTACTACTCATAATATTGTAAAAATAGATTGTAAAATCAAAAATATAAACTTAAGTGATACTTCTATTTTGGATTCTTATAAAGATTGTTCATCATTATTGATAAATGCACATGAAACAAGTGTAGGTCATCTTTATGATTTAGAAGCTGTTGGAAAATTTGCAAAGAAAAATGAGATGTTAAATATTGTAGATGCAATTAGTATGTTTATAACAGATGAAATAGATATGATAAAACATAATATAGATGCTCTTATTATTAGTTCACATAAAGGGCTTGCTCTTCCTCCTGGACTTTCAATGGTTATATTATCACCAAAAGCGATAAATAAAATCAATCCTAAACATCAACTTTATTTTGATTTTAATAGTTATTTAAATGATGGGAGAAGAGGGCAAACACCTTTTACACCTGCTATTACTATTATTTTACAATTACAGGATAGATTAAGAGATGTTGTAAACAAAGGGATTGGATATTCAAATAAGCAGGCAAAAGATATAGCTATATATTTTAGACAAAATATTGAAGATTTACCATTAGTGTTATACAGTCTATATATGCCAAATGCTATGACTACACTTAGTCCCACTGATGGCAAGAAAGCAATTGAAATAGTTAATATTTTAGAAAAAAGATATAATTGTGTAGTAGCACCAAATGGTGGAGAGTTGAAAGATAAAATATTTAGAGTATCTCATATGGGTGCAATGACAATTGAATATACAGATATACTAATAGATTCATTATATGATTACTATAAAATAAAAAGGAAATAATATGAAAGTTTTAATAATGGCAGCAGGAGTTGGAAGTAGAATAAGTAGGTACTTACAAGGTCAACCAAAATGTTGCGTAGATGTTGATGGAAAACCTTTAATTCGTCATACGATTGAATTATTAAATAAAAAAGGTATAACTGATATTGCTATTGTTACAGGTTATCAAGAAAGATATATTCATCAGGCACTTGAGGGTTTAGCATATTCTAGATATTTTAATCCATTCTTTAGAGTAGCAAACTCAATATCTTCGGTTTGGTTCGCAAGAGATTTTTTAACAACTGAAGATGATATGATGATTATGAATGGTGATGTTTTTATGGAAGAAAAAATAATTGATATTTTACTAAAAGATAAAAGAAGTCCTATGATGTTAAGTGATAGTACAAGAATTGAAGATGCTGACTATAGATTTAATTGGGATGGCGAACTACTGAAGAGATATGGAAAACAACTTACAAAAGAAGAAACAACTGGTGAGTATGTAGGAATTGGAAGAATAAATAAAGAAGATGTTACTGTTTTTAAACAAAATACAATTGATGCAATTTCAAATGAAGATTACAACTGTTGGTGGGAAGATATTATTTATAGAACTGTAGATGATGGACAAAATGTATATGTAAATGATGTAGCAGGTGTATTTTGGGCAGAGGTTGATTATATTGAAGATTATGATAGAATTAAAGCTTTTGTAAATAGCAAGAGTTAACATATGTATTTAATTAGGAAAATAAAACATATACTAAAGTATTACTTATCAATATTAAGAAATGATGACTTTATTGAATATCAGTCTTTTCCTTTTGACACTAATCAACAAATGCCAGATGGTGCTGAAAAGGTTATGCAAAGATGTTGTAATATTATTAAATCTTTAAATATAAATTATAGAATTACAGATGGTACAGTATTAGGTCTGTATAGAGGTGGTGAATTTATAGCGCATGATAACGATATTGATATTGATATTATTAGTGATAATATGATAAAAGAGATAGAAAAAGAATTTAAAAGTATTGGTATGACTATGGGGCGAAAAGCTATATATAAAGGAAAGTATCATCAGATTATTTTTTATACTTCAAATTATACTATTTTCGATATTGTGATATGGCATTTAAACGAAGATGATGGAAAATTATATAACTACTCTGAAAGAGATTATGAAAGAGTCCAAGATGCTAAATATTTTCAACAAGATAAACTTCAGCATATAGAATTTAAAGGTGCAAAATACCCAATACCGACGCCAATTGAAGAATGGCTTGAGATGAGATATGGTAATGACTGGAAGATTCCAAAAACTTATAAAGGTGACTGGAAAGATGAGTGTTTTGATATGAAAAGGATAGATTAATTTGTTTTATATAATAAAAAATATCTTTTCTATTTTATTAACAAATAAAAAAAATAAATTTATTGGTTTAGTTGGATTGATGTTTGTATTATCTATGCTAGAACTTATTGGCTTAGGTATATTGCTACCTGTAATTGATATAGTGTCTAGTCCTGAAAAATTTGCTAATAATGAATATATTATCATAATAAATGATTTATTTTTATTTTCCAATATGCATAGTGCAGTTTTTGTATTACTTGCTTTTTTAGTTCTTTTTTTTATTTTCAAATCAGTGATAACATTATATATTATATTTAAACAACAAATATTTGTAAATACTATGTTTAAAGATTTATCAGTTGATATTTTGGAGCATATACTTTTATTGAAGTATGAAGAATTCAGACAAAAAGATAAGTCAATGTACCTTAAGGATATTATTAATAGTAGTGCATATTTATCACTTTGTACTTTTAATATATTACAACTGTTTACAGAATTTTTTGTACTAATTGCTATTATTATATTTATGGGATTTTATATAGGTTTTGTTAATATTTTATATTTATTAGTTGTTGTAACTATAGTAGCAATATTATTTAAATCGGTAACAAAAAATATATCTTTATATGGACAGCAAAGAGATTCTGTGATGCATGATATAACTAAAACTGCTACAGAAGCACTTAGTGGCTATAAAGAGATAAGAAATAATAATGTTTTAGATTGTGTTATTGCTGAATATCAAAAAAAAGCAAATCCATATGTTAATATATATGCAAAATTTGGAACTATGATAAATGTACCAAAAATTGTACTTGAATCAATCACTGCATTGACAATAATTGGCTATCTTTTTTATATATTTTATGTAAATATTCCTATTCAATCAGTCATGCAAGATTTAATTGTATTTGCATTTGTTGGTCTTCGAACTATACCATCTTTGACAAAACTTTTAGGTGCCTCAGCACAAATTAAATATTTTGGTACAGAATCAGAAAAATTTAAAAATCTCTTTAATTATTCAAATAATAAAATTGATTATAATCATTCATTAGATGATTTTACTAATACAATAGAATTTAAAAATATTAATTATAAATATCCTTCTAAAGATAGTTATGTATTAAATGATATTAATTTTACTGTAGAAAAGAATAAAAAATACGGCTTTGTGGGTAAGTCAGGAAGTGGTAAAAGTACATTATTCGATATAATATTAGGTTTAAATTCTCCTAACAGTGGAAAAATTATAGTTGATAGTCAAGACTATTTAAGTTTTGAAAATATTGATATTACAAAATTTATAGGTGTTGTTACTCAATCTATATTTATACTTGATGGAACATATGAAGATAATATTTTATTTTTTAATAAAGAAAAGAATACTGATTTACTAAAGAAATCTATCGCTGGGGCTCAGTTAAGTGAACTTATTAATAATGATGCGGATAATTTAGTGGGAGAAGATGGAAAAAATCTTTCAGGTGGACAAAAACAAAGATTGGCAATAGCAAGAGCATTATATCAAAATAAAAGTATATTATTATTAGACGAGGCTACATCTGCACTTGATAATGAAACAGAAAGAAACTTTATAAATCATCTAAATACGAAGAATGAACATACAGTTCTAATCATAGCCCATAGGCTTAGTACAGTTAAAGATTGTGATAAAATTTTTGTCTTTAAAGATGGAAAGATTGTAGATAGTGGAACTTATATTGAATTAGAAAATAGTTCCATAGAATTTAAAAAGTTGATAAATAGTGGAGAATTTAATGAAAAATAATCTTTTTGAAAAAGTAATAGAATCAAATAAGAAATTCTGGTCAAAAGTAAATAAAAAAGATGATAAAAATGGATATCTACTGTACGAAACTTTTTATACTGAACCTTCTATGATATATGGTATCTCTAAAACAGCACTTACTATTGCAAATATTAAAAAACTAAAACCTTTATGTGTAGAATCATTAAGAAGTAATGAAAAAAATAATACTTTAGTTCATTCTATGAATAAGACAATAGTAGGAAATAAAAATGATTTTCTAAAATCCTGTATAAAAAATAATCTTGGTATATTAAAACATATTTTAAATATCAATAGTAAACAAGATTTATTAAATCTTAAAATAGAACAATATGAAATAGGAAAATATATATATGATTCTGTCTTAATTAATTTTAAAATTCCTGAAATAAACACCATGACTTTTAATATACGAAAACGAATATTATTGGAAATATGTTATTTTTATTTTTTTAAAAAGTTAATAAAAAGTTATAATATTAAAATAATGGTATTAGGTGATAATGTTTATAGATATGGATTATTATTTGAGTTAGCAAAATATAATAATATAGAATGTATAACTCCTATAAATTTAAATGCTTTTTCAATGAGAAAATATGAGATAAATAGTGAATTTAATATCCACGATAGAAAACCAGAAAAAAGAATATTGGAACAATTAGATGATAATAGTGTCATAAAATATATAGATGAATATTTTTCAAAGCGATTTTCTGCAAATTTAGAACAACATGATGTTTTAAAGGCATTCTCGAATGAAAAAAAAATATATACTAAAAATGAAATAATAAGAAAATACAATTTAATAGATAATTTACCAATAGTAATAATTATGAATCATATATTTTGTGATGCACCTCATGCTTATCCTGATGGTCTTTATGATGATTATAAAGAGTGGTTGATAAATACTATTGTAAATTTACAAAAAAATAAAAGAACTAATTTTCTTATAAAAGAACATCCATCTGCTGATTTATACAATGAGTTAGGTGTAATAAATAAAATATTAAAAGAATTAGATTGTGAACATCTTTTACTTAAAGATGATGTTCATAGTCTAACAGTTCTAAATGAATTTGATGTTGTGGTTACTTGTGGAGGTACAATCGGTCAAGAGTTCGTGTATAAAGGTAAGCCTATAGTATTAGGGGCAAAGCCACCCTATAGTGGATTTGGATTTACTACTGAACCTAAAACAAGAGATGAATATGAAAGTTTAATGAGAAAAGGTATTGAGGAATTGCCATTATTAACTTTAGAACAAAAAAATATGGCAAATAAAGTGATTTACCATGACTTTGTATTTCTTGATAATTATAGTGATGATTTAGAGATAGGTGGACAGAGATTTTACATGGGTAGAGATTTTGATTATGATAAATTTTATGAACAAATTATAAAGTACAATGATACTTCACTTAATGATCAAAAAATTTACAAATTGTTAAATAATTTTATATCATCTAATAATAAACACTTATTAAAGGACAATAATGAATAAAAATATATCAATTGTTATAGTAACTTATAATAGTGAAAGTGTTATTAAAGAATGTTTAGAATCAATAGAAAAGTATAATGATATACATAATAAACTTGAAATAATTATAGTAGATAATTCTTCTATATTTAACATAGAAACTTTTATAAACGATTTAAATATTAATTTGGATATACAACTCATTCACAATCCTAAAAATGGTGGATTTGGTCAAGGTAACAATATCGGTGCAAAAGCTTCTAGTGGTGATTTACTGTTTATTTTAAATCCAGATACTATTTTAGTAGAACCTATTTTTAAGTATATGATAAATGAATTTAGTGATGAAACTTTGACAACTGCTGGATTTAGACTTATCGATAGAGATGGCAATGACAATGATAGTGTTGGATTACTTCCTGAGTATAATTATATATATATGCCAAGAAAACTATTAAATTACTTAGTTATAGAATTGAATTTATTATCAAAATATATATTTCCATGGGGTGCAGATTTAATTGTTAGAAAAAAAGATTTTATTGATGCAGGAATGTTTGATGAAAATATGTTCTTGTGCAATGAAGAACCAGATTTAATGCATAGATTGGACATAAATAAAGTTAAAATTTTTGATAAAAAAATTATTCATTTAGAGGGTCATACTACAGAGGTACATGAAGTACGATTTAAAGAATGGCTTAAAACAACACAGTATTATTTGGAAAAATATAATAATAGTTACAAAAAATATATATTATTTTTCATTATTAGAAATTATTCCAAAATGATACTAAAGAAATTATTTAGTAAACAGTATAGTTTAGAAAAAGATATAAATAAGATACTTTTAGAAGAATACAGGAGAATAAAATAGTATGTACTATTTATCAATAATAACAGTAGCATATAATAATAAAGAAGGCTTAATCCGCACAAGAGATTCGATTTTACCATTGCCTAATAATTGTGAATGGATAATTATAGATGCTAATTCAACTGATGGAACTAAAGAATTATTAGAATCTCTTCCCGTACAAAATAATATACGGTGGATTAGTGAATCAGATAAAGGTATATTTGATGGTATGAACAAAGGTATAGATTTTGCAAAAGGTAAATATTTAAACTTTATGAATTCTGGTGATTTTTATAATAGAAGTGCTTTTGAAAATGTGTGTAAAAATGAGCCTAACGATGCTGATATAATTATGTATGATTGTATAACAATAGATGAAAATGACAATCAAGGATATGCAAGACAATTCCCAGAGTCAATAGATGAATTAAGAGAATGGGCATGTGTTCAACATCAAAGTACTCTTTTACACAAGTCAATTTTTACTAAATTAGGTAAATATTGCTTAGACTATAATTATCTTGCAGATTATGAACATTCAGTAAAATCTTATTTAGATAAAAATATAACTTTTTATTTAAATAAAACTATAAAATTATCTTATTTTTTACAAGATGGAGTATCTACAAATTTAAAAACAGTTACTAAAGTTTCTAGAGAATATGTGGATATTCAAAAAAAATATTTTGGTTGTTTCTCTAAAAAATTATATCTGAATAATTTGGTTAAAACAGTTATTAGTTATTTGCCTCAAAGTGAATTAATAATGAAAAATATTAGAAAAATATTTCTAAAAAAAAGATAATATGATAATAAATTTTGATAATTTAATGTATAAACTTATATTATTATCATTATTAATATTTCCAATAGGAACAAGAGTGTTTTTAACTTTTAGACCTCTTGATATAGTTATATTTTTTATTATAATACTATCTATTAATAAGATTAAAATTAATTCTAATTTATTTGTAATATATGTCTTATTTTTTATAACATTACTAATTAGTATATTATGTGGTTTATTTTTATCAGAACAAATAAAACTCGAAAAAATAATATTTTTATATAAGTTTATGATGCCATTTTTATTATATTTAAGTATTATAAGAATAGATTTTACAAAAAAACAATTGTCTAAAATTATTCATACTAGTTTCATGATTTTATTATTTATGTCTTTATGGGTATTCGCTTATTATTATATGAAATTAAATGGTATTATTATTGGACACACTAGAGTTAGTTTTCCTTTATCAAATTATATATATTCTGATGCTCATTTATATAGTGTTTATTTATCTATAAGTATAATTTTTTTTATAAGTATTAGAGATAAAATATTATACTCTAATTTATTTTTTAATACAGTTATTGCTATTTCTGTATTAGCTACTTTAAGTACTGCTTCAAGAAGTGGTACAGTAATATTATTTATTGGTTTTATGTATATCTTTATATCAAAATCAACACTTAGAAGTTTTTTAAAATTATTATTATTAATGATAATATTATTGTCTATAATAGTGATGGCCATTAATTTTATATCTGATGATATAAATGAGCTGATTGAACCATTATTTAATAGAGCTTTTAGTTTTAATATATCTAATGATGATAGTGCATCTATTAGATTTTTAAGTCTAGAAACTGCATTTAGTGATAGCTCAAGTTTATTTAATTTACTTGGTGTTGGTGTATTATCAAGTTCGAAAGTTTGGTTTGATGGAGGATTAAGCACATTTATTGCTAATACAGGTTTTATAGGTTTTATACTATTTATAGGTTTTATAGTGGCATTTATTATTTCAACAATTAAATATAAGAATAAGTATTCATCTATTTTAATTCTGATGTTTATTCTATATGGATTAATTAATTTTATTTCAGAATATTTTTTGGTGACACGAAGTGTATTTATGTTTGTGATATATACATCTTTATTATATGTATTAATCAATCAAAATAATTTAAAAAAGGAGAAGTAGTATGAAAGGTATAATATTAGCAGGAGGATCAGGGACAAGACTGTATCCAATTACAAAAGGGGTAAGTAAACAATTAGTTCCAATATATGATAAACCGATGATATATTATCCATTGTCAGTTTTGATGCTTGCAGGGATAACAGAAGTACTTATCATCTCAACACCAAAAGATTTACCAAGATTTGAAGAACTTTTGGGTGATGGTAGTGATATCGGAATGAAATTTTCTTATGTAGTACAGCCATCTCCAGATGGGTTGGCACAAGCTTTTATCTTGGGTGAAAAGTTCATCGGAGATGATGATGTATGTTTAGTACTAGGAGATAATATCTTTTATGGAGATGGATTATCAAAACTATTAGCGACTTCAGTTAAAAATGCAGTGGAAGATAATAATGCTACAGTATTTGGATACTATGTAAAAGACCCAGAAAGATATGGTGTAGCAGAGTTCAATGAAGATGGAGTAGTGACTTCACTGGAAGAGAAACCTGACGAGCCTAAATCTAACTATGCTGTAGTAGGACTATACTTTTATCCAAATGATGTAATCAAAAAAGCAAAAGATGTAAAACCATCACATAGAGGTGAACTAGAAATCACAACTTTAAATCAAGACTATCTAAATGAAAATAGATTAAAAGTTGAGCTTATGGGTAGAGGATATGCATGGCTAGATACAGGTACTCATGAGTCTCTATTAGAAGCAAGTCAATTTATCCAAACTATTGAAAATAGACAATCTTTAAAAGTAGCATGTCTTGAAGAGATAGCGTATGAGATGGGATATATCTCAAAAGAAAAACTTCTTGAATTAGCTCAACCTTTAAAGAAAAATCAATATGGACAATATCTTATAAATAGAGCTAAATTAGGAAGAGATTTAAAATAATGGAATTTACAAGAACTAAGATATCAGATGTAATAATCATCGAGCCAAAAGTGCATGGTGATGATAGAGGATATTTCGTAGAAACTTTTAGAGCAGATAAACTTGAAGATTTTTTAGGATATAAAATAAACTTTTGTCAAGATAATGAGTCGAAATCTTCAAAAGGTGTTTTAAGAGGTCTACATTATCAATTGGCTCCTGCTGCACAAACTAAACTAGTGAGAGTAATACAAGGAAGTGTTTTAGATGTAGCGGTGGATATACGAAAAGGTTCACCTACATTTGGACAATATGTATCCGTAAAACTTACAGGTGAAAATAAAAAACAACTTTTAGTGCCTAGAGGTTTTGCTCATGGTTTCATAGTACTTGAAGATAATACTACTTTTGCATATAAAGTAGACAATTATTATAGTCCTGAAAATGATAGAGGAATTTCTTTTGATGATATTGATTTGGATATAGATTGGATTTTAGATAAAGAAGAGTTGAATTTATCTGTAAAAGATAAAATACAACCAAAGTTATCTGAAACAAATGATACATTTGTATATGGAGTAGATTATTATGCAAACTAAAAATATTTTAGTTACAGGCTCCAATGGTCAATTGGGTTTAGAGATAAAAACACTCTATTCTTCTTATGAGTACAAGTTTTATTTTACAGATAGAAAGATCTTAGATATCACAAATCAAAATGATATAAGAAAATATATTATAAATAATAATATTGATATTATCATAAACTGTGCAGCTTATACGGCGGTAGATAAGGCAGAAGAAGATTTTGAAAATGCTGATAAAGTCAATAGTATTGCTGTTAGAAATCTAGCAATATTATCCAATGAGTTTGGCATTAAGTTAATTCATATTTCTACTGATTATGTGTTTGATGGCGAAAATTTTAAACCATATACTGAAGATGATATCACAAATCCAAATGGTATCTATGGTCAAACAAAACTAGACGGTGAAAATGCTATGATAGAGTATAATTTAACAAATTCTATTATTATAAGAACATCATGGGTATATAGTAGTTTTGGGAATAATTTTGTAAAAACAATGCTACGATTGGGTAAAGAAAAAGATGAACTTGGTGTTATATTCGATCAAGTGGGAACGCCTACTTATGCAAGAGATTTAGCAAAAGCTATTTTGGATATAGTGCCAAAGATAAAAAATGATAAAACTGAGATTTATAACTATTCAAATGAAGGTGTACTTTCTTGGTATGATTTTGCAAAAGAGATTATGCAAATGGCTAAGCTTGATTGTGATATTAATCCAATAGAAACTAAAGCATATCCTACACCTGCTAAAAGACCACACTATAGTTTATTAAATAAGAGTAAAATCAAACAAGAGTTTTATATCACTATTCCATATTGGAAAGATAGTTTAGATGAATGTTTAAAAGTAATGGGAGAGAGAAAATAATGGATACAAATAAAAAGAATATATTAGTAACAGGATGTGCAGGATTTATAGGATCAAATTTTGTACCTTATTTTTTAGATAAATATAAAGAATACAATATTATAAATCTAGATTTATTAACTTATGCCGGTGATTTAGAAAATCTAAAAGAGTGTGAAGATAATTCTAATTATAAATTCATCAAAGGTGATATTTGTAATAGAGATTTAGTAGAATTTATATTCACTGAATATGATATACAAGGTGTGATTCACTTTGCAGCAGAATCTCATGTCGATAATAGTATCAAAAATCCAGGTGTATTTATAGAAACCAATGTAAATGGTACTTTTACACTTATTGATGTAGCCAAACATTACTGGATGAATAAACCATTTGAATATAAAAAAGAGTATGATAAATGTAGATTTCATCATATCTCTACGGATGAAGTTTATGGTACATTAAATGAAACTGATTTATTTACAGAAGAGACACCTTATGCTCCAAACTCTCCATACTCTGCTTCAAAAGCCTCAAGTGATATGATAGTACGATCATATCAAGAAACTTATGGAATGAACACAGTGATAACAAACTGTTCAAATAACTATGGACCAAAACAACATGATGAAAAACTTATCCCTACTATAATAAGAAAAGCGTTAAATGGTGAATCAATTCCTATCTATGGTGATGGTAAAAATATAAGAGATTGGTTATATGTACTTGATCACTGTAAAGGTATAGACTTAGTATATCATACAGGATTAGAATCTAATGTGTATAATATCGGTGGAAGAAATGAAAGAACAAATCTTCAGATAGTAGATACTATATGTACTATTCTTGATAAAAAAGTTCCAAAAGATGTAAGCTATAAAGAACTCATCACTTTTGTAGAAGATAGAGCAGGTCATGATAGAAGATATGCTATAGATGCTACTAAGATAGAAACTGAACTTCGTTGGAAAGCTGAAGATGATTTTGATAGTGGTATTTTAAAGACTATTGAATGGTATTTAGGAAAGTATAATTAATTAATGAAAATATCAATAATAACAGTCGTATGGAACAATAAAGAGACTGTAAAAGATGCTATAGACTCAGTACTAAATCAAACATATGAAAATATAGAATATATTATCATAGATGGTGCTAGTACGGATGGAACTTTAGATATAGTCAAAAGTTATGGAGATGAAATCACTAAGTTTGTAAGTGAGCCTGATAAAGGTCTTTATGATGCCATGAACAAAGGAATTGCACAATCAACTGGTGATGTGGTAGGGATACTCAACAGTGATGATTTTTATATAGATAAGTTTGTGATTGAAAAAGTAGTAAAAGA
>Ga0209045_1002122_pt1 | contig 15255 bp, 13 predicted proteins | sample SaaInlLV_10m_DNA_4_FD_184664 | JGI IMG/M metagenome (GOLD analysis project Ga0209045, IMG submission 184664) | Marine microbial communities from expanding oxygen minimum zones in the Saanich Inlet - Saanich Inlet SI072_LV_200m_DNA (SPAdes) (version 2) | ecosystem: Environmental > Aquatic >...
CCCCAAGTAACCATCCTCCCTGCAATGGACACAGATGAACCATGCACCCTCAGGCACACCAATATCTCTTAAGCATGTCCATCCACGCTGAAAATCGGATTCGGACAAAGTCAGAAGCGCAGGCCGGCCGTAATATTGTTTTTGGATCTCAGGATAATGTGCAGAATTCTCGGAGAAAGAAAAATGAAACACAGGGTAATTTGTCAGCCGGTTCCTTGATAAAGGTTCTAAAAAAAAACAGAGCATGGGAGAACTGATGATTTTTATATATTGCTTCCAATAGTTCAGAATATGGGTATTTGCTACCTTTTCTTTGGGGGCAACAATTACAGAGTTATATTCTGGCCGCAGGCCCAGAATCCCTTCCTTTATATAAAAATCAGGCTCTATACAAAGATGCCCAATGGCATGTATGTGCACCGGTATAAATTTCACATTGCTTAACCTGACAAATGGGAACAACAATACAACAATTAATAGACCCATAATTTCGTAAAGCGCTTTCCTGGAAACATAAAAAATCCCCTTTTCTTCTATTTTTCCAGAAACATACTGTACAAACTGAAGTACTGCTTGATATCCCATTTTGCTATCCATTTATAACATTTACTATTTTATAAACATTGTTAAGTTCAGAAACTTAATGTTCCTTTGGTAAATTAGAATACATTGATATTTTAAGGACTTATCGGTTCAAGCATAGTGTATTGATATTATTTCACTTTAAGTTTCTGCATGCCACTCTTTACGGCAGAAATACCAGATTATGAATACAACCGGTATTACGATTGAATTTATTGTTAAAAACCCTGCTGCCATTGCTGTAACAGAGTAATACTTTCCTAAAATCAAAGTAGATGACCCGGTTAATATACCGGCTAATAAAGTGAGATACATTAACGGCTCTCTCTTGTGTGCCCTCAAATAGCATGAAAATGGTATTGATACATTGAGAAAGGCTTGGGCTAATAAGAATAATCCTGTAGGCAATGGAGGAAGAATACGAATTGCGAAGGGCAAATTAAATGCGTACAGTATATAGACTAAGAACCATATGGCAAACCCGGTAAGTGCCGTAATAATTACAACAACTTTTGTTAAACGCCAGAAAAGATTGTCAAGTTCCTTGTATTTCTTAAGGGCAATAAGCATACCAAATTGAGGAATTTTTGGCATTATCCATGCGGTCGCAATCACTCCCAGACCTGCAACCAGACACCATGTCATACCACATTGACCTGCAACTATCGGCCCATGGAATTTAAAAAGAACAGGCGTGAAAAAGGAAACGCAGAAATATCCACTTATCGTTGACACAGCTATTCTCCACTGCATTGGAAGCAAATCTGCACGCCACTTTATTCTGAGACCCTGAGGTTTCGTGAATAACAATGTTTTCAGGAAGGTCCAATATCTCCACTTAAGAAAGCAGATTGAACCCAAAAGTATTACAAGTCCTGAGATCGATGCAGTCCATAGCCCACCGCCTGCCAATATCGATATCCAGACTGTAATCCCCGTTATAACGCTTTGAAAGAAACGGAAGGTATAGAGGGTTGCAACCTGATTGCAACCCTCAAGTAACGACCATACAGGAATTAAATATACGATAATCCCGGTTGTAATGCATAATGAAAACCATGGTAAAGTCCAATTAATACCGGAATCTGGAGAGGTAGAAAAGAAAACATATCCTCCAACTCCAAGACCAATAGCTAATAAAATACCACCGACTAAATACCATTTAAATGCGATGTTGGCAATACTGACGAGACGTGACAAAGCATCTTTATCACCAACTATACAGCCAGATTTATCCATGCTCAATTTGGACCACTCATGGCTTGCAAACTGGACAAGAACAGAGCCAAGTCCTAATTCTGCAAAGACCTGAAGAGCCACTATTGTTGCAAATGTATAATAATACCCCTGTAGCTCACGTGTAAAACAGAAGGCAATAAGAATTGCAGTTGTCGGACCGGCAGCCATCCCCCATATTTTTGATAGTAATCCAAAAAATACGGCTCGATCAATCTCAAACCTGTGCAATATATCTCGAATCTTAAACCTGATAAGTTGTATATTTGATTCTTGTTCTTCAGTCGCGATATGCATTTACCCACACATGTCTAGTGTCTATCAGAGATCTGCCTGATTGTCCTGTTGTCATTCCTTTTATTTATTGACTTGTCACAGAATTGGATACATTTATGTTAACAAATAATTCAAATATCATCAAATTCTCTTATAGCCGCCTTATAACTCTCCATTGTCCCTATATCCCTATGGTAAATATCATTATGAAAAGTAAAGATTTTACCAATATAATGGGGCAGAACTTCAGTACTGAAATCTATATACTTCTTTCCTAAAATATTAAGAAAATTGAAGATTGAAGGTTCGATAATATATACTGCACCATTTGCTATATTACCCGGAGGATTCTCAATTTTCTCATAAAAAGCATTTATAACGCCTTGTTCATCCATTTCAACAATTCCGCATGATTCAGGAGTTGAAGTCAGAAAAGTCATCATCGTTATCTCACAATGGGCAGGTCTCTTTTTGTGCTGTTCGACAAAAGCAGTCACGTCAAATCTGGACAAATTGTCAGCGTGTACAAGCATTAGTGTATCATCTTGAAAGAAATCTCTATTTCTAAGGAGAGTTCCTGCAGTACCAAGCAGATTTTCCTCATAAACTGTTTCAACAATATTATTAAAGCCGCTCATTTTTATATAATCCTTAACCTTATCAGCAAAATAATGAGTGTTAACAAGCATTGGCTTTACCCCTGCATCATCAAGCATTCTAAGCCAATAATAAAGAAGCGGCTTCCCGTGAATAGGGACAAGACACTTGGGAATTGTATCTGTAAGAGGACGTAGTCTAGTTCCCAGACCTGCAGCAAGGAGTAAGACCCTCATATCCGAGAACAGCAATTAGTAAACAGAGAGTAGTTTATCATTTTCTATCCTTGAGGTATTAAATCATACCATCTTTTTTATATTTCATTGCGGCTTGCTATTCACTATGCTTACACATCTCACAATTCACAGGAGTTCCTCCTTAAGCTCATCAGAGGTTATAGGTATATTCCCAAGACGACCGATCTGGCTTGCAGCAGCAAGAGATCCTAAATATGAGCTTTGCCATACATTAGCACCAACTGCCAGAGCCATAGAAGCACAGGTCAACAAGGAGTCTCCGGCTCCCGATACATCTTTAGGGGTGGTGTTAAAAGACGGAAGACGATCAGTAAGCCACTTATCCTTTTTACTTGTTTCTGCATGTATAAGCACCCCCTCTTCAGCCAATGTTATCACTACATTCTGGACACGTGATTTCTGTCTGAGTTTCTCGGCAAGTACAACAAGCCCCGATTCATAATCTTGAACACTGAATCTCGCTTCCCTTTCCGTAGGTGTTACCAGTGCCATATCTTTGAATCTTGAAACATCTCCAGCCTGAGATGACGACTGACTGTCTGCAACCATCATTATCCCACGTTTTAAACATTCATCCATAATACTATCCACGAGAGGCTGTGGCAGACAACCATAATTGAAGTCAGCAAATATTAACAGGTCAATTTTACTAATAATTTCTATAAAGCCTTTAAGAATTCGATTCATTGTCTCTTTATTAATAGCATGCTGTCTTAAATGACTTACCCTTAAAAGGGTTTTTTGTCCGGCACGGTAACGCTGCTTCAATGTAGTAGGCCGGCTTTCATCTTCATAAAAATGAACGGTTACTCCGCTTTCCACAAGTTTGTCTCTGGCAAACAGGGCAACGTCATCGTTGCCTACAACTGAGAACAAATGTACAGAAGCCCCTAAACCAATAGCATGCGCTGCCACTACACCAGCTCCTCCCGTAAATTTATCGTATGCAACAGGTGCTACAACTATAGTAGGATCCTCCTGAGACATGCCAAGTGCCTCACAGGTAACATATTCATCAACAATAATATCTCCAACAACACAGACTTTCAGACTTTTCATGTTGTCGATTACATTATTCAACTGCCTGAAATCAAATTTGTGCCTGGACAGAAAATCCAGTGGCTTCTTTATATTGGAAATATTCAGTTCTTTCCATTCTTGCTTCATTAAGTCTATAGAGGAGAAACTTATATCTCCTGAACCAAAAAGAAGCTTTCCTCCTGACTTATTCAGTATTTCCGCCTCCGGATTATATTGGTCCTCATGTTCTTTCCCCTTTACAACAAAAGCAGGTTTAAGCTCTTCCACAACAGAATCAGGTGAGCCATCAAGAACAAAACTGTAATCAACCCAGCTTATTGATCTAATGCCTTCCAACCGTAGATGAGCAGGAACAATTTCTCTTCCAATTTGACCATTAATAATACCTACAACAAGATAGTCTCCACATTCCTTTGCAAAACGGAGTAGGCGTAAATGTCCCGGATGAATTATATTGAAATTGCCAGACACAAAAACTATTCGTTTACCACGTGCATCTGTTTTTACGTATTCTAAAATTTCCTTAGTTTCTGGATGAAGGGACATTTAAAGCCTTTATAATTAAATTTTGATTAAGGGCCTTACTACTTTCCTGTTTTCGAGGTCATCAAGTGCCTGATTAATCTCATCAAGAACATATTTGCGGCTTAACAATTTATCAAACTGTAATTTTCCTGTCTTGTACAAAGAGGCAAGTTTTGGGATGTCACGATCCGGACTACTTTCCCCTCCCCAACTTCCTTCTATTTTTCTACCGCAAATCAAATCATAAGGGTCAAGCTTGATTTCTACACCGTTTTGTGGATGCGACGCAAAGACACAGAGTCCTCCGGATTTTCGCACTGAACGAAAGGCCATTTCAATTGTTGCAGCAAAACCGGACGCCTCAATACTGTAATCGACACCTCTGCTTCCAGTAATCTTGTTGATTTCTTCTAACGGATCTTGTCTCGCTGCATTAATTATATGAGTTGCCCCAAAATTTTCTGCAAGTTTTAACTTATCATCTTCTAAATCGACTGCTATTATCATGGAACAATCATACAAACCTAATGTAAGTAATGCGCTCAGCCCAATACCACCCAACCCGAATAATGCGACGACAGCACCTTTCTCAGGATTTAGTTGATTTATTACAATACCGGCACCAGTGGGAATAGCACAGCCGAAAAGAACCGCAATGTCCAGTGGGAATTCATCCGGAAGCCTGACACATCTATTCTCAGAAACAATAGTTTGGTCACTGAATGTAGTTACCGCTCCGGCATTAATTACAATACCGTTCTTTCGATATTTGGGTCCTGGGACATCCATTCCATCTCCTTTAATCCATCCAAGAACCACTTTATCTCCAGGCTTAACCTTAGTAACACCACAACCAATATCAATTACAGTTCCAGCACCTTCGTGACCAAGCATGTGAGGAAGAAACCTGTCTTCACCCCTTAACCCTCGTACTTCTTTCAGTTGAGAATTACATACTCCGCTAAAAGCTACTTTCACTGATATTTGCCCCGTCAGCAATTCAGGAATCTCAATATTATCTTCGATAACTAACGGCTGCCCTGTCTGGTATAATATAGCTGCTTTCATATACTAAATTCATAATTATTATCATTAAGTTTATTGTTGCAATAATCACCAGAAAAGTCCCTTGAGCCAAGACGATAACTCCAATCCTTAACATCTAGTAATTGCATTAATAAACGACCGGAATGTCCATAAATCATAGCTAGTAATACCGCCTTCTCCACGTTTAATCAGCAATGAACCACCAGTAATCACCCGTATATCCTACCTCTTCAAATAGTTTTTCCCAGTCATTAACATGCATCATGGTCTCAGCAGTTAAGACCCATTTGAATAAATCCTCTCTCTCCTTCTCATTGTGCCATGCATCAATAGTAATATAGCTATGACCTCTGCAAACACGTTCAATTTCACTAAGCGCCTTTTTAAGGCGTTCAAGTGGCAAATTATGGATTGAATTAATAGAGATTACAAAATCAAAACTTTTATCAGGATAAGGAAGTTCATCTGCACTGGCGATCTTTAGAAACTGTTTAACTGAGGGCATCGCCTTCTCAATAGCATATGAACTAACATCGATACCCGCTACAGTACAACCAGGCATTAGTTCTTTAAAATCATGCAGCATAAATCCTTTTGCACAACCAACATCCAGGATAGCTGCATTTTCTGACAGATCGTAGCAATCCTTCATTCGCTTTACAACAGTCTTCCAACGACCATCGTATTTGTAGCCCCCATAACCACATTTTCTGTCACCATCAAAGAAATCCTTATCAAACTTCTTTGCCATCTGAACAATTTCTGGAGTCTTCTCTTTAGCACGCTTATCATAGTCCCGAATCGTCTTTGGCTGTGTATCAAGCAAATTTATTTCTGACATTTAATATCTCCTTTACTGTTCACCTAATCATACTTATTATCTTTAAGAATGGTGTAGCAACTAATTAAACCGCCTTTACCTTGCCTCCATCCACCCTTATATTTTCTCCCGTCATAAAAGAGGCAGCATCAGATGCCAGGAATACTACTAGAGGCACTACCTCTTTACTACAACCAAGACGATGAAGAGGTACGCCATTTACGACCCTGTTCTCTTCAGCGTACGCTACGTCCTGTATCGGCCTATTCTCCTGATCTGATTTATTCTTGACATAATGGTCCCAACCTTCTGTATGGATGATCCCAGGGGAAACACAGTTGACCAGTATTCCTTCTTTAGCAAGAGAGTTAGATAGATGTTTTGTTAAATTTACAATTGCTAATTTGCAAGCAGAATAATGTGGATTGTAGTCTCCCGGCTGTGTTGCAACAACGGAAGAGATATTAATAATCCTGGGATATCTGCTTTCCTTCAGGTAAGGAATAGCCTCTCGTGAAAGACTGACTGTCGTCATTGTATTAAGGCTGAAGCAATCATACCAATCTTCATCACTCAACTCTTCATATCTTCCAGTCTTTTTGATTCCACCCACGTTATTCACCAGTATATCCAATCCACCCCAGTTCTGTATAACATGTAGGATTGTCTCCTTGGCAGACTCCGGCCTTGTCAGGTCTGTAACTAAGAATGAACAGGTAATTCCTAAGGCCTCCATCTCCTTCTGAGCCTTTAGAAGATATTCTTCATTTCTGGCACAAATTGTAACTTTTGCTCCGGATGTGCCTAATGCCGTTGCTATTTTAAGCCCCAGGCCTTTACTACTTCCTGTTACCAGTGCAACCCGATTCTTTAAGTCAATTTCCATATTTCACATTTACGCGCTATAATTATATTTTACCCTGGGCCTTGAGCAAATTAAAGGTGTGGCCTGGATCCAGAATGGTTACACCACCATCTATACACATAATTTGTCCCGTAATAAACCTGGCCTTGTGAGATCCTAAAAACAGAATGGCATTCAGTAAATCTTCAGAGGTACCTACCCGTTTTAATGGATTAGTACCTTCTGCACTGTCTCGGTACACTTTATTCTCTTCTTTATAGAACTCTTTATCGCTGTCTTTAATAAACCAGCCAAGCTGTACGGCATTAACTCTTATACCAATATGACCAACCCTTACAGCAAGATAACGTGTCAGATTATCAAGACCTGCTTTAGCCACATGATAACCAACACTTTCAGGACCAATAAACTGTGAAAGGATTGACGAAATATAAATAATAAACGGATATTGCTCTTTATTCCTTGCAAGGTATGGAATTGCTTCCTGTGCAGCAAAGAAAGCACCCTTTAAAGTAATATTAAGATCTGTGTCCCAATTTCCTAGCTTATAATCCATAAAATCCTTCGGTTCTCTGCTCCGTGGAGTATAGATCAATCCATCAAGCCCATTCTCTCTGAACATATTTTTAAACAATTTATTTGAGTCTGAAAGATTGCTTACATCAACAACACGGCATCTTGCCTTTCCTCCCGCATCCTGGATCTCGGCAACAAGGCCTTCAATTTCTGGATTCACATCAAACAAAAACAATTCTGCACCAGCAGATGAACAGCCCATAGCAATAGAACGACCTAGTCCCTGGACACATCCAATTATAGCAATCCTTTTATTAAGAAATTCCTTTATCATTAAATACTACTAATCAAAATAATTACCTTATTTTAGTTTTTACCCTTACGACACCAGCTATTGCCTACAGGTGATCAATTCTTTTTTCATTAAACTATACTTCCTGAATAGTGATTTAGCAGGGGCACGCATCAGAATTCTGCCTATTCCGTCAATTGTTTTACCATATTGTCTGATATATGTGTTAATTATTCTTAACTGATCATCAGAATGAAACAAATAGTACTCTATACTATTTACGCGAAAATATTCCCTTGGGTCTGCCACAAAGTTATGATCATGGATAGCCTTAAAATCAAAGTGCAAACCTACGTTATAGCTGGATGCAGTGTTCGTAAATTCTTTTTTCCGTAGGAGACTAAACTCTTTCAACTCCTTTAGATAAGTTTTAAATATATCTTCAGTATACCCATTCGCAGCCAATAAGAGCTCCATCTTCTCATACAAAATATCATGAATCTTGCTTAGCAGATAAGATAAAGCCCAAGCCTTAGACTTAGAAATCTCATTAGTCCCCTGCTTATCATTAAGATATTCGTCTATATGCGATGACATATTTTTTTCAACTTCGTCTATGGAATCCCACAAGCCCTTCCTGTTGTCAGCATTAAAGATATCATAAAGCTCAGTTACTGAACCAACGTAAGAGCGACGGTTATCATGAAAATCGAATACAAAATCAAACCACGAAACCTTCAACCACCTTGACAATCCATAAAGTTCCTCAAATGCGCCACTGTTATGGATAATCTCTATCGTCAGATCTAGCTCTCTACACTGCAAATAATCTTCAAATGTTAAAACATTGCTTGCAACACATATCTCTTCCGCTTCGACAGAAATCAATTTTTCTCCTAAAACATCATAATTCCCGAAAGATCTCGGGTTGATCCTAAACTTGGTCTGGATTCCATATCTCGAACGAAACTCAGGCGTATTCAACTCTGTCTGAGGTAGAAGAATAAGTTGATACATTCTGATTATATTTATTCCTGAAGTTATAACCTCTCTCAAACTATCAGTATGAGTGACAACAGAATCTCCTGGCAAACCTAATATTATCTCGCAATAGGTTGTAGCATCCACGCTACTACTGTTTTTCACAATCGTGTCCATCGCTTCAAGTGAGATGTTCGTTCTATTTATGTTTTGAAGGACTGCGTGATCAGAAGACTGGATAGAGGCTGTAATACTTAATGATCCCTTCAATATGTCAGAGATTTCAATGACACGTTCTTTATTGTTTTTTCCCGTTGAAACAAGGATATGCTTTGGCCAGTTAAATTTATCCTGTATCTTTGCAATAATCTCAGCTTTCTCACGATCCTCTTTATACATCCCGAAATTTGCATCCGTCATCACAAGATTTTCTGTTTTCCACTTGCGCTGAGCGATGAAGTCTAATTCTTCATTCAGATTAATAATATCCTTTCTTCTGGCAACCTTAGAATAATATCGACTTCCTTCTGAACAGTAAGCACATGTAAACGGGCATCCTCGTGTTGTATGTATAATCGGGATGAGAATATTATCAAAGAATTTATCCATAATACCTGATAAATAAGGAGAACCTACCCCATCCAGTGTTTCAATACGTTCCAACATATTTCCCTTTACAATTCTGTTATCTTTTACATAGTGACAGTTCTGTGGAGGAGAAATGGAATTTTTTACTGCGGAAACATTATAATCAGATTGCTCAAGCTTTTGATAAAGCTGCAGAAAAGCAATTTCTCCTTCCCCAACAATATAAAAATCTATTTCGGGATATCTTCTCCAGAAAGTTTCCACCTCCGATTCAGTCAGACCATAGTTAGGACCACCAAATACCACCACACTATTCGGAGCTACCTCCTTAATGCGAGTTGTAAATTTATAAGAAAGATTTAAATTCCATGAATAGTTAGCAAATCCTATAACCTGAGGAGACTGCCTGGAAAGAGCACGGTCTAAATCGTCAGGATATTTAAAGAGTTCTATGTTAATCTCATCAGATGCGTATTTTAGAAGATGGGCTGCAAGTAGCCCTATACCCAGCGGCATAACATTTGATGCTATCCCACTTCCTGTATGTGTTAAGTCTGCAAGGTATATTGTTGTTTTGCTATTGGACATAGGATTTAATACCGAAATCAACCACTGTACAACCAGGCATAAGTTCGTTTGAAACCGTGCGGAATAACTTCTTTTCCACTAATAAAATGGACAATTATTGCAAATTTCCGGCCTTAATTTGTACATATTCTCCCGAAAAACATTAAATTTCTCGGAATTAAATATCTTATAAATATTTTCATTCTCTACTTCTCCAAAATTTATTATATTGTGATCGCACCACAATGAACAGGGCATTACATACCCCGAAGAATTGATGCATAAAGATTCCCAAGGCTGTCTACATCTTGTAAATGATTCTATTTCCAATCTATTCACATGGATACGAGAACGATACGTTTCTATTACATCATTACATAATTTTACATCTTCACTATTCAGCAGAAAATGCCGACTTGTCATGTCTTGCAATGGTTGAATATTCCATTTGATTGCCCCTATACTTAAAAGAAAATTAGCAATAGCTTCCAATTCAGAGATATTCTTTTTACTCAGCACCGTTAGAAATTCAACTTTATCCCCATGTTTATTAACCACATTCTTTATGTTACCCATAAGCCTATTTACATCGGTACCTCTTCTTGACGCTCTTATCGTTTGGCTATTCAATGAATCAATTGAAACAAAAATCCAATCTAAACCGTTATCAAAATATTGATCATATTTCACAACAGGAACAGCAAGCATGTTTGAGGTTGTAATTATAGTGTGAAATTTTTTTGAAGATTTTGCATAATCAATCATTTTGGCAAAATCAGGATGTAACGTGGGTTCTCCCACACCTTGCAACATTAATGATTGCCTATCTAATGGTGTATAAGTAACGTTCTCATCTATAATCTTAGCAAATAAATCAAACCGGAGATTGTCATTCTTTGATCTATAATCATACATTGTTCTATAGCAATGTATGCAGGACAAATTACATTTACCTGACACCTCTATACGGATTAATGGGAAGCAATCAAATCCTGTTATTTTTTTACGGGTCAGAGAGTACATCTTTCTGACATTGTGCTTAATTAATGGAGATATTTTTTTTTTCAGATTCCCTATCATTGTAATCTCTGTACCGGAAGGCCTTATGGTTTATATGTGTTTAAGTACTGACATATACCTTCACTTATATCCTTCAACTTAATATCAGTAAAAGTTGACCTTAAAAGAGAAACATCATAAACCATATCTTTAACCCTTTCATCGTGTTGATTCGCATTTTCCTTAAATTCAACGATGAATTCTCCACAGGTAGATTGTTTTATGACTTCAACTATCTCCTTGATTGAACAGCTTTTGCCTGTTGCAACGTTAAATGTTCCATCTGTTTTATGGTCTACCGCCATTTCCAAGATATTGCAAACATCATCAATGTAAACAAAGTCTCTCTTATCCTCACCATCGCCATAAATAACAACCTTTTTATTTATTACAGCTGATTCAATGAGCTTGTTTATAGTGCTCTTTCCATTATCACCAGGCCCATAAATACCGGACAACCTAAGTACTAAAAGAGGGATGTGTCTCTTATGGCACATTTTTTTCAATATATATTCACTGGAAAGCTTTGACATTGCGTAATAATCATTTGGGCCAGGTAACAACTTTTCATTTAGCATAGTATCCTGCTTTACGAGACCATATACATCGACAGTGCTTAAAAAAACAATATGAGCAATCTTATTTTTTTCAATAAATCTTGAAAAGTTCTCAGCCATGCGAATATTATTTATCATAGATTCAAAGCTGTTCTCTTTTAGCCTTGTTATCGCAGAAGCCATAATAATAACATCATTTTCTTTTACAAACGACAGGCTATCTTCAATAGAATTCAATGACAACGTATCACATTCCTGAGAGGAAAACCCTTTAACAGTACCAGAAGAATACGATAAAAAATGTTTAACAATACTACTTCCAATAAAACCACTTGCTCCTAAAACAATCATGTTCTTATTCATTAAGCCATTACCTTATCTTTAGGCCTTAACCATCCACAACGATTACAAGCGTCAACAGTACCCTCTTGCCTTATCAGATCTTTAAATTTTTTGAATTCATCGCCATTAATTATTGCAGACAAACACTCTTCCTTTACATTGCCCATTGAGACTGCTAAACATGGAAATAGATTTCCATCAAAATTGATATGAACGCTAGACCAGGGAAATTTGCATGGTGAATATATTTCCTTTATGTAATAAGGATTATTAAGACAATCTATATTCGATAGTGGCCTGTCCAGAACCAGAGAATCTAGCTTCGGATGCAAAAAAGAAAACTTTCTTCTCTGGACATTATACGATCTTACACGATCAAGCTGCTCTTTAATTAAATCGAACTTTTTATAAACTTGAGCCTCAGATTTTTCCGAAATATTTTTAAGCTCGTACATGTAATCGGCATGTTGAATAGGAGAACCCTTTAAAAACTGAAATGCATGGGTATCAACACCTATTTCTTCTACGAAATATTTATAAATCTCAAAAAGTTCGTCAGCGTTTTCATCCAAAATCATTGTTTTTATATCTAATATGCAGTCAGAATGCAGATTGCTTCTTTTTTCCAAAAAATACTTAAGCATTTTCTTCAAATGCTCCCATTGACTAAACGTCACATCCCGTAATGTATTGCCTATATTGTCAATAGATAATGAAAGTACTTTAAAATTAGGAAAAGAAAGAAGGTAATCTATAGTTTCTTCATTCAGTAGAATACCGTTTGAAATTATGTTACAGTCAACCCGTTCTGCAATATACGAAAAGATCTCTCTAAATCCTGAGAATAATAATGGTTCTCCGCCACAAAGTGTGACTCTTGCATAGTCGGGGATTTGATCTACCAAACGCTTCCAGTCAGTCAGCCTCATTGCATCGTTTCTTGGATTCTTCTTTTGGAAACAAAAGCAGCATCTTAGATTGCAAAGATTTGTGAGAACAAGAACATACCTGTCTGGCAATAAATTAGTGGCATTATAAGCCTTTTCTGTAAATTGTTCATGCTTGTCATGAAAAGCTTCTTTTTTCTGAGCAACACTATCGCCAGTTAAAGTATTCTCATTTATGCTATCACCTTTATGTGCTGATGTGATTTTCATATTGCTCATTTTTTTACATTAATAACCTTGACTCATTTTCTAATATTATCTCTATCCACACCGATCAAGTAATGAACCGTAGGGTTATAGCGGTATGCACAACTTCATCGTTCATAGAATAAATGAAAATATTTTTAGATATCCAGGGGCTTGACAATCATATTATTAACGAATTCCTGCCGTTCCAGTAAGGGTTCTAAATCTTCATTGGGCCGACCAAACTTCACTTGAGGAACAACTCTGTGCTCAGTCCCGATATCAACGTTACAGAGGAAAGGTCCCTCGCTTTCTAATACCGCTTGAATATGTTTACGAATATCTCTGTTTTTTGAAATAGTTGCGGTTTTGAACCCGTAGGCCTTTGCTACTTTTACAAAGTCAGGAAATGCGAGACCCCCTTCTACGCAAGATGCCAGATAACGCGCTTTCAGCCAATCATCCTGTGTGTGCCGTATCATGCTATAGCCGTTATTATTTATCAGGAAAATTTTGATGGGTAATTGATGCTTCATGACGGTAGACAGTTCCTGGATATTCATCTGCAAACTGCCATCTCCGGTTACACAAATAATTGGTTTTTTGCCGAGCGCAAAACATGCTCCAATACTGGCCGGCAAAGCCCATCCCATACATGTAAAATTCCAATCATGGTAAATGCGCTGATTGATCTTAAAATCAAATGCTTGCATCATCCAGGCTAAGCAACAACCTGTATCGGTAATGATGACATCTTTTTCTGACAATTCCCTGGAAAGAGCCTTTACAAACACATATGGGTTTGCATCCTCCTGTTTGTAATACTCCTGCTGACAAATAGGATACTTCTTTTTCCACAATACAATCTGCTGAAACCACTCTGAGATGTCCGGCATTTCTATTTCTGCCACTTGCGTGTCAAATGTCCGCAGAAATCCACCTGCATCCGCATTGATAAGCAGGTCGATTTGCAAACCAAACCGCTCGAACTTACCTAACTCACAAGGATCAATATCAACTACAATTTTCTTGGCACCCCTTGCGAATGTGGTTATTGGACTGCCGGTCGCTTTTGTATCCAGCCTGGATCCTATGGATAAGATCAGGTCTGCATTCTGGACCGCAAAGTTAGCGTATCGTGTACCGTGCGTCCCAAAGGTACCAACATACTGCGGGTGGTCAGAAGGTAGTATATCAGCGACAGCCCATGTGGGGACAACCGGGAAGCCTGTCCTTTCAACAAATCCCAATATTTCCTTTTCAGCCTTCGCAAGCCGAATCCCCCAGCCCAGGATAAGTATCGGCCTTTGAGCATTTTTAATCAAGTCAACACAAGTTGCTATTTCATTAGTCAGTACAGAAATAGTGTCCGGTTGAAGTTCAGGAATATACCTATCCAATTTATCAGGTTCAATATTCTCCCGTTGTATGTTATCCGGGACATCGATATAAACAGGACCTGGCCTCCCGGACCTGGCCAAATAACACGCTTTTTCCAGCTCATATCTTATACTCGTAGGATCATCAATCTGTACTGCGTATTTCGTAACTGGTGTAAATATAGGAACAGTATCTGTTTCCTGAAAACCAATCTGCCTGACACCGGTATCGCCCTTCTGCCTGAAGGTTGAGACTTGTCCATTTATAAACATAACCGGTACCGAATCGTAATAAGCAGAACAAACACCACTTAACAAATTGGTTGCCCCGGGACCGCTTGTAGCAATAGCAGCACCAATATTTCCGGTTACTCTCGCATAAGCATCGGCGGCCATTGCCCCCGCTTGCTCATGCTGAGGACAAATGAAGGTGATACCGGCCATGTCTTCAACAGATTGAATCAAATGAACAGAAGCACCTCCAGATACTGCGAATACATGGCGGATTCCTTGCACAGCTAAAAAACTGGCTACATAGTCAGATAGTTTTATTGTCTTCTCCTGAAGTTGTCAGCAATTATTCCCACGGTATTTC
>Ga0209045_1002126_pt1 | contig 15249 bp, 12 predicted proteins | sample SaaInlLV_10m_DNA_4_FD_184664 | JGI IMG/M metagenome (GOLD analysis project Ga0209045, IMG submission 184664) | Marine microbial communities from expanding oxygen minimum zones in the Saanich Inlet - Saanich Inlet SI072_LV_200m_DNA (SPAdes) (version 2) | ecosystem: Environmental > Aquatic >...
CCTCAGCGGGAGCAGCGTCTTCCTCAGCGGGAGCAGCGTCTTCCTCAGCGGGAGCAGCGTCTTCCTCAGCGGGAGCAGCGTCTTCCTCAGCGGGAGCAGCGTCTTCCTCAGCCGACTCATCATCAATCCCCAACTGCGCCAGAGCGTCGTCGAAGATATTGCCGACGTCAACCAGCTCGTCGCCAGGTTTGAGCTGCGGAGTCGGTACCGAACCGCCCTCGAAGTCTTCGGTGTACCCCTCTTCCTGTGCATCCTTTAGACTGAGCCCAATTCGCCGTTCGTCGGGATCAATCCGTACAACACGAGCCTGTACTTGGTCACCCACGTTCACCACGTCCTTCACACGGGCGACGCGGTCGTCGCTGAGTTGTGAAATGTGGATCAGTCCGTCAATACCGTCTTCGAGTTCCACAAACGCACCAAAAGAGGCAAGCTTGGAAACGGTGCCCGTTACGAGCTCACCAACGTGGTAGCTATCCTCGATGCTGGCCCACGGATCGTCACTGAGCTGCCGCATACCGAGTGAAATGCGCTGCTGTGAGGGGTCGATGTCCAAGATGACGGCGTCGACTTCCTGCCCCTTCTCCAAGACCTCGCTGGGATGGTTTATCTTCCGCGTCCATGACATATCCGAAACATGAATCATGCCATCGATATCGTCTTGGATCTGCACGAAAGCCCCGTAAGAGGTCATGTTCCGGACCTTGCCCTTGATCTTCGTTCCTTTGGGGAACGTCTCGGCAATGACTTCCCAGGGATTCACCATCGTCTGACGCAGGCCGAGCGAAATCTTGCGCGCTTCCTTCTGAACGTCAAGGACCATCGCCTCGACCTCGTCGCCAACCTTGAGTACATCGCTGGCGCGGTTGATCTTCTTTGTCCAAGACATTTCCGAGACGTGGATGAGGCCTTCGATGCCCTCCTCAAGCTCCACGAAGCCACCATAGGGCATGACATTGACGACTCGCCCCTGGACACGCGTACCAATGGGGTACTTCACATCGACCGTATCCCAGGGATTCCCCTCTTTCTGCTTGATCCCCAGGGAAACGCGCTGGCGTTCCCGGTCAACGTCCAGAACCATGACCTCAATCTCTTCACCGACCTTCACCACTTCACTCGGGTGCGAGATCCGCCCCCACGACATATCGGTGATATGGAGGAGTCCATCCATGCCCTTCAGGTCAACAAATGCACCAAAGTCGGTGATGTTCTTCACCACGCCACGACGGATTTCGTTGGGTTTGAGAGTTTCCAAGAGCGCCTGGCGCTGTTCCGCTCGGGCTTCTTCCAGAATCTCGCGCCGGCTCAGAACAATGTTGCGCCGGCTGGCGTTGATCTTGAGGATACGGAAATCCTCCTCGCGACCAATGTAGTCTTCGAGATTTCGCACTGGCCCGATATCAACTTGGGACCCCGGCAGGAACGCGTCCACACTCACGTCGACGATCAGGCCACCCTTCACACGGCTCTTGATCAGGCCGCGAATCGTCCCGCCTTCCTCGTAGTTCTCGACAATGCCGTCCCAGGCCTTTTTCACCTCGGCCTTGCGGACACTGACAACCGGCATGCTGTCTTCATCCTCGATCTGTTCGAGGAAGACATCCAGAACCTGCCCCGCCTCCACTTCCGCCCAACTCGAGAACTCTTCGCGCGGGACGAACCCTTCGGCCTTGTACCCGATATCGAGGAGCACCCCGCTATCCCGCTTTTCAACCACCCGGCCCTGGATGATTGCTCCTTCAGCGAAGGACTCGTTGATGCTCTGCCCCAGCAACTCGTCCATGCTGGGCATGTCGCTCAAATCGACGTTCAAAGACGCGTCTGATTCTGTTTGTGTGGTTAATTCGACTGCCATGGTTTGCTTTCTTAGGTTCTCTACGACTTCCCGGGCTTCCTTTCTGGTGCCTGCGCGGCCATATTGGCTCGAACCGCAGACATCAGCAACTGATTCGGGACGAAACACATAGTATCATCATCTTACAGACCAAATGCAAGCCTCAATGAGCAAATTCACCGGAGTCCCTTCCCCCGTTCCTCTTCACGAACAGGCGACACCCCCGTCGCCTTGGCCCCGCCGCCTTTCAAGACGGGTCTATCTCCGGGAAACAGCGATTGGTGGGAACGCCCCGATCACCGTTCAGTCAATGACCACGACTCCCCCCCATGACGCACGAGGAACCTTGGAGCAGATTGCGGAACTTGCGTCGGCTGGCTGTGACATCGTCCGGGTCACTGTCCCCGATGCCCTCGCGGTGAACGCACTTGAGAAGATCGTGACGGAAAGCCCGATCCCAGTTGTTGCTGATATCCACTTCGAGTCACACCTTGCTCTGGATGCCATTCGAGTGGGGGCACACGGAATCCGGATCAATCCCGGCAACATCGGCACACCGGACGCGGTCAGGGAAATCGCGGCGCTCGCGGCTGAGAAGCACGTTGTTATACGCGTGGGGGTAAATTCAGGAAGCCTGGAGCCAGACCTCCTGGCAAGGTTCGGTGGGCCGACACCGGAAGCTATCGTGGTCAGCGCCAAACGGCACTGCCAGCTCCTGGAAGATGCTGGATGCGCCCGAATCAAGGTTAGCCTTAAGGCCTCTGATGTCCGCACGACCGTAGCAGCTAACCGCCTGTTTGCAGCACAAACCGATTATCCCCTCCACCTGGGTGTAACCGAGGCTGGCAATGCCTGGCGGGGGAGCATCAAATCAGCGATGGGAATCGGTTGCCTTCTGCTGGAAGGCATCGGTGACACGATACGCGTCAGTCTCACCGCCCCTCCTTCCGAGGAGGTCCGGGCCGCCTTACTGCTGCTCAGCGCAATCGGGCTCCGGACGGGTGGAGGTCCTGATGTCATATCCTGCCCCACTTGCGGCAGAACGAAGGTTGAACTCGCGCCTCTTGTCGAGGCGGTCGAGGCGGAACTCGCGCAACTCGCGAAGGCCGGAAACACCGTTCACTTGGAGCGTATCGCGGTGATGGGATGTGCCGTGAACGGCCCCGGAGAGGCAAGAGAGGCTGATCTCGGCATCGCGCTGGGGAAGAAGAGCGGCGTGCTTTTCAAGAAGGGAATTGTGGTTGGGAGTATACCGGAAGGTGAAATCACCGAGCGGCTGATCCAGGAAATTCGGTCAGCTGCGGAGCCAGGCTCCGAACTCAAGGCCTCGCCAATCGCCTGAGGCCAGCGGCTGAACCATACGTTCTGGCCAGGTCCTCGTAGTGCCTGGCCTTGGCCGGCATCTCATACCAATCGCAGAGCGCGGCAAGTCGCACGCAGTCATCTCCCGCCTCACGGCGGTACGAACTGGCAGACTTTCCCACGTGCATCTGCGCCCCTCGCTCCAGTCGCATTCGCATGTAGTAATCCAGGAAGGCCACGTACTGTTCGAGGGCAATGTCACTCCACTCTACCTTCTTCAGACCGACATCCGGCAGGCGAATGCCAAAAAAGGCCTCAGTGCAGTAGGCGACGCTCCCGCGCAAAACGCTACCATCGCGCATCCGAATACCAGCCCCTGCCTCGTCCTCGTAGGTAAACCGCTTCATCAGCTCCTGCAAGTACTCCTTGCAGGACCCAACCAGCTCTATCCTGGCCGCTTCTGAAGTGCGCACCTCGGTAGGCAAGTCGTTCAAGTAACTCTTCACAGCCGCTGTGGCGAGGGAGAAATCGAGATTGGCAGGCTTTGGCCTGACCCGACGCATCGAGTCACCCAGAGGAACGTAACTCCCACGCGCGCTTCCCTTTGCCTCGCCCGTTCCAGCGCTCAAGTGTGCAACCGGCTGGGCGCGTCCATCGGCCCCCTGTGCACCTCTCCGACTCTCGCCCTGCGCAACAGTCCCAGCCACGCCAACCAACTTCGAAACAACAGGGATGCGGCCGACTGTTCGCCTCCACGAGGGATTCCGACGGAGAATGCTCGGTACAAGGAGAAGAACTACGAGGAGCGATGTAAGAATGCCGACGTTGAGCCAGAAGTAGCTTCTCGGCCCCGGCCTCAAGGTCCGCACATCTCGCGGCCCGGCAGCGCGCGGGGCCGCACTCAGGCGATTCCGCAGGGCGACCTGCTGCTTGAGGGCCTTCTGGAACGTCTCCAGCGCACTCACGATCTCCGCGTAAGCCTGCGGCCTCTCGGCCGGGTTGGGCGCCAGCAGGCGCAGCACATAGTCACTCAAGGCGCCGGGGATCTCAGGCCGGACCTCACTCGGGGCAGCCGGCAACACGCCCTTTGTGCGAGCCCAGGCAATCTCTCCGCTCCCATTCCCCTCAAACGGTGGACGTCCGGTCAACAGGTGGTAGACCGTTGCCCCGAGACTGTAGATATCTCCCCGGTAATCCTCCTTCCCTGTCAGCACGCGCTCGCAACTGACGTAATAAGGCGTTATCCAGGGGGCCTCAGCGTCGTCGGCTGCCACGGTATCCCCTCGAAGAGCTTCAGCGAGTCCGAAATCGCCGATACGAACGTTGCTGTCGGCATCCACCAGGATGTTCCCGGGCTTCACATCATGGTGTATGATCCCGTGCCGGTGCGCGGCCTCGAGGCCCCGGGCTGTCTCCCCCGCGACTCGGATGGCTTCTCCCAACTCAAGCCCTCTCGGAGCCGACTGCAGTGTCCGGTCAAGGGAAAGCCCGGCCATGTACTGCATCACCAGATAGGGCCGCCCTTCCGCTTCGCCACACGAGTAGATGGGCACCACGTTCGGGTGATTCACAGATGCCGCACTACGCGCCTCCTTGAGGAACATCTTCACTCGGCCAGGCCGAGAGGCAATCTGTTCGTCGAGCATCTTCACCGCGACTTCACGGTCCAAAGTCAAATCGAGGGCACGGTAGACCGAAGCCGTTCCTCCACTGCCAATCGGTTCTTCCAGCAGCAGATCCCCAAAGGGCCTGGGCACAATCACCTCGCCAGCACAAGCGGGGCAGTCGAGCTTGGTGAAGGGCTCCAGTCGCGTGACGTCCAGTTTCTGGCCGCAGCTCGGGCACACAATCTTCAGGACTGAGTCCTCATCCGGCATTCACATACTCCAATTGAGCCAGGAACCATCTTGTCGTTCCCGGGCCAGGGCAAAAAAGTGTATAACAGACCTTGCAGATTCGCAGGTTTCACAGTATAGTAAATGCTCGTTAAATGACCTATGCATTCGGCCTCAATGCGACCCCATCGTCTAGAGGCCTAGGACACCGGGTTTTCATCCCGGCAACAGGGGTTCGAATCCCCTTGGGGTTGCCATTCCTTCCAGTTCGCCCTTTCCTCCCCTTCTCGTTCCCATAACGGATCAGTTTGGCCCAGTATTGGCCTCCGGCTCCGTGGCACTCCGTTCAGCGTCCTCGGTTCTTGAGTTGCCAGGGCTATTCCTCGACTCCCCACCCACAACCGCGGACAAGCGACGTCCTCAGAGGATCCGCCCGCAGGACCGGGGACACCGCGGGGCAGATCACAGGTTGCGAGCGACACCGTGCTTCCCGTCCTTGCCGGTGGACAACAAAAAAGGCGCGATCTGATTCAGACCACGCCTTCTAGAAACATGAGATTGCAGCGTCTCTCGCTGCACGTCGACCTGAGACAAGGCCTCAGTGTGCGCCAGTTCACTTGGCTCGGGCTTCAGCAGCTGCCTCGAGGAGTTTCCCGAAGGCCTCTGAATCAGTTACAGCCAGATCAGCCAGCACCTTACGGTTCACCTCGATACCAGCCTTCTTCAGGCCATCGATAAATGTGCTGTAGTTGGTCCCAGCCGCCCGACAAGCAGCGTTGATGCGAACCGTCCAGAGCCGCCGGAAAGTCCGTTTCTTCTGCTTCCTGCCGACGAAGGCCATCGCCATCGCGCGATCCACGGCGCCATAGGCCTGCCGAATCAGCTTGCCGCGCGGCCCCTGGAAGCCACTTGCCTGTTTCAGGACGCGCTTGCGCCTGCGTCTCGAAGCAACAACATTTCGTACACGTGCCATCGTATCTTCGCTCCATCAGACCCAGTTGACCGTGCAAAGAAGCTGCTTCGGTCGCCGGGTATGCCGCTGTCAAACCGCGAACACGACTCCTACAGGCCGTAGGGCAGAGCAGCCTTCAGCCGCTTCACCTCAGTCGAACGCACTTCCGCGTCCTTCCCAAGGCGACGTTTCCGCTTGGCGCTCTTTTTCGTCAGAATGTGCCGACCGTTCGCACGATTGCGCCGGAATTTTCCCGTGCCGGTCTGCTTGAACCGCTTGGCTGCGGATTTACGTGTCTTCTGCTTGGGCATCATCAACCCCGCTTGTGATTCGCGCTGCTTTTCTTGTACTCGATTACCGACGGGGTTCGCCCGGAAAAAAAGGAAACAGCGACGCCAGTGCCAGTCGCTGTTTCTGAGGTCCATGACCACAGTCCGGAATGTCAGTCCGTCTTGACTGCCGGGAATCCGGCAAGGTCGTCTACTTACTTACGCACCTTCGGAGACAACATCATGGCAATCTGCCTTCCCGAACGCCGTGGTGGTGCATCAACTGCAGCATGCTCCTCAGCGTCGGCAATGACCCGCCGCATCAGTTGGTCACCGAGTTCCGTGTGGGCCATTTCGCGCCCACGGAAGAACATTGAAACTTTTACTTTAAACCCCTTCTGAAGGAAAGCAAACATGTGATTCAGCTTTGTCTGGTAGTCATGCTGGTCAATATTCGGGTGGAATTTGACCTCCTTGACCTTCTGCTGATGCTGCTTCTTCTTCGCTTCCCGCTGGCGCTTGCTCTGCTCGTACTGGTGCTTGCCGTAATCCATCATACGGCAGACAGGCGGGTCCGCTTTCGCTGACATCTCCACCAAATCCAGCCCTGCAGCCTGGGCCCGTATCAGCGCATCCTCATAGCTGACAAACCCCAACTGCTCGTTGTCATGGGAAATCAGTCTTACCTGTTTCCCTCTGTAGTAGCGATCACCGGATCTGAGTTGCCGTGCGATGGCTCGGCCCTCCTTTTCTCTCCCGCGGTTGTTCAGAGCATGTGTGCCACACGACGGTCGCACACCTCAGCGTTGTGGGACGGCTCCAGAGCCTTGACCGGACTTCCAGACCAGACGCTGGTTCCCGTTCGCCGGGAAGCAGTAATGGCCTCCCGTCAAACACCACGGAAACAGTCTAGCACGGGGGGCGGACTTTTTCACTGTTTGTGAGCGATTTCTGCTGTGATTTTTTCCACAAACGTCTGCACGGGACAAGCGCCCTGCTCACCTTCACCCCGCTTGCGCACGGCAACTTGGGAACTCTCCTGTTCGCGCTGCCCAACGACAAGCATGTAAGGGAGCCGGGCGTTTCGGGCCCGGCGTATCTTTGCCCCGATCGTGTCCGCATCACGGTCGACCGTGGCTCGGATGCCCTTCTGGCGCAGTTCTGCACACACCTCTTCAGCGTAACCGGCGAACGTCTCGCCGATCGGCAGTACCCTGGCCTGTTCCGGCGCCAACCACACGGGGAAGGCACCGCCATAATGCTCAACCAGGATGCCAAAAAAGCGCTCAAGCGATCCGAGGAGGGCCCGATGCACCATATACGGCCTGTGACGCTTGCCGTCAGCCCCAACATAGGTCATATCGAAGCGTTCGGGAAGATTGAAGTCAAACTGGATTGTGGTCGTCTGCCATTCGCGCCCAATTGCGTCCTTGATCTTGAGATCGATCTTCGGGCCATAGAAGGCCCCACCGCCTTCATCCACCTCACACGCCAGCCCTGCTCTCTTGACGGCCTGTTCAAGAGAGTGCAGGGCCTGATCCCAACGACTCTCTTCACCAACGGCCTTCTCGGGGCGCGTAGCCAGATACGCTTTGATATCGGAGAAACCAAACGATTTCCACATATAGAGACTGAAGCGTAACACCTCGGCAATCTCATCCTCAATCTGCTCGGGCGTGCAGAAGATGTGGGCATCGTCCTGGGTAAAGCCACGAACGCGGAGAAGGCCGTGGAGCACTCCCCCTTTCTCGTACCGGTAAACCGTACCAAGCTCGGCCCAGCGCAGCGGGAGTTCCCGGTAAGAACGCGGGCGGTCGCTGTAAATCTGGATATGGAATGGGCAGTTCATCGGTTTCAGGTAGTTCTTGTTCCCATCAATCTCCAGAGGGGCGTACATGGCCTCGCTATAGAAATCCAGATGGCCGCTGGTCTGCCACAGTTCCGCGCGACCGATGTGGGGCGTGTACAACAACTCATAGCCATGGGCGTAGTGTGCATCTTTCCAGAAGCTCTCGATCAGGTGTCGAATCCGGGACCCGTTGGGATGCCAGCAGATCAGCCCGGCGCCGACACTGTCGTGAACGCTGTAGAGTTCAAGCTCTCCAGCCAGCCTCCGATGATCCCGCTTCTTCGCCTCGGCAATGCGGTCAAGGTGCTCCTTGAGGTCTCCTTTCGAGAGGAAAGCCGTCCCGTAGAGCCGCTGCAACATGGGATTTTTCTCGTCGCCACGGAAGTAGGACCCAGCAATCGAGAGGAGCTTGAAGACGCGAACTTGGCCCGTATGCTCAACATGAGGACCACGACACAAGTCGACGAAATCGCCGCATTGGTAGAACGTCACGCTCTCGCCTTCGGGTATATCCGCCAGTCGCTCAAGTTTGAACGTCTGTCCCTGCTCACGCAGCAGCGTCTCGGCCTCGTCGCGCCCGAGCTCCCTGCACTCGAAGGGCAGCTTCGCTTTGGCAAGCCGTTTCATCTCCTTTTGAATGGTCTTGAGATCCTCCGGCCCGAAACGGTGTTCCAGATCGAAATCGTAGTAGAAGCCATCACCGGTCGCCGGACCAATATCGAACTTCACTCCGGGAAAGAGGTTCTGCACGGCAGCCGCCATCATGTGAGCAGCGCTGTGCCTGATCGTTTCGAGATTGAATTCTGACATCGTTACATCTCTCGGAAATTGGGAAACTGAATTCTGTTCGTTTACTGAACGGCTGCCGGGGGCAACAGACCGAAGTCAAGGAACTGCCGGATGGACGCCCCCCAAAGCAGTGCCGTGCCTTCGCGGGGTCAGAGCAGGCCCTTTGTCGAAGGCACTCCTGTACAGCGCGGGTCAAGTCCAACGGCTTGACCCAGTGCTCTCCCAAATGCCTTGTAGACTGCCTCCAGGCAGTGGTGGACTTCCTCCCCATAGAGAAGATCAATATGCAGCGTGATCGCGGCCGTGTTGACCAAAGCCTGGAAGTACTCACGGAAAAGTCGCGTGTTCACGCCGCCAGCTTCTGAATCACGGGTATTGACTCGGTACCCCAGATAGGGGCGCCCCGACAGATCCACGACCACACGCGCCAACGCCTCATCCATTGGCACGAATGAACACCCGAAACGCGTGATCCCCGACTTGTCCCCCAAGGCATCAGAGAGGGCCCTCCCCATGGCCAGACCAATGTCTTCCATCGTGTGGTGAGCATCTATCTCAAGATCCCCGACGGCCTTGAGGTCCAGATCGAAATAGCCGTGCCGGGCAAAGGCCGAAAGCATGTGGTCGAAGAACGGGACGCCGGAGTCGACAGAAGCCTGGCCGGCTCCGTCCAGGACGACATTCACGCGGATGTCCGTTTCCTTCGTGGCTCGCTCGATTGTTGCTTCCCGTCTCATGGCCCAATGCCTCGTTACGTCTTTTCCTGTTCGGCCGACGCCGGGACAACCGCCGTCTGCGCACGCTCAATACTATAGCGCGTGTCAGCTCAACTGCGCGGCCTGATCCACGGAGGCGAATTCAGCGTCTCCCCACAGAGCTCTGTGCACACGCCCAAGCAGCCAGACCACTGAAATCAGGACGGGGGCACTGCGCTGAATTCACAGCCGCAGTAGCCCTGCCGATACAAGCCGTACTCCCGACTAAGTCGAACGCTTTCCCGGAAACCATCCTGCTTCTTGAAGTTGACCGCCTTGAACTCCTCGAAGTCTTCGCCGATCCCGAAGATAACCGGGCTGCTCTTGTGGGGGCTCACCGTCAGTGTCGTGGTAAATCCATCGAAACCGCCGGCCTCCGCCGCAGCCGCAGTCCTGGCCAGACTGAAGCGGAAGCACACATGGCAGCGTTTGCCCTTCTCCGGTTCCTTCTCAAGTCCAGAGACCTCAGCCAGCCAAAGGTCGTGGTCGTAATCGTCAACGAGCAACGGCAGCTCCATCCGAGCGGCCAACTCACGGGCCGCGCACAGCCGGCGCTCAAACTCAGCTGCGGGAGAAATGTTGGAGTTCGAGAAAAAGAGTGTCACATCGTGGTCGGCGGAAAGAACGTTGACTGGGTGTGTCGCGCACGGAGCACAGCACACATGAAGGAGTACTCGCTCTCGCATCTTCATCTCCTGGTGCGTCGGCCTCGGCCGGTTCCGTGGTTGCCCCCACGTCGACGCCCTGCCCGTGATGGTCCACGGACTTTCGGGCTCCTCTTGGGCAAGGGGGATCTCGACCGTCCTGTCACGAGAACCCGTCCCCCAAAACTGTGGGAAAGGGAAGCAAGGGCAAAGCGCCCCATGGCAAAAGCCGCCTGGAGATTGTACCCCCCAGTGGGGCCGTCGACATCCAGTACTTCACCGGCGAAAAAGAGCCCGGGACAACATCGCGATTCAAGGGTGGCCGAATCAACGTCCTCAAGCACAACCCCACCGATCGTGACCATGGCCTCTTTCAGGGGGCGTATGCGTCGCACAGCGGGGCGCCATGACTTCAGAGCATCCACGAGCCGGCGAAGTAACGGGCCGTCCTCCGGCCGGACTGCGCCGTCCAAACGCAACCCCATCTCCTGCCTGAGCCAATCAACCGCAAGCGAGCGAGGAAGACGACTGGCCGAAACCAGATCCCCCACTGTCGTATTCCTGCCCTTCGTTACCTGTGCGGTCAGCAGAGCCAACAAGGCCTCGGCGGAGTGCTGGGGACAGAGGTCAACAGTGAATGAGAAGTCCCGCAAACCCAATCTGGCGATCGCCCGAGTCGCGTTGACCACACAGGGGCCTCGAGCGCTGCGACGGGAAAGCAACATTTCGCCGTTAAGGGTCGCCGCAACGTCCCCTCCGCTCAGGACGTGCAACGCCACATCAGGAATTGAGATGTCTCGCGGGGGAGCCAGCCAGCCCTCAACGAATTCCACACCTGCCAACCCCGGACGATACGGGACGAGCCTGTGTCCCAAAGCCTTGGCCCACTTCTGCCCATCCCCAACCGAGCCAGTCTTCGGATAGCTCACCCCTCCGGTCGCAATAAGGACGCGCGCAGCCGTCAATGTGATTGCGTCTGCCGCGATCGTGAATCCCTCCCCATTGCGCGTAATCGCCGTGACCGGGCAACTGGTCACCATGGGGACCCCAAGATCGCGGAGGGTATCCGTTAGACAATGCAGGACATCGTCAGCCCGTTCAGAAGCAGGGAAGACCCGTCCATCGGCGTGAACGTTCGTCTCCAATCCGCGCTCGGCGAACCACCGACGCAAGGCCTGAGGAGGAAACGCCGTCAGGGCGGGAGAGAGGAACGTTGCCACCGGGTCGCCATAGCCGGAAAGAAGGTCCGGAACGGACCGATCCGAGGTCAGATTGCAGCGGTTGTTGCCGCACATCAGGAGCTTGCGCCCCGGGTTGTGCTTGCGCTCAACGACCACGGCGCGCATCCCGAGTTCACCCGCCCTTGCGCCCGCCATCAGCCCAGCAGCCCCACCCCCGACAATGACAAGATCAGTGTTCATGCCCGCTCACCTGATTCGGGCCGGCTCGCAACACGATCATGCCTCCCCGGCCAGCCGAGGCAACGGCGGCTCCTGCCAACCATAACTCACGCCCCCAGAGCGATCGTGTGCGCGACCGCTTCTGCATGGTCGACTGTAGGTTTGAACTCCATGCCGACGAATCCCGCATAGCCAAGGGCATCGATCCGTCTGAAGATGTTGGCGTAGTTGAGCTCCCCGGTTCCGGGCTCGTTGCGGCCGGGAACGTCAGCAACGTGGAAATGACCGATCAAGTCGATGTTCTCCTCAATCGTCTGAATGAGGTTGCCCTCCGTGATCTGCTGGTGGTAGATGTCATAGAGCAGCAGCACGTTGGGGGACGCGACTTCGCGCAAAATCTCAAACGCCTCGTCCGAGGTCGACAGGTAGTAGCCTTGATGATTGACCAGGATATTCAGGGGCTCTACGTAGAGCTTGAGACCACTCTCTTCCAGCTTGGGGGCAGCAGCACTCAGGGCATCAACAATCGCCCGGTGTTGCGTTGCCCGTTCGACTCCCTCAAGCTCCTGCCCGACAGTCTGCAGGCACCCGGGACAGGAAAGCTGCCCGGCCAGGCCGATCGCCTCCTCAACCCCCGCAACAAACGCCTCCCTGGTCGAAGCGTCAACCAAACGCTCAGACGTGGCCCCGAACGTGGCAACAGCGACGCCATGCTCGGACGCAGCTTGCCCGATTGCACAGAGGTCTTTCCCCTTCCATCTCCAGAACTCGACCGCGTCCGCCCCCGCAGCGGCAGCTTTGGCAACACGTTCCGGATAGTCAACGCCTTCTTCGCGGAAGATCATCTCGATGCAAACGGAGAATTTCGGCATTGGTTCCTTCCTCGTCTCTAGGGGCAGATCACATCCCTGCCTGGGTAATGATTGGCCGCAGTCCGAAGCCCACTCCAAGGGCGCTCCCCAAAACCTACACGCGCCGAGCGCCGTCCGCCACATGCCCCCCCCCCCTTCCCCGGCTCGGTTCACCGGGATCGCCGGCCACTGCCTCTCCTGTCCCTCGGCAGTAGGCAATTCTGCCCGTTGCGGCACACCTGGCGCTCGACAGCGTGAGGCCAATAATGGCGGGAAGAGTGCTTTCTGAACACCTTCAAGCTATATTCCGCAGCATCTCGACCAGGCAGCAATGCCTACTTCAGCCCGGGAGTGCCATGCCAAACAGGCGTTTTTTTTACCTTGTGCCCAAAGGGGGCCCCTTCCGCGAGGAGGGGGAAAACCGCCTGCAGTATTGGCTCCGCTGTTGGCGGGAACGCGGCCAACAGCGCCCGTCCGGGGGCGTCAAGGTCATGTATCAGCACTGCGACATCCTGAATCGCAACGGATTTGTCGCTATCCCCGTTCATGTCGGCGGGACGTTTTCCGTTGACTGGTTCCCCCACGAATCCCAGGCGATATCCGAGGCCAAGGCCCGTCGGGAATGCACCTGCGACGATGTGGTAATCTGCCCGGAAGTCATCCCGACCGTCACGGCGCCGTTTGCCGCAGAACGGAAAGTAGCGTTCGTGCAGGGCTGGTCCCTGGTCGATGCCGGCCTGGACGGGGGGAACTACGAAGATCACGGCTTTACGGGGTTGCTGGCCTGCTCACAATTCAACCGGGAGTATATGGCAAAACGTTCTACGCTTCCCTGCCCCGTCATCCGCAATGGGATCGACCTGACCCTTTTCCACCCCCCGGCCGTCCCGGCGGAGCCACGCCGCGTCCTCTATGTGGCACGCAAGAACCTGGCAGATGCCCTGGCCGCGATCGACTCCCTGCCGGAACAGATCCGTTCCCGGGCAACGTTCGTCGAACATCGTGGCCCCAGCTCAGAACGGGAAATGGCAGACTATTACCGAAGCGCTGACGTCTTCCTGTGGACCGGCTACCCCGAGGGCTTTGGCTTGCCACCCCTGGAAGCCATGGCCTGCGGCTGTGCCGTGGTTGGCTTTACCGGGGGCGGAGGCGATGAGTTCATGAGGAATGGCAGCACTGCGCTGACCGCTCCGGATGGCGACACCACAGCTTTGGGCAAACAACTCGGGCGTATCCTCCAGGACGATAGCCTCAAGGACGCCATCCGGACCGCAGGCACGGCCATCGCCCAGGAGTATACCTTTGCCAGAATGGAGGAGGACATCCTTTCCTTCGCCGGCACGTACGCCGGCAAGACGGCCAGTGAGGGAGGCGAAGCACGCGAATGACCGCCACTGCGGACCAGACCACCGGCGCTCTGGAAGACGCCGTCCAACAGGACCAGGAGCAGGACCCGGGATTCTCCCTCAAACGGGCGTTCCTGCGCGGTTCAGCCTGGTCGTTCTCCGGATACGTCCTCCAACAAATACTGCGCCTCGCCGGCAACCTCATCCTCACTCGCCTCCTGTTCCCCGAGGCGTTCGGCCTGATGGCTTTGGTCAACATCTTCCTTCAGGGACTGGCCATGTTCTCGGACCTGGGATTGGGCCCGAGCATCATCCAGAACCCCAGAGGCACTGAGCCGGACTTCCTCAACACGGCGTGGACAATCCAGGTCATCCGCGGCTTCATTTTGTGCGGCTGTGCCCTGCTCATGAGCTGGCCGCTATCCCTGTTCTATCATCAGTCTGAGCTGGCATTCCTGCTCCCTGTCGCCGGGATCAGCGCCGTGATCTCAGGCTTCGAGTCCACGGCCATGTACACGGAGAACCGGAAACTCGTCCTCGGGCGCATCACGCTGATTGGGATTGTGGCCCAATTTGCGGGTCTCGTGGTGATGGCCGCCTGGGCATGGCATGAGAAAACCGTCTGGGCTCTCCTGGCCGGTTCGCTGGTAGCCACCACGGTTCGTATGCTGCTCAGCCACTGCGTGCTGCCTGGCATCCGCAACCGATTCCACTGGGATCCCAAGGCATGGCGGGCGCTTCTGACCTTCGGGAAATGGATCTTCGTCAGTACGGCGCTCGGCTTCCTCGCCTCTCAAGGAGACCGCCTCATTCTGGGACGCTGCCTGACCATCTCAGATTTGGGCGTCTACAACATCGCACTCTTCCTGGCCCAGGCGATTGTGAGTGCGTTGACCACCGTTTCCATGACAACACTGTTCCCCCTTTACTCCCGCCTTGCTCAGGATGATCCCGACGCTTATGCCACTCGTGTATGGAAATTCCGCCTCGTCTTCATGGCCGTCGCGTTCCCAATCCTCGCGGTGCTGATCGTGTTCGGCGACTTCGCGGTCCACGTGCTCTATGATGAGCGCTGGCAGGCTGCGGGCTGGATGCTGCAGGTCCTCAGCGTGGGCTCAGTGGCCGCGATTCTCAATCTTACGTTGAGCGCCCTCCTCCTGGCGGTGGGGGATTCATTCCGGTTCATGTTGTTCCAGCTCTGGCGTTCGGTGTGCCTGGTCATCGCGATGTCCGTCGGCGGCTTTTACTTTGGGACGAAAGGGCTGATCGTAGGCGTCGCTGCAGCCCCGTGGCCAATGCCGTCAACCTAAGCGTCCGGGCGGCGCGACGGCCTCAGATCCTTTTGCGGTTCATGACGTGACGGTGCTTCGTTGGTGTTTTTTTCCTCGGAAAGCTGCGTCCAGGCCGGCGTTCGGTGAGT
>Ga0209045_1002127_pt1 | contig 15245 bp, 5 predicted proteins | sample SaaInlLV_10m_DNA_4_FD_184664 | JGI IMG/M metagenome (GOLD analysis project Ga0209045, IMG submission 184664) | Marine microbial communities from expanding oxygen minimum zones in the Saanich Inlet - Saanich Inlet SI072_LV_200m_DNA (SPAdes) (version 2) | ecosystem: Environmental > Aquatic > Marine...
CCGGTACCGACATCACGCGGCGACCGCTCCCGTAAGTCGCGGCTCTGACGGACAGCCCAGACTGCGATTCGTGCCGAAGTTACGCACGAGGGCCAGATCTTAGCCGAGGATGCGGGACGTCGCTATGCGGGGGCTGCCCTCGACCGATGGCTGGCAGACACGGGCAGGCAGCCGCGGTAAGTTGACGTCATGAGCACCCGTATCATAGCGACACTTCTTCTCGGCGGCGGACTCAGCGTCACAGCTGGTTTCTCGGACGACTTCCAGGCGGCGCGGAGGCTGGTCGACCGGAGGGAGCACGAGGCAGCGCACCAAGCCTTCGCTGAACTCGCGAAGACGGCACCGAACGCCCATGGGCGGGGGGCCTGCGTATCCTGGGCTGCCATTGTCTTGGGTCGGGGCGGGCACGTTGAGCAGGCCCTCGAACTTGCCGGGACGATCGAGGAGAAAGCGTTGTCGGCCTACACGCAAATGAAGGTCATGTCCGCTTCCCGCAAGCACGGTGAGCTGATTGCTGCCTTTGGCAGGGAAGCGATCGTTGCCTGGCCGGACCGATTCAACTACCGGGGGCTCTTCCTGCGGGGGACTGCCCACCGGATCAGCGGGAACAAACAGGCCGCGGTCAAGGATCTCCAACACTGCGTCGAACTGGCTGGGTCCGACCTCTGGATCAAGCTCGAAGCACTCAACGGCGCTGCTGGCCTCCATCACGCTCTTCAGGACGACGCCAAGGCGTTGGCAGCGTATGAGGAAGCACTCGCCATTTTCGATGAAACCCCCAGCCGGAAGGGACGCTGGCTCTACCCTCAGGCGCTCCTGGGGATCACTCGTATCCTGATGGCTCAGAAGAACTACCACGACGCACTTGCGACGCTCGAGAGGTTCAGCGTCAAGCCTCAGAAGGACAAACGGGGGCCGTGGGATTTCCTTGTCCTGGAAGCCTACGGCGACATCCGCATGGCACAGGGGAAGACCGTCGCCGGGTTGGCAAGGTATCGGGACGCGGCGACCATTGACACACACAAGAGCTATGTGGATCGGGTCAGGACGAAGATCGACGCGCTCGACGGCGGACACACGGAGGCGAACCAATGATAAAGCGACGCCTCCCTCTCCTGCTGTCCATGCTGGCCTGTGCGACGACCGGTGCGGCGGACTTGGTCGTTGATGGACATGCTGTGTCCGAGATCGTGATTGCGGAGAACGCAATCCGAGGTGTCCAGCTGGCGGCTGAGGACCTGCAGAAGCACGTGGCATTGATGTCCGGCGCGACACTTCCCATCGTCAACGCGCCGTCCCCGACCGTGGAAAACCAGGTTTGCGTTGGCGAAAGTGCCTTCACGGAAGCCCTCGGCTTCAAACCGACCGCGTTCAAGGGCAGCGGTTTGGAGATTCTGGGGAAGGGCAACGCCTTGATTCTGACCGGCCCCACCCGGCAGCGCAAAGCGTCGCCGTACCGGCAGAACTGGGTCGACAGCCGTTATCTTCGCCACAGTGCTATCGCCGGTGATGTTGCGCCCAAACCTGACAGCTACCCGTCGCCCGGCCTGAAGGCGTGGCAGGACTTCTGCAGTGAGCCCTTTACTACGCAACACCTCAACAATGGCCCCGGGAAGCTGAACGAGGCGCTGGGGATCCACACCAACGACGACCTGGGGGTCTGGCATGCTGTGGCCGAGCTTCTGGAGCAACTCGGTGTCCGCTGGTACGCGCCCTATGAAGACGGGACGGTGATCCCGACTAGGAAGACGATCCGGATTGCTGATCAGCACGTGACCAAGGAAGCGGCGTTCTCCCGCAGGGAGTGGTGTTACTACAACGCAATGGCCAACGACCCCGGGGGCATCACGTGGCTCAAGCGGCTCAAAACGGGGAACGCCACCACTATCCTCTACAACCACACGACCTATGCCATCTACAGCTCCTACGAGCAGCAGCAATCGCATCCTGAATACCTCGTCCGCGGCGCTGACGGCAAGCCGTATCTCGGGTACCCGACCGGACGCGGCATGCCGCGCTACACCGATCCCGGTTTCCGGCGGGCTGCCGTCACCTACATGAACAGGGTCTTCGACGCATACCCCGACCTTTCAGCCATGACCGTCGGTCCCCCCGATGGCGGCGTTAAGATGGACGCCCGGGATCTGGACTCCTATGGCACGCCTACTGATACAGTTGCGCAGAAGGCATCGAATTACGTGTGGGATTTCCATGTGTATCTCTCCGGAGAGCTGCGGAAATCGCACCCCGGGAAGTGCTTGCTCTACATGACCGGCGCCGGAGCGAGGGAGCTCCCGACCAACATCGACACGTTCCCAGATAACCTCATTGTCCCTCCGCGTGGCGGCTCCAGCGCCTACCGCGTAGTGGGGAGTACAGACCGGGCACTGATCGCGGCTCGTCGCATGTGGCTCGACAAGATGACAACCGTCCGCAAGGGACCGGTCTGGGATTACTTCCTGTACTACCGCACGCCAACACATCCGCGCTATCCGGTCTTCTTCACCGAGTCGTTGCAGCGGGAGATGAACGAGATGCTTCCCTATGCAGATGGCAAATTCATCGAGATTCAGCCGGAGAAGTCCAAAGTGGACGGGGAGAGACACCCCCGTTGGCGCCTGGGAGAACATGGGCTGATGCACCTGATGGTGTACTGGCAAAACAAGCTCTTCTGGGACCCCGGCATGGACCGACAGGCCATGCTGGATGAGTACTACGCGCTTTTCTTCGGGCCGGCTGAAGCGGAAATGCGCGCATTCCATGAGTTCGCCGAAGAGGTCTGGACACGGCAGGAATCGCGCAGTTTGACCCGGTCCACCGGCTTCCTCAAGGAGGCCGATGTGGACCGCTATTTCGCTATCTTGGCCAAGGCGCGAACCGAAGCTGGGGCAGGCACGGTGTACGACAGACGCATCGCTCGGATTGAGAGTGAGATGCAGCCGCTCAAGAAGCTCTTTCCTAACCTGAAACGCACCGGTCCATCGATCCGAGCCTACCCGGCCCCGACGCCGCTCGCCATCGACGGCGAGCTCGATGAGTACCGCTATGGTTGGGCGCCTCTGCGGGACATCACCACCGGGGAAACTCCCGCCAAGAACGTCACCAAAGCGTTCGTCGGGCTCACACCGGACAAGTCGGCCCTGATCGTCGGCGCCGTCTGCCATGAGAGCCGCATGGGCGAGATCAAGGCTGACTGCGGGAAGGACGACGACTTCAGCATCTTCCAGGATGACGTGGTCGAGGTCTACGTGAACACGCCAGAGCGTTCTTACTTCAAAATCGTGGTCAACCCCAATGGTGTGGTCTGGGACGAAAGCACTGACGTAGCCATCGTCGACCGCGATACCTTGCCCGTCCTCTGGAACCCCGGCATCAAAGCGGCGGTGAGGAAGTTCCCTGACCGTTGGACAGTCGAGATTCTGATCCCAACCAAGGACTTCGGTGAGCTTGGTCCAAGCAAGGAGTACCCGTGGGGGATCCAGGTTGGCCGCACCCGCTTCACCGGCGGGGACTCTGAAAACTGGGCCATTGCTCCCACCGACGGCGGCCCTTACCGGACTCTCAACCGTTGGGGGAATCTGTGGATGCGGTGAAAGGTGAGTCTTCTCGCTTTCCCCCTGAGAGTCCCTTGCGGTCACTGTTCTTCCAGAAGCCAGACTTCGCTGACGACCGCGTTTGAGCGTCCTTCCCGGCGGAACGTGATTTCCAGATTTCCGTCGGCGCAGAGCTCTGCCGGGATGGGTAGGCAGGTCTGCTTGGCCGCGTGCTGCTTGTCCTTGTAAGGGGGCAAGAGTGTCTTGACCAGCAGGGGCACGCTCTTTTCTGAGGCCTTGCCTTTGAGGTGGACGGACTGGGCCCGTCCGCCCCCGTCGAAATCCCACCAGGTGAACGCCAAGTGGTACCGCTTCGCCGGATTCAGATGCGTGGCATCGAAAGCGACTTGGTCGTTGTCAAAGGCAATGGTGCCGAAGTGCGGCGGCCCCGCTTTGTCTGACCCGCCCCATTGATAGGGTGAACCGGACGTCTGCCGGAGGTGCGGTTTGCTTTGCCCATGGTTCGCGATCCGGGGCCCGCAGTCGATGTAGCAGGCGAGGCGAGTGCCTGTCGGAGCCGTGTCTCTGAGCTGCTGTTCCCTGGCGGCGATCTGCTTGCCGCTGTAGGGCAACGGGGAGAGCGGCTTTGGCTTTGCCTTGAGGGAGTTCAGGTTATCGTAGCGTCCCAGGAAAGGGGTGTTGCAGTCGATCCAGGCACAGAGGGCATGCCACTCCGCTGCCGCGAGCTTGATCTTCTGATGGCCTTTGGCAAGCAGTTCCATGAGGGGGCTGACGCGCGAACCGAACGTTCCGGGGGCTAGGTAGTAGGTGTGAATGGGCGCGTGGCGGACGAATTTGCGTAGGTTTGAGTAGGACACCGGCAGGGCGATTCCTGCGAAGGGGCGTGTGTTCTCTGCTCGTAGATCAAGGGCGCCTTTGCCTGGTTTCGTGCCATCGTGGCAGCGGATGCAGTGTCGGTTGAGGATGGGCTGGATGACCTGGGCAAAGGCCATGGGGCGCTCTCCCCAGGGCGGAGGCCGGATTGCTGAAGGCGGACGCTGGGTCGCCAGTACCGACTTTGCTGCGGGTGTTTGAGAGTGGGGCTCATGGCAGCCGACGCAGGCTGTCCGTTCCCGGGGCTGGAAGTTCGTAACGCTGCGCATGGTGTTGAGCGCTCGGTGCTTTTTGTCGAGAACACTGAAGAAGATGCTTACATCTGGAGGGACGTGGAAGAATGCGGAGCCGTCTTGTTCCACCGGAACGGTGCCGAGAACCGTCTTGGTGGCGAATCCCGAGTCCTGCCCCACCTGAATATTGTAGGGCCGCGTGTGGATGTGGCGTTCATGCACTTGGACGACCTGCACGTATCGGGCTTGCCCTGCCGCCGATGGCGGGAGTCCACTGTGTACATCCTGGATGATGATCTCCGCCGATTTCCTGGTCGCGGCTGTGGTTGTGCCTTCGACCACCAACGGAGGCTTGCGTGAGCGGATGGGAGTGGGGAAAAGCGCCGAGAGCTCGTCATCGCGGTAGATGAGTTCTTTCCCACCGTACGCATCAAGCAGGTAGATGCCGTACCCGGTCGTGTCGGCTTCGTGGTGGGAGAATGTGTAGGAGACGAGGAAGTACGTTTCGTTGAGTGGGAAGGGGCAGTCGTACCAGCCGTTGGGCGGTTGCTTGTCGGGTGTCTCGACGAAGCGCACGGGGGTGAGTCTACGCATGCTCTCGGCCACATTTGGTCCTGCGGCCAGGTCCACGATGCACACAGGGCCGGCCCCGGTGTTGTGGTGGGCGGAGCCAATGCACACCAGTTTGCCTGTTCCGGGGATCTGGCGGGCTGCGGCGTAGTTGAGCGGGTAGGCATACTTGCGGCTCAGGTCGCTGCCGTAGATCATGCGTGGGTTCGTGCCGTCCGGCCGGACGGACCACAGCATCTGAATTGGCGACCAGAATTTCATCACGTACTCCCAGCGGGTGAACCCGATAGTGCCGTCGTTCAGCAGGAAGGGATCCCACTCGCCGTCTTTGCTGACCGTGATCTGGCGCACATCGCTGCCATCAGGCGCCATGGTGAACACGCAGTAGGCCAGGGCCCAATCTCCGCATTGGACGAGACTCCCCGGGCGATGCGACATGAACGCGATGCGACCGTTCGGCAGATAGAGCGGATCGGCGTTCTCGCTTGGACCGGTGGTGAGTTGGCGTGGCCTGGGAGACGTCCTATCAAGTCCCATTTGCCAAACCTGGAACTCGTGACAGGGCCCCACTTTGTGGTTGGCGTAGAGCGGCGCCGTGCGTTGAGAGATCCGTCCTGCTTTGCCGGCGCCATCTGCGGTGTCTCGCTGCCGGGCATGGCCGAAGACAATGCGTTTGCCGTCAAAGGACAGGTCTGGTCGGCCGAACGTCCCCGGGCCGAAGGCAGTGCTGGTGATGCGCTCCACCACAGGTGGCTTGCCTGCCGCGATGTTTCGCAGGATGCAGATATCTCCTCCGGAGCGGGTGAAGGCCCCGAGGCGGCGGGCGCATTGGTGCATGTGATGAGGGTGGTGACGGCGGACGAAGAGCAGGTCCTGGTTGTTCAGAAGCGGGTTTTTGAAAAGCAGTCGTCGTATGGCCCAGCGTGTGGCCAGGTAGGTGTCAAGCCATGCCTCGTGCTCGTGGTTTCGCGCACGCAGCAAACGGTCGCGTGAAGCTGCTGCTGCACTCAGTTCGCCGATCGATGCCTTCAAGTCCTGCGCCCCCAACGCCTCCAGGTCGGCGAGTATCTCGTTTCCACGAGCCAGCAGCTCCTTGATACTCGGCACGATGCTCTTGGCGACTTCTTTGGCCGGATCCTCCCATTCGCCGAAGTTGGGGCGACCGCGCAGACGGTCCTGGCGGGCCCAGTCCTTCTCGATCGCGTTGCCGGGTTTCCAGCGAGCCGTACCACCGGGGAGCGGTTGTGGATTGGTGGACCAAATGCGGACGTAGGAGACGACGGCATTTGCCCCGGAGACCTTACTGAACTTCAGCTCGAGTGGACTTGGAGGCGAACAGGCCTCTGGGGGGATGTCGAAGATGAAGCGTCCGGGCTTCCCTGTGGGCAGCGTGAGTTTGTCGTGGACGAGCTTTCCGTTGGCGGTCAGAGTCTGAACCCTCTCCCCCCCTCTGTGCGAGACGTACACGACATCGACTTTGTAGGATGCCTGGACCACAGGCGTCTTGTAGCGCAGCAGGCAGAACGAGTTGTCGAAGATGATATCACGATGGGGCAGGGGGGCAGTGACATGGCTGGGGGAGAAGACATATCCCGTGCCTTGAACGACGTGAGGCATGTTGTCAAAGGACCCGCAATCGTCTTCGGCCACGAGCGTATAACCGTCCGGAGGGCCGTCAAACGTGGCGGCGGCGAGCAGCAACGGCAGGGCCGGGAGTGCTGCAACCAAGATGCGAATCGGCAGGATGTGCATGGGATGCGTTCCTTCTGAGTGTCGATCAAGATAGAGGTAGCCCCGCGCGACAACCGTGTCAAACATGGGGAGTAAGGAACATGGGGGCGAGAGGGGAGACGGGCGGCCGAGCCTCATAAGCGCTAACTTGTGACGTATTTGGTTAGACATCAAGAACATTGAGCACTGAACATCGAACGCCCAACACCGAATGAGGGACCAATCACCCCATGGCTCAACGTCAATACGACTTGGAGGAACGGCTGCTCGATTTCGCCGTGGAGAACATCCAGCTGACCGAGGCCCTGCCGAACACGCGGGCAGGAAACCACGTTGCGGGCCAGCTTCTGCGTTCGGGTACCTCGCCGTACCCGAACCATGGGGAAGCACAGGCTGCTCAGTCTCCGAAGGACTTCGTCCACGAATTGCGCGTGGCCCTCAAGGAACTGCGCGAATCGCATCGCTGGCTCAAGCTTGTCCAGCGAGTGCCCCTGCTTGAATCACCGGCCCGAATTGCCGAGATCATCGGTGAATGTGATGAACTGATCCGCATCTTCGTGGCCAGCATCCGGACTGCCGGGAAGCCTCGCTGAGTATTTGGTCGTTAGCCACGTTGGGCATTCGATGTTCGACGTTCCGATGTTCGATTGTTCGATGTTCAAGCTAGGTTAGCGCTTATGCGGCCGAGCCCCACGCTGTCTCCTGGACTGATACTGGTTCTGTGCGACATCTGACTGGGGCCGTGTTATGCTACGTCTCGAAGGCAGGACAAGAGAACCGTGTGTGGCAGACTCCGGGAGTTCAGTGCCCGGCGGTGTCTAGGGCGATGTCGATGGTAAACGAAGGAGGAGAGCCTGTGAAGCGCTTTCTGGTGCTGGTGTCGATGGTCGGGATGGTGTCCGTAGGTTGGGGCCAGCAGGGATTGGTCGCAAATGGCGGCTTCTCGGAGACTGTCGGCGATCCGCCGCAGCCTGTGGGATGGGACGTGGCGGGAACTGCAGGCGGTCGGTTCGAATGGGTCAATGTGGACGGGTATGAATCGAGTGACTCCCTGACGGTTGTTCCAGGAAAAGGGGCAGTAACGGATGTTGTGACCCAGGCGTTTGCCTGTGCGAACCGCACGCAGTACGTGTTTGTGGCGGCGCTGAAGGGGGCTGACGGCTGTGTCCCGGCAGTGGAGATCATCGGGGCCGCCGATGCAGGTGTTCTCGCGGAGGTCCATGCCGACCAGTCCGGGCAGTGGCACGTGCTTACGGGGCGGTTCAACAGCGACATCAACACGCAGTTGCGGGCCCGTATCTCCGCTACGGGGGCTACCGGCTCCGGTGCGATCGATGCGGTGCAGATCTATCCGGTGGATTCTGCCCCCGCCGAGCTCGCTGCCAGCGATTGGTTCACGCCACCAGGGCCGAACATTGCGCTTGGCAGGAGCTACCGCATGAAGCCCTCTCCCCGGTATTCGTACTGCACGGATCCGGACGATCTTACTCAGCTCACGGACGGGGTCTACACCTCAGGCTACTTCTGGACCCAGAAGACAACGGTGGGCTGGAGTCGGGCGATGCCGGTCATTATCACGGTCGACCTTGGGGAGATCGAGCCGGTAACCGGTGCGTCGTTCAATACGGCCGCGGGGGTTGCAGGCGTTGCGTGGCCGTTCACCGTGATGGTTCTGGTGAGCGACGACGGACGGGAATGGTACGAGGCGGGTGAGTTGGTCCGAGCGACTGTCCGGATGGCGGCCCCAAAGACGGATGGCTACGGTGTTCACCGCTTCGCTGCTGCAGGCTGGAAGACCCGTGGTCGCTACGTTCGTTTCATGGTTGGGCAGGCACCGTATTGTTTCGTGGACGAGGTAGAGGTCTACGGAGGCGACCCCGGCTTGCTCGCGTTTGAGCGCACCGGGGAGGCCTTTACGGGTGATCAGGCAGTTCACGACGAACTGTTCATCCGCCCGCAGATCACGGCCTCCGTTGAGTGGCGTCTTCAGACTGACTTGGAGGCTGTCTCGAAGGGCTTGACTGAGGCAGAGATGCCCGCTGGCGCCCGCGCCTCCTCAGTGGCTCGTGTGGAGGCCCTGCGGAAGCAGATTCATGCTCTCCCGGATGCACCGGCTGCGTTACGCACGGTTCTTCCCCTGAGTGACCTGCATGCGGCTATCCTGGCGCTCAATGCCCCTGTCCTGCGGGCTCGAGGATACGCGGGGGTTACAGCCTGGCAAGGCAACCGCTGGGATGCGTTGGGGATGATGGATGCCCCGGATCTCCCCCCCGCAAGCGTTCCTCTTCTGGAAGTGACCATGATGCGTGGTGAGGTGCGGGCAGAGGCCGTCAACCTGACCAACGCGACCGATGAGCCGGCCGTGGTCCGAGTTTCTGTTTCCGGGCTGCCTGGAGGCGCCCCCCCGCGGTATCTGTCGGTTCGGGATGTTCTGTTCACCGACACACGGTCACGGGTGCCGGTAGCTGCGGCCCTTCCACCGGCCCAGCGGGAGGGGACGCAGTGGCAGGTCATGATTCCGGCCGGCTGCACTAAACAGCTCTGGCTCTCCTTTGAACGTCCACCCGCGGCGATCAAAGCCGGTACTTACAAGGCTGCCGTCAAGGTGGTTCCAGACGGTGGCGATCCCATTCAGTTGCCGCTCACCCTTCACCTGCACGGACTCGACTTCCCCGCTGCCCCGACACTGGCGCTTGGCGGATGGGATTACACCAACGGATCGGCTGCTTACTACCGCGCTCCGGGCAACCTCGAATCACTCCTGGATCTGATGCACGATCACCACGTGGACACGCCCTGGGCGACCAATGGTGTGGCCCCGAGAGGAATGAAATTTGCCCCGTCGGGAGAACTACTGAATCCTGACGGTCTCGACTTCCGTGCGTGGGACGAGTGGACGGAGCGTTGGCATTTTGCGCGCAATTACTACGTGTTTTTGGCTGTTGGTGGCTCGTTTCAGGGAGAGAAGATGGGGACTGCCCGTTTCAATCGCATGGTGGGCGACTGGTTCACGGCGTGGGCGGCACATGTCACCGAGCAGGGGTTGAAGCCGGAGCAGGTTGGGGTGCTGCTGGTCGACGAACCTCACGCTCCGGAGCAGGATGAGGTGATCATCGCCTGGTCGCGGCCAATCCGAGCCGTCAATGCAGGGATCAAGCTGTTCCAGGATCCCACGTACCGGGACCCGACCAAGGGGATTCCCGAGATGTTTGCCCTGAACGATATTCTCTGCCCCAACACACCAATGATGGTCTCACAGGGACAGGCGTTCCGTGATTTCTACCTCGATCAACAGGCTCAGGGACGTACGCTGTGGCTTTACAGCTGCAGCGGGCCGGCAAAAAAACTCGACCCGTGCGGCTACCATCGCGGGCAGATGTGGTGGGCTCTGCGCATGGGCGCAACAGGGTGTTTCTACTGGGCACTGGGCTGCGGCGGCGGGATGGGGGACTCCTGGCGTGCCTACGCCCAACCAGGGACCGAATACGCCCCGTTTTTCGTGGGCCAGACCGAGGTCATGGACGGCAAGCACATGGAGGCTATCCGGGAGGGGGTACAGGACTACGAGTACTTCATGATGCTCCGAGCTCGGGTCGATGTCCTCAAGAAGCGTGGGGTCACTTCGAGGTCTTTGGCAGCCGCCGAGAAACTGCTCAGCGACGGGCCGCGACGGGTTACAGATACGATCACCCCCAAGTCCATGTCCTGGGGTGATGGCGCTGACCACGCGATCATGGATCAGGTACGGGTCGAGGCCCTCGAGTTGCTGTCGAAACTCAGCCTTCTCTGAGGCGAAACGGTCCTCGTGATTAGGGGGAGCGGGGGCTTGGTGTGAGACGTAGAAGGGTGCCGGGAAAAAGGAGTTTGGCCATGAATGTGACGCTTCCTGAACGGCTTCCTCGCAGCATGAGCCGGTGTTTGCTCGTGAGCGCTTTGCTGCTTGTGGGCACGGTGGGGCTGGTTCGGGCTGCTGACTGGCCGATGTTCCGCCACGATCCTGGCCGGACGGCGGCTACGGATGGGGCCCTGGCCCCGGTGCTGCATCTGCGCTGGGCTCGCAGGTTCCCGGAGCTGGTGCCTGCCTGGCTTGGGGAGTTCCCCCATCTTCGCTTCGACGAGCAGTATGAACCGATCGTTGCCGGGAAGCTCTTGTACCTGGCATCCTCAGATGACGATTCGGTAAGCGCCTACGACACGGAGACCGGTAAGCGTCTTTGGCGGTTCTACGCGAACGGCCCGGTGCGCCTTGCTCCTGTCGTGGCCGACGGGCGAGTCACGTTCGGCGCTGACGATGGGGTGTGCTACTGCCTTGATGCGGCGACCGGTGTTTTGCTTTGGACCTACGATGCCTATCCTGAGGCGCGGCGCGGCTTCATCGAAGGGCGACTGGCCAGCGTGTTGCCGATCAGAGGAGCGCCGCTGGCCGTGGATGGACTCGTCCATTTTGCCGCGGGGATCTGGTCATTCGAAGATGCTTCGTTCTTTACCCTCAATCCCGTTGATGGGAGCGTTGTTCGCACCTACAAAGACCGCCGGTCTCAGGGGTACATCTCGGCGGTGGGGCCATGGCTGTGTCTACCCAATGGACGTGCGTCAGTGGTGCGGCTTTCGCGCCAGACCGGAGCCTGGGCCGGTGGAATGGGCGGATGGGCCGGCTACTGGGATCACCTCGTGGCCGGAAACGACGAGTGGATTGTCCGAATGGGAGCGCTTCAGCGCTTGGCAAAGGAACCCAAAGGAACGGTTTGTGACCCGGGAGCCGGGCGGACCGAAACATGCTTCTACAGGCCGATTTTGACTGAGGAGACCATCTACTTCAGCGCGGCGAAACCAGTTGTTCCGCGGATCGATAAGATCGGGCCGGAGATCAGCGATGTCGTGGCCTGCAGTCTGGTGGACCCGGCGAAGGTCGAATGCGTTGACAAAGATGGCAACGCGATGAAGGATAGCCGGGGGAAGCCCCGGACTAAGCTCGTGCTCTCGGAGCTCTGGCGTCTGCCGAAAGAAGAGATCGTGGCCGCTTTGAAGGAGACGACCGAACCCGCCGGGAAGAGAGCCTGCGTGATCCTGGAGCTGAAGGCAGGCAATCGTCTTTATGGTTACCGAGGGTCGACCGTGTTTGGTATCGACATCCCCAACGCGACTGCGCCTGCTCGAGTGACTTGGACGGCTACGGTCAAGGGGACACCGGCTCGCATGGTTGCTGCCGATGGGAAGCTCTTTGTGGTCACCCGGCAGGGCCGACTCTATTGCTTCGGAGGCACAGCGGTCTCCGAGCCGACGCGCTACCCACTGGAGGAGCACGAGCTGGCCCAAACCGACGATGACCTGGGGCAGAAAGCTCAACAGATTCTCGATGCGGGTGGTGCTACGGACGGGTACTGCCTTGTGCTGGGGTTGAGGGACGGGCGTTTGGTCGAGGAGTTGTTCAAGCGGACACAGATGCACATCATCGCGATGGATGTGGACGCTGATCGCGTTCGAGCTCTGCGTGAGACGCTCAGCTATCTCAAAGATCCGGCGAAGACGGGTGAAGAACGGCGCGAGCTGAAGGACGGCACGCCCCTGATCGCGACTGCCTCCGCTGAAATTGGTCCGCGTCGCCGTCGAGTTGCGGTCTTGCAGGCAGATCCGGCCCGCTACGAGTTCCCACCTTACATGGCTGATCTGATTGTGTCGGAAACACCTGATCGCCTTCCCGTATCACGGTTAGTCCAGTGCTTCGACGCCTTACGGCCATACGGTGGTCGTCTCTGTCTGGAGATGCCCAAGGACGCGCACACGGCTCTTGGTGCGGCGGCTGATAGTGCGGCTTTGGCGAATGCTGCGCTCGTTCGGAAGGGCGGATTGACTGTTCTCACCCGGACCGGAGCGCTTCCGGGAGCGGCGGACTGGACCCACGAATGGGCAGACCCAGCCAATACGCTTAAGTCGAACGACCACCTGGCTGCTCCTCTGGCCATGCTCTGGACCGGGGGCCGCTCGGCCCGGCGAGCGATGTACTTTGATCGTCACTACGTTCCTCCCGCACCTGTGGTCATTGACGGACGCATGTTTCTGGCCGGACCACAGCGGTTGGCAGCTATCGACGTCTACACCGGTCGCGTGATCTGGGATGTGCGCAGCAAGCTGTTTCAGGCCATGACCCGAGGGCGTGGTGGATGTCACACGGTTGGGACGAACGATGGTGTCTATGTGAACACACGGCCCTCAATTCTCCGGTTTGCGCCGGAGAGTGGTGAGCTCTTGAGCGAGTTCAGCCTGCCCGAGGGCGTTCCGGCCGGAGCTATGTGGGGACGGGCTCGCTTGTGGCAGGATACGCTGATCAGCGGGGTCAAAGTGGGGCGGAAAGCGGTCGAACTGCTATCGGTGGACCGGCACACCGGTAAGGTCCGCTGGCGGCGCCCGGCCCTGAGCAGCTTCTCGCAGGTTGCCGTCGGCAATGGGAAGGTGTTCTGCTTTGACGGGAGTGCACAGGATCTGGCTGCCTTGAAGCCGGATCGACGAGGCGAGCTGCCGCCGCCGATTCGAGGGCGTACACTGCAGGCCTGGGATGCACGAAACGGCCGGGAGCTCTGGCAGATACCGACCGATGCGGTCGTTGACTGGTTGTCCTACTCTGAGTCGTTGGATGTCCTCGTGGCATCGACCAAGAAGCGTATCCATGCGTATTCCGGGCGCACGGGGCGTGAGCTCTGGCACAAGTACTCGGAGGGGATCGGTTTCAGGGGGCATCCGGGCCGCGTTTGGCAGAAAGTGATCCTCTGGCACGACTGGATGATTGACCAGCGCGGCCCCGGGCTTGCCTACGATCTGCTGACCGGGAAGCAGGTCACGCGTTTGCACCCGGTGACGCTCAAACCTGTTCCATGGGAGTTCATCCGCAACGGGCACCACTGCAATCACGGGGTGGGCAGTGAGAACTTCCTCACCTTCCGCTCCGGCGATGCGACATTCGTTGATCTCACGACGCTGGGGACCGGTTCCTTTCCCGGGTACCGCTCCGGCTGCACGAACAGTGTGCTGCCTGCCGCAGGCGTGATGAGCTCGCCGATGTTCGCCCATCTGTGCGTGTGTGGCTACGAATTCTATACGGCATTGGCCTTTGCTCACAAGCCTGATCACGACCTCTGGACCTACAGGCCGAATAAGGCTGATTTTGTCAAGGAAGCGTCTGTCGGACGCGTCCGCCGGCTTGGTCTGAATGTGAATGCGCCGGGGGACCGCCGCTCTGCAAACGGCACGCTTTGGTTCGGGCTCAGTCGAGCCCGTCGTCGGAGTTACAGCATTGCCGGGCTGCCGATGAATTGGGGTGGGACGACCGCGTTCGAAATCGGTGGGGTTACGGCTCCTGAGGGAATGCCTCCCTGGGTATTCAGAACAGGAGTGGAAGGGATCAAGACGCTCAACGTCCCGCTTTCACCGGACAAGGATATCCCCGAGAGTCTGTACACCGTGCGAGTCTATCTGGCGGAGCCCTCAGCTGACAAGAAAGCCGGGGAGCGGGTGTTCTCGATCTCGATTGACGGCACCGAGGTCTTGAGCGGTGTGGACATCGTCAAGGAAGCCGGGGGAGGGCTCAGAGGGCTTGTCAAAGAAATCGAGGGTGTGAAGGGCGGAGCGACGATGTCTCTGGCGTTCGCTGCTACGCATGGCACTCCCGTCGTCTGCGGGGTCGAGGTCCTCGATCCCGATGCCCCCACCATTCCGCCTGAAGTGCACAGCGCCGTGGTGGAGGCCAAGCCCGGCGTGTCCAAAGACATCGACCTACGGTGCACCGATCTGGATGGCCCGGGGCCCTTGACGTTCCGTGTGACCGCTTCTCCAACCAAAGGTACTCTCTCAGGAATCGGCGCCACGGTCTCCTACACGGCAAGCACCGGCGCGTTCGGCGAGGATCAGTTCCGGTGGCTGGCCAACGATGGGAAGGTGGATTCCACGGAAGCCACGGTCACCATCTGCATTTCGGCGCCGAACCGCGCGCCTGTGGCGATGGATGCCGAAGCAGCAGCAACCGCCGGGAAGGCCGTAGACATCCGGGTGACATTTTCCGATCCTGACAAACAGCCGGGGATTGACCTGGCTGAGATCGTTGCTCCTCCCGGGCATGGCACGGTCGTTGTTCGCCATCCGTACCACGTTGTCTACACGTCGGCCCCGGGATTCGAGGGCGTGGACGAGTTCACCTGGAAGGTCAACGACGGCCTCGCGGATTCGAACACGGCCACTGTCCGCGTCCGAGTGACTCCGGACAAGGCTCCACCGGGGATGGTCCGAGTGGATG
>Ga0209045_1002128_pt1 | contig 15235 bp, 6 predicted proteins | sample SaaInlLV_10m_DNA_4_FD_184664 | JGI IMG/M metagenome (GOLD analysis project Ga0209045, IMG submission 184664) | Marine microbial communities from expanding oxygen minimum zones in the Saanich Inlet - Saanich Inlet SI072_LV_200m_DNA (SPAdes) (version 2) | ecosystem: Environmental > Aquatic > Marine...
ATTCCACCCGCAAGCCACCATCCTCGACAGCGACAGAGACCCGCTGGACGTCGTGCTTCGCCGCACCAGAGCCCTCCTCGGCGACCTGTCCCAGACACCGAATGGACCTGGACTCGCCGCTGAACGCGTGAAGCTCGACAACCTCAGGAACGCGACCAGAACGACCCCCGTTGGCGACGCCAAAGCCCGCCAGAAGCTCTTCGACCACGCCTGTGCACTGCGCCGCAAAATCGCGTTTGCCAACCCCCTCCTCGACTTCGACAGGATCACCTTCCTGACCCATCATCGGTCCCGCAGAAACCATATGTGTGACCAGTACTTCGGGTTCAACGCAATGCCTGATGGGGGCCTCTACGTGCTCAAGGATCCCTTCGGTCCAAAGCCGCGGGTCGTTAACCTGCTGGAGAACGCCCGAATCGCGGAAGGACGCCTGAAGGGAAAGGCGCTTGAGGACGGCTCCTTCATCTCTCTGGATGTCGCCTTCGACGCACAATCTCTGCTCTTTGCCTGGACGGAGGCACGGCCCGAAATTGGGAAATGGAAACCAGAGACCACCTATCACATCTTCCGCTGCGACGCAGACGGATCCAACCTGACCCAGTTGACGGATGGTCCCTACAATGACTTCGATCCCTGCTGGCTGCCCAATGGGAAGATCGTCTTCATCTCAGACCGCCGGGGCGGCTTCGGTCGTTGCCACGGCCGCCCCGTCCCGACCTACACCCTGCACGCGATGAACGCTGACGGCAGCGACCTCCATCCCCTCAGCCTCCATGAGACCAACGAGTGGCATCCGAGCGTTGACAACAATGGCATGATCGTCTATACCCGCTGGGACTATGTCGACCGGGACTCGGACGTGGCACACCATATCTGGCTCACGTTCCCGGATGGTCGCGACCCCCGCAGTTACCACGGAAACTACCCCCTTAACCGACACGCCCGGCCATGGATGGAAATGTCGCTCCGAGCCATCCCCGGATCGCACCGCTACATGGGGGTCGCGGCACCACACCACGGCCAGGCATACGGCTCCCTTATCACCATCGACCATCGACCCTACGATGATGGCTACATGTCCCAGGTCCGCCGCTTCACTCCGGAAACTGATTTCCCCGAGTCCGAACGCAGTAGGCCGACCCTCTACGCAACCCCGTGGCCATTGAGCGAGACCTATGCGCTGTGCGCGTTCGACTGGACCGGGGCTCACCATGGAATCTACCTGGTGGATGCCTTCGGCAACCGGGAGCTAATCTACGAAGACGATGAGACGCCCTGCCTGGACCCGATCCCACTGCGTCCACGCGCTGTGCCACCGACCATCCCAAGCATGGTTCCCCCCCCGGTTGCAGGCCCCAAGAGCGACGCTGTCCCAACCGGGCAAGTGGCCATCATGGATGTCCGTCGCGGGGAATTCCCCTTCCCCGGAGGAGTGCAGCCGACCTCACTGCGAATCGTGCAGTTGTTCCCAAAGGCAACACAAGCCGCCAACCGGCCAAACATCGGTGCCGGCGCCCAGGCCCTGGCCCGGGGCGTGCTGGGAACCGTTCCCATCGAGAGCGATGGCAGCGCCTACTTCAGGATGCCTGCGAACATCCCCGTCTACTTCCAGGTTCTGGACAAGCGCGGGGTCGCTATTCAGACGATGCGCAGCGATACATACGTGCATGCGGGGGAACAACTGACCTGCCTGGGCTGCCATGAGCCCAAGCGGATGGCCCCCCCACCGACCACCCGCTCTGTCCCGCTCGCGCTGCAACGTGAACCATCAGTGATCCAGTCAGAATTCCCGGAGGCCAATCCTCTGACGTTCCCGCGGCTGGTGCAGCCCGTTCTGGACCGCCAGTGTGTGGGCTGCCACCGCAAGAGCAAAGGCAAAGCGCCCGACCTGCGCGGCGATACGTTCGGCAAGAACGGCTGGTCGGTCGCCTTCAGCTCTCTCCGGAAGTACGCCTGGGCAAGAAGCGGAGGCAACGGCGCCATAAAGGGCAACGGCGGTTCCATGTCCATCCCGGGCAAAGTCGGGGCGAGTGATTCCAGGCTGTTCAAACTTCTCGACAACGGCCACCACAAGGTCGCACTCAAGCCCGATGAACTGCGGCGCATCACCCTCTGGCTCGACTGCAACAGCAACTTCTACGGAGCCTATCACGACATCGAAGCCCAAGCCCGAGGCGAACGCGTCTTGCCGACTGTCTGGTAGTGCCACCGCCGCACCGACTTGGGGGGAACGCACGGCTCGACCCAATCCGCCCCCCGCGCTTTGCCTGCCTCTGTACGACCGCCCCAATGGGTGGTAAAGTCCGCTCGACCACCGCCGACACACGCTGAATAGAACAACCAGAGGAGGGAACAGATGAAACGCGTCCTGCAAGCTGCCTTGGTGGTCGCGTTGAGCGCGACCGCTCTTGCCCAAAGCGCAGACGGATTCCGGGTACCGTTGTCTGCTGACAAATGGCAAGGTGCGACGGCAAGTGACGATCCGGCAGTCCTTGTTTGGGAGTTCGCGACGGCTGACGGCCTGCTCTGTCGAGAGATCCCGCATGACTGGACCCCCTACACCGGGATTGCCTTCGACGTCACCTCGAACAAAGTCACCGACACGCGCATCAGCCTGATTTTCGGGTCTGAAGATCCTGCTCAAGCAGGTCCCGACTACTACATGGTCAATCTGAAGGTCGACTTCGAAGGAACGCGTTCAATCACGTTCCCCTTCGACGAAATCGGCAAGGCCCGTAAACCCATCGGTTACCACAAAATCGACCACATCCGACTCCACAACAACTGGGGGCGCCGCCCGTCCATCGACAAGACCCAGACACTTCAGTTCCGCAACGTCCGTTTGCTCACCAGTGCGTTTCTTCCCGCCACCGGTCCACGCCTGTCCGATGCCGCCCTTTTGGACAAGATCAACTTGGACCTACCGGAACTCGCCCCCGTTCGCGAAGCCGCTGCTAACGGTCAGACCGTCGAGGCTAAGAAGCGATTGGCCCAGCACATCCGTGACCGCAAGACGCCACTGTGGGCAGTGGCCCCATCTGATCGCCCGACGCTCGGACTCACACCTCAGACCAAACGCAAAGGCGACGCGAAGGGCGGACGCTTCAAGGCCACGATCACCCTCGACTGGGAAGGGTGGCGACAGATTACCCTCGACAAGGCCCAGTTCTCCGAGCAAGGAACCCCCATTGGCTGGAACTGGATCTCTTCTTTGACTATGGACTGGAACGTCGGCGTGAAGGGCACTGACCGCCACATCCTCTATCTCGATGATGCCATGCTCACGGGACCGGATGCGACACGCTCCATCGGCGAGTTCGAGTCGGCCGCGTCCGGCTGGAAAGGGCTCACCTGGAGCACGGCACAAGCACACTCCGGAACAGGCTCGGGAAAGTGGTGGTTCCCGTCCATCTCGCGGCGCATCACCTGCCAGAAGAGTCCAGCCGACTGGACTCCGTTCGAACGACTCTCATTCTGGCTCTACTGCCCCGCTTCCGGCGCGGGCAAGGTCGTCGTCACCGCCGAATCCCGCTATCCGGACACGCGGAAAGCGGACAAGATCCTGACCCACACGTTCACGATTGGGGGATTCAAGAAGAACCCCTACACCTTTGGCGACCGCTTCGACTGGTCTGCCAATGCGATGAGCGAAGGCGAGTCCCGCACCATCGAGTGGAACGCCCAACTCAATCGACACTTCCACTTCTCCCACCTGACCAACGCCTACTGGAGTACAGGCGACGAGAAATACGCCAACGAATTGGCCTGGGAGATGAACTGCTGGATCGAGGACAACCCCGTGCTCATGTTCCGCTCCGGAAACTCCCCCTACCACCACGCATGGGAAACCCTCAACACGGCCATCCGCCTGCAAAACACCTGGCCTCACGCCCTGTTCAGTTGCATCCGGTCCCCCGCTTTCAGCGATGGTGTCATCACCAACATCCTCAAGTCCGTGCACGAGCAGGTGCACCACCTCCTACGGAATCCGACCAAGGGCAATTGGTTCACCGCCGAATCTCTCGGCATCTACACCATGGGTGTGCTCTTCCCCGAATTCCGCGAAGCCAAACAGTGGCGCGAGGAAGGTATTCAGCGCCTGTACAGACAGCTCAACAACGAGGTCTATCCCGACGGTATGGAGTACGAAGTCGCCCTGGGTTACAACAACTGGGTGCTGCACGAGTACCTGCAGGTGCTGCAGCTCGCGCAACTCAACGACCTCACGCATGAGATTCCGGCCGACTACCTCGATCGCATCGAGAAGATGTTCAACTACCTCATGGCCGACAGTTGGCCGACCGGTCGAGCTTTCGGACTCAACGACGCGGGATGCTCTGACGTCCGCCGACTGCTCCTCAATGGCTTCGAGCATTTCCCTGAACGCGAGGACTTCATCCATGCCATCACAGCCGGTGACATGGGGAAGCGTCCCGCTCGTGACTCCTTTGCCATGCCCTACACCGGACATTACATCATGCGTTCGGACTGGCAGCGAAACGCCAAGATCCTGCATATGGACGCCGGGCTCTACGGGGCAGGACACCAACACGAAGACAAGCTCACCCTCGCGCTGTTCGCCTACGGTAAACTCCTTCTGCCCGATGGAGGCGTGGTGATGTATGACCGCTCCCGCTGGCGCGCCTACGTGTTGCTGACTCGCTCACATAACACCGTGTTGATCGATGGTATGGACCAGTTTCTGCGCCGCTCGCGTGACCAGTTCGTCTGGCCCAAGCCCTGGGATGCCCCCGCTCCCGAAACCGATACACGCTGGCACTCCGCCGACGGCGTCGACTACTGCATGGGCTCCTACCAAGGCCCGTACCGCGAATACCTCGACTATCAGAACCCCATTGCTGAGCCCAAGACCCTCGACACGGTCACCCATCGCCGCGGAGTGGTCTTCGTGAAACCCGACTTCTGGATCGTGCGCGACACCTTCATCGCAACCGATGATCTCGAGCACACAGCCGACGTGTTGTTCCACGTCAACGCCGATGGGCTGGACCTGGACGTCGACACACTGGCAGCCGTGTCAACCACTGACAAACCCTCCGGAGCAGCGCTGATGGTAGCCCCGTTCCCGGCCGACGGGCTTACAGCGGAGGCGGTCAAGGGCAAGATGGAACCACCGGTCCAAGGCTGGAGTCGCTGCGAAGGACGTCGAGACGCAGACCTCCCCATGGCCGCGGTGCCAACCCTGATCCTCAAACAGCCATGGAAGACGCGTTCCGACGTTGTCACCGTCCTGTTCCCGTTCCCTGGCAAAGGTGCGCCGCCGATCACTTCAGTGGAGGCACTGGAACAGGAGGACGACCTGTTCGCCGGGAGAATCAGGCTGGCCGATGGAGCTGAGCACCTCTGCCTGTGGAATGACACGCCTACGCCTAGGACACCACGCACCATCGCAGACCTGACCACGGACGCTGAAGTCGCTAACGCCTGCCTGCAAACGGGTCCTTCCTTCCGCCTCCTGCTGGTGAATGGGACAACACTCAATGCCAAGGCAGCTCGCCTTCAGGCAGACCGCCCTACCACCGCATCGGTCGCTGGTGTAAGCAAGGGCATCTATGTGGTCGCTTGTGATACGGATGCCAGCCTGCGACTCACTCTTCCCGAGTGCATGACACAAGCCGCCCCCACCGCCTGGAACCTTGATCGAGACTGGAACAGAACAGCTCCGGTACCAATCCAACTCCGCGATTGCGTTCTGACCTGGCGGGCAACGGCCAACTGCCCCGTAGAGATCAGCTGGGCACAACGGACGGCCAGGCAGGCCCGGGAGAGGGCGTACAGACGCCAGATGAGTACGGCGCAAGGCCTCGACGTCCCTTTGCGAGAGCTACCCAAGCAACCAGACTCCAGTGGCATCCATGTGGTTGTCGAAGCTGAAGCGTTCGCGAGCGAAGCCGGGGGAACACTGGAGATCACCGACCAGAAGGTGGGGGCAAAGGGCAAGGCGTTTCTACACTGGGACAATCCCGGCCACGCGGTCGACTATGTCGTCACCGTCCCCGCTGATGGCGCCTATCTGCTCACCATCCGCTACTGCACAGCAGCGGATGCGGCCGTCCGCGCGGTACTCATCGATAGCGCGTTACCAGGTGAAACGTGTCGTGAGGTCGCATTCCCATGCACGGATGGCTACGCCAATGAATCGGACGACTGGCAATCGCTGACCATCCCCGCCAGCGATCCCGGGCAGCCCTTCCGCTTCCACCTCACCAAAGGCAAGCACACACTTCGGCTGATCAACGTTCAGCAGAGCGTGAACCTGGATCAACTCATCATCCACTCGCCGGATGTCCCGGCCACAACGGCGAAATGAACCCTTTCAGAAACGGAGGCACAGAGACAATATGGCAGCTGAACGCAAACTGAGAATGGGGCTGATCGGTGGAGCAAGAGGGTTCATCGGACCGGTGCACCGCATGGCCGCCGCTCTGGATGGCCAGATCGAGCTGGTGTGCGGCGCCTTCAGTTCATCGGCGAAGCGATCTCAGGAGACAGGCGCAGAGCTGTTCCTGCCGCAACACCGCGTCTATGACTCCTATGACGAGATGCTGGCAACAGAGGCGCGACTCCCGGCCGACCAACGCATGGACTTCGTCTCCGTGGTCACGCCGAATTACCTGCATGCGGACATCGCAACCAAGGCGCTTCAAGCCGGGTTCCATGTCCTGTGCGAAAAGCCACTCACGATCTCACGGGAACAGGCAGACGCCTTGGTCCAGACGGTCAACAACACCGGACTTGCCTTCTGTCTGATGCACAATTACAGCGGCTACCCGATGGTCAAGGAAGCCCGGGGTCGCATCAAAGCAGGCCAGATTGGAGCAGTTCGGAAAGTCGTGGTGGAATACCCGCAGGGATGGCTGGCAGGTGACTTCGCTGCAGCCGGCGTCAAGCACCAGTCGTGGAAGCTGGATCCAGAACTCTCCGGTGGAAGCTGCTGCCTGGGAGACATCGGGACGCATGCCTTTCATCTGGCGGAATACGTCACCGGTCTCCGGGTCGCCGAACTGTGTGCCGATCTGAGCATCTTCATCGACTACAAACAAATGGAAGACGACGCCAACATACTCCTCCATTTCGATGGCGGTGCCCGGGGCATTCTCTATGCCAGCCAAGTGTCCATCAACGATGAGAACTCGCTGGCCATACGCGTTTACGGCGAACTCGGAGGCCTGGAATGGCATCAGGAGGAACCGAACACGCTCCTGGTCAAATGGCCGGATCGGCCGCGGGAATTGGTGCGCTCAGGATGCGGAAACGCGTACCTGACCCCTGCTGCACAGGCCGCAACACGCATCCCCGCAGGGCACCCGGAGGGCTTTATCGAAGCCTTCGCCAACGTCTACCTGGCGTTCGCCCAGATCGTGCGCAACGCGGCGGCCGGCGCCCCGGCAGGATCGGTGGATGGCGATTTTCCCACCGTGAACGACGGCCTCCGCGGCATCGCCTTCATCGAGGCAGCCTGGGAAAGCCAGCGATCCGACCGCAAATGGGTCCCGCTGGTGTGAGTGACCGGGAAGTCCCCTTTAGGAAGGTACACCCCTCTTTGGAGGGTCGATGTCCCCAGCGACCGTCTTGCAGGCCGGGGATCTGAGACACGGCGGTCGGGGACGACACGCCCTCCAAGGAAGGCAGAAAGCACGGCGCCCGAGGCGGCATCTTCTTTCTGGCGGCTGGAGGGCTTGCCCTGCTGGACAGAAGGGCCATCGGCCGTACAAGAAGAAGCGGCTTCCCCTACTTCGCCGCCACTACCGCGTGGACTCCAGAACGACCTCGACGCCGCACAAGATCGGCTTACCAACCGCCGGAATCAACTCGATCTTCAGCGTCTCCGGCACGTCAATACCGTGAAACTCCTTCACGAGTCCCGTCTTCAGTCCCGCTTCCTTGACGACGTCAAGCTGTTCAACAACGCGCTTCCCCTGTAACGCCACACCGAAGACACGCTCCCCGGGTTTCAGATCGTCGCGTTCGGCAAAGCAGAGCCGAACCGTGTAACTTGCCGCCTGGACGTCGCCGTCCTTGGCAAGCGTGACGGTGAGAGTGGTGAGACCCTCTGCACCTGAGGCCGCGACCCTGGGCAACGCTCCGCCTCGCATCCGAGCTGAATGGCCATAGAGCCACCGTGGCTCAGCCGGTGTAACGGTCACCGGAATGTCCGGGGAATCGCCCCCTACGCTGGGGTAGTCGAGCCAGAGCGTGCCATTCGTCGCACGGTGATCTCCCGGGGCGCCCAGATTGATCCCGACGCGCTTCACCCGCGCACCGTCCCAGGTATAGGTACTGGTTGACCAAGCCTCGACATCCGGCATGTGCACGAGAGCCAGAGCCGTAAAAACGGGGTAGTTGCAGGTGCAGCCACTGGCGTAGTTCGGGGCATTAAGGATCCCGGCGGCAGGAATCAGGCTGTTCTTGCAGCCGTTGCGAAACCCACCCAGATTGACAGTTCCCGCATCGTTCTGCGCGTCGTAGTATCCCGCGGTGTTAGAGCGAAAGAAGACCATGTTCTCACTGCAGAGGTTCTTGGTGCAGCCTCCGCGCCTGCGGAATCCCCATGGGACCTCCACACCGGTGAGGGCGCTCTTGCGCACCTTCTGCTTGCCGGTCTGCAGGTCGAATCCGTAGAAGTCCGCGTGTGTGTCATAGTAGGACTCGATCACAATCGTGTCCCGGTGCACAAACCAGTTCCACCACATGCGGTGCCGACCGGTTGAACGCTCAAGTTCGAGCTTGCTGTCCCAAAGCACGGTCCCGTCGCTGCCTCGATAGGCGATGAGCCGGACCCACTGCAACCGCTTCTTCCGGTTCCAGCTGGGCGGGTCCGGATCGTGGGAACTTGGTTGAATCAGGATGTCCTGATCCGGGCAGTACATCAGATGGTACCCGTCCACGTCTTGGCCAACCGTCCAAAGCTGCCTTCCTGAACGCGCATCGAATGCCCGGATAGACGGATGGCTTTCCTTCGGCGTTCCCCGTCGAGCCAGGAAGCTATCTCGATCAATCTCAACCCGATCAATGCAGAACACCTTGCCGTTCCCGACTGCGAGCGATTTCTGCGGGAAGCCATACTGAGCCGTCTGCTCCCATCGTGTCTCCCCCGTCTGCCGATCCATCCCCAAAATCGTCTTGGTGAACGTTCCATCCCAGGGATAAAGGTTGTGCCAGTATTTCTTATCGGGATTCCGCCGCAACTCGGGGTAACAGGCCTCAAGCAGTCGACGGTTCAGGCTCTGCATCGACAGGTACGGCGTGAACGCGTAGGTCGTTCTGTTCCGGTGCCGTTTGATTGCGGCAACGGCGCCCTGAACTGCCTTGGACCGTTTGGCCCCGACTCTCGCTCCATCCAGCAAGGCCGGGGGAACAGAATCACCCAGGCTGCCCTCATCGAGCAGGACGTTCAGGCGCCGCACAGCAAAGGCGATGTCCGTTTCCCCCGCGGACCTCGCAGTTTCCGACGGCGGGACCCAAGCCTGCAGGGCCACGTTCAGCCGTGCCACTCGCCCTGCTTCGGCGTCTGCCAAGTCAGCAGCGACAAACTCAGATTCCACGTCTTCCGTCGGAAAGTCCATTCCAGCCACCAGCATGTCTTCCCATACCCGCAGGTCTCCCCAGAACCGCTTCGCGCCGTTCTCGTCATCCAGCGCAAACGTGCGCAGCGTTTTCCCGGTGACGGGGTCCCAAACGTCGCACGCCTGGCCATAGGCAATGTAGAGCGCGTCCGGACAGGCCACATACCACGCGGTTGCCGGGGCATCGCCGATCGGTCCAGGAAACGGGCCCGGCGCAGCGTAGGACCGCTTGTTGGTGAACGGCTTTCGCTTCGGCATCCTGCGCTTCCAGCACACGCGTCCGGTGTACGCATCAACGGCCGTAATGGTGCCATTGCCGTAGATGAAGAGTCGACCATCGACAACCCGAGCGGTGGCCGGATCTGAATGGCGGCTGCGGTAGAGTTGCCTGCTCTCGGATGGCCCGCCGAACCAGAGAACCCCAAGGGGGGCCTTCACCGCTCGGTCCCGCCCCATCCACGTGTTCCCGGGCCCGGCGGTCTCGTGCCCCCAGTCCGCTGCCCCCTCCGGGCCCCCGACACGACGAATGAGCGCAAGACCCGAGTCAAACGAAGTGGTGAATTTCCCCCTGTATGCGCTCAGCTCCTTGTCGAGGTCACCGTGCCCCGATGCCGGGACGGGCAGGCACGCAACCCCGTCATAGGGTCTGAGCACGGAAGCGGCGACCTTCACCATGCCGTGACTGGCCGGCCGCTCCGAGACCAGTAGGCTGGCCAGATACTGAGGCAGTCGCGGATCGGCCGGATCGCCGAGGTGCACCGAGGCACGCTCTCCCAACGGTCCCACGGCCGCGAGTCTCTCTCGCAGAGCCTGGACAGCCTTGGGGTCGTCGTCGATGACCACTACCTGCAAGTCAGACTGGCGAAGAAGCTCCGTCACCAAACTCCCATCTGTGAGACCGAGAACAATACAATGCCCTGCCTTCGCACCCGACAGCTTCAGGAGACGTTGGGCCAGGGCCTGCCGTTGTGGAGCAGAACCCGTGGCATCCTGTCGACGGGGCCAATCCCGTGCTTCGGTCGGGCCCGCACCAAAACACCACAGACGCCCTTCGCGGGTCGTTGCGAACAGTTTCCCATCTGCAGCAGCCAGTTCCGACGGAGTCCCTTTCATCTCAGCTTGCCAGGAGATCTCCGGCGATGCTTTCCCCGGGCTGGGGCTCAGAGCCACGACCTTTCCCGGGAACGCCACGTAGAGACGCCCGCCCGCCTTGATCATCGCCACCGGTTTCGCCTCGTGAGGCATCTGCCAAAGCGGCTTCGTGTCGCAACGCACCAGACGAACGCCATAGTTGCCGGTGTACCGCTTCAGGGTTGCCTCTCGCAGGTCGTGTCCCTCGATCCTCTCTGAGGTCGCGACGTACAGGCTCTCCCCATCAGACACAGGCAGGCAGGCGAAGGGCTTAAGACCTTTGGCATCCGCGTTCAGGCAGAGCGGGAGCATCGTGTCTCTGGCAAAAACGTACCCGCCAACCAACAGCAGTTTTCCGGCCAGAGCGATCTGGGCATCCCCTCCCCCGCCATAGTCTTTCCAGCCGGCATCGGCACGCGTAATCTCCCCGGACAGGGCGTTCAGGAACAAGGGTTGAGACCTGCAGGACGGCACGACCAGCGTACCCTCATCCAGGGCAAGTGACCCTTGGGGTGACGTCCCCCAGTAGGCCTTGTATTGATGATACGCCCGGTTTGTGTGAAGGACACCGTTGCGGTCATTCGTCCAGAGCTCCCGTCCCGATTCAGCATCCAGGGCGTAGACGGGCGTGCCCATGAAGGGCCAAACTCCCGCGGCAAAATAGACGCGACCTTCAGCGACGACCGGACCACCCCGTGCCGGCCACATCGAGCTCAACTGTCCATTGGCCAAGAGCCTGTCCTGCTTCAGTCCGCCGAAGAACGTCCAAAGCACATCCCCATCGGCCAATGCCAGGCAATAGAGAAAGCCGTCATCCGAGACGACATAAACCCGTCCCTTGCTGACCGCCGGGGCCAGTCGAACGGGTCCATCCGCCCAGAACCGCCAACGCTCGCCGCCCGTCTCGGTGTCCAGGGCCAGAAGAGAGCCGGTGCGCGAGTCGCCCAGCAGTACGGTCTTCCCGGCCACAACCGGGTGTGGGGCCAAGTCGAAGCCAAGACGCACGTCTGACCAGGCCGGATTTGGTTTGGGTAGATCACGAGTCCACAGCAGATGCAGGTCCGGCGGCAAGTCCTGCCTGGACAACCCGGATCGCTGCGGATCGTGCCGCCACATAGGCCAATCACTCGCCATCGCTCCTTCACTCAGGAGGAAAGTAACGACAAGAACGGCCGAGAACACGTTGGTCTTCGTCATCCGGATCATCACTCCTTGGCAGCCTGGGCCCACGGCTCTTCCAGCGTGTCGAAACTGCCCTGGAGCAGCCGGTTCCCCGGAGCATTCGTCTGGGGAAAACGCTTCCGGTAGCAGGGCTTGGGATCCTGCGTCTTGTAGCCGGAGTTCATGTAGACCGATCGAGTCAGGAACGCCAATAGACGACTCTCCAACGCCATTCGGAGAGGCAAATGGTCGACATCGTCCCACAGATTGACCACCTCGTCCGGATCAGTTTCCAGATCGTACAGTTCCCCGTAATCCTGTCCCGCATAGTAAACCAGCTTTGCTGTCGACGTGCGGATCATAGTCAGATAGTTGTCCTCACAAAACACGGCGTCATCCCATTCGGTCACGCTCCCACCGGCAACAATTGCGGCTCGTGAGCGACCATCCAGGCGGGTAGGCACGTCCAGGCCAGCCAACTCCAGGAGGGTGGGCCCAATATCCATCTGCGACATCAACTCCTCGATGACGCATGGTTTGCCGATGGTCTGCGGGGTGCAGATGACCAGCGGCACTCTGACGACCGAGTCAGGCATCACCCACTTGTACGGCATGTCGTGGTCGCCAAGGTTGTCCCCATGGTCCGACGTGAACACGATGATGGTGTTCTCGAGCATCTCTTTGCGCTTGAGAATCTCGATGATCCCGCCGATCTTCTCATCAATACCTGTGATGTTCGCATAATAGTGTCGGCGCATCTCGGCGATCTCGGCGTCGCTCTTCCCGTCAAAGCGGATCAAGGCATCGGCTTCACAGGACCCGAAGTACCAGCGCAACTGCTCCCACTCCTCAGGTTTGGTCTTGAGTTCCCCTTCCCGGAAGATCCGAGGAGGAACAGGCTTCCCTTGGTACATCTCATAGAAACGTCGCGGGGGGTCGTACGGTTCGTGCGGCCCGGGGAAGCCGATTTGCATGAACAGAGGTTGCCCTGAATCCGCATCCCAACGTTCAAGACGCTCCATCGCCCGGTCACCGACGAACATGTCAGACTGCTCGTCCTCTACGTATCCCGGATCATCCTCAAACACCAGTGCGTTCAGGCGTTCGCCCCAATCGGGGTAGCGAGCATGGCGGCGGCGCGGCTTCTCTTTGCCGCGCGACTCACAGAATTGCTTCCACGCGTCGCAGTCGGCCAGCGACGTCTTGTTCTCCACGATGACCCGTTCATGGAACGCCATGGGGGCAGCAATCGGTGAGTGATGCATCTTGCCGATGTTGATGAGATGGTAACCGGCCTCCCGGAAGTCATGCAGCCAGGTCCTCTGGTGGGCCCAGTTGTCGAAGGAGTACACCCCAATGTTGTGGGGGTACATACCCGTGAAGAGGGCCGCACGTGATGAAATGCAGGTCGCGCCGCAGCAGAAGGCCTGACGAAAACTCACGCCATTGCCGACCAGACGGTCCATGGCGGGGGTGGTCATCCAGCCGGCCCCGAGGCCCTGGATGGTGTCCGCCCGCTGCTGGTCTGTCATAATCATCACGATGTTCGGAGGCTTGTTGAGCATGGCACTGTCGCCTTTCTCCAGCGGGTGAACTCGGCTACTCAAGCGGCAAGAGCACTTCAGAGGGATCGCCGTTGTGGCCTGCTTCCCTGAGCAACTGCAGGTGGGGAAAGAACTCGCCGATCTCATAGAGGTTGTGGGCATCACTGCCGAACGTCAACGGGACGCCGCCCTCGATGCAGAGCCGGATGAATTCGGGATCGGGGTCGTTGGTGTGGAAGTTGATCTCCGCCGCCACACCGGCGGCCCGCAGCAGGCCCACCACCGGCCCAAACAGGTGCGGAGGCGTGGGGAGTCCCGCCCTGCGGAACACCCGAAACGGGTGGGCCAATGAGCAAATATCGGACTCAAGGAAACGCTCCATCGTTGCCAGGAAGTCAGCGGCGACGACCTCAGGTTCAGGCTGCGAGGTCCGCAGCGAACCGAGCTGGTGCATCGCCCCGATTCGGAAGGCAACGCGTGCGGAGTCCGCAGGCAGGATCAGTGGCGCTCCGTCGTCACAGACATCGACCTCAATGCCGACCGACTTCGAGGGACACCCCGCCTCTGCAAGCAACCTGTGGTACGCATCCATCCGGTTGTTCGCGGCCTGGATTCCCGCCAAGCCCAGAGCGCCACACTGGCCATACCCGGCTCGATCGTAGTAGAGATGGCCGGAATGCTCGGCGATCCGGATCGAAGAGAGGCCGAACACCTTGCCCAATTCGAGATTGAGCACCGCATCCAGGTTCTCGTTGCAGTAGGCCATCTGCGTATGCACATGAGTGTCGACCAACCCGAGCGCTTCGGGCATCGCCAACTCGTGACGCTGAACGGCAATCTGATCGGCCTCGACCTCCACCATCAGAAAGGGGAAGGGAGCCTCGCATAGAGCCGGAGCGACGAGATATGACGCCTGTTCCGTCTGGAACAAGTCACTGCCGCAGTGACAATGTCCACCCACGGCAAGCTGGACATCATTGCCCGCCATGTCAGCCAGAACGTCGTCCGCATCCACGTAGTTATGGGGACAGTCGATCAGTCCCGGCGGGAAGATAGGGACATGCTGGAGGGTCACAATGGGTCCGTTCCAGCCGCCGCGAGCCTGCGTGAGCAGCCCGGCGTTTCCGGGAGCACGCCGGGCGTTGTATCCAGGCTCCTCCAGGTCGGCGAAACTCACAAAACGGACCCCAGCAACATCGGCATACGGAGGCGGCCGTGGGAAGACACGGTAGAACGCGTCGATGTCCCCATCATGGTTGCCGGGGATGTAGAGGACGGGACAAGCAAGCAGGTCAAACACCTCCTTCATTGTCCTGAACTGCTCCTGTGCGTCGGCTAGAGACCCGTCATTAATCACATCACCGAGCACGACCACGAGGTCGGGCTTCAAGTAGCGATTCAGCCGGTGGACGGCACGTAGGGCCAGGATGTCGGCCAGCCCGGCCCGGCGCCCCCAGACAGCTGCTGCACGATCGTTGATGAAGTGCGTATCCGTCAGAACAGCAAATCGCATTGCTCAGAAACTCCATTGTGAACGGAAGGACTCAAACGTCGTTACTCGAGATTCGGGGGGGGAAGGAGAGCAACCCCGGGCGCCGTCGCCTTCCTCGAACCCCGGATAGCCAATCAGCGACTATCGAACCGCCTATCATGCAGATCACGAGGCCGGCGCTTCGAGGGTCACGTGCATCTGGCTCGTTCTCCCTGCCTTTCGCCTTTCGTCTTCTGCGCCAACGGCGCCCCGCATACCAGCCTGGGGCAATCGCCCCAGGTAATCTGCACCTCATGGACCTTGCCCTGAAGGGGCGCCGC
>Ga0209045_1002135_pt1 | contig 15185 bp, 11 predicted proteins | sample SaaInlLV_10m_DNA_4_FD_184664 | JGI IMG/M metagenome (GOLD analysis project Ga0209045, IMG submission 184664) | Marine microbial communities from expanding oxygen minimum zones in the Saanich Inlet - Saanich Inlet SI072_LV_200m_DNA (SPAdes) (version 2) | ecosystem: Environmental > Aquatic >...
AATGGTTCAAGGCGTACTTGTAGGTATTGCTGCAATCTCATTACTTGTTGGCGGAATTGGAATTATGAACACAATGTATACATCAGTTCTTGAACGTAGAAAAGAAATTGGAATTATAAAATCTGTCGGTGCACGAAATTCATATGTATCCTTACTTTTCCTTATTGAATCTGGAATGCTTGGAACTGTAGGGGGCATAATTGGTTTACTTTTAGGCTATGGATTTAGTAAAGTGGCTCAGTTAGCAGCATCTATGTTCGACGTTTCTTTAGTACCTAGTTTTGGATTTAGTCTAATATTAGGAGCATTATTATTTTCATTTTTAATCGGAGCTATGAGCGGGTTATTACCTGCAAGACAAGCTGCAAAACTTCAACCAGTAGATGCCTTAAGAAAAAAAAGATAAAATAACAAAAGATAAATTAACAAAAAATAAGAAAATAAAAACAAAATGAAAAAATAAAAATTTAAACCTCAAAAAAATGTTAGATTACTTTATTTTAGCAGTTCATTCAATCACTGCGCGAAAAATGAGAACTTTACTTACCATGATAGGTATATTTATTGGTGTTGCTGCAGTTGTATCTCTCATTTCTATAGGTCAAGGTTTACAAGATGCTGTTACTGAACAATTCGAAAATATGGGCGTGGATAAAATAATGGTTATGGCTAAAGGAAGTTTTTTAGGCATAGGCGATAAAATTTTTGAAGATGAAGATGCAGAAGTTATTAGAAAAACAAGAGGTGTTAAACGTGCAGGAGGGATGTTATACAAATCTCTTCAAGTTAGCACAAGAGATGAAACAAAATATACTTTTGTGACGGGAATTCCTCAAGATGAAACAAAAGAAATTATTAATAGTATGTCTAGTTTTACAATTACTCATGGAAGAGATCTAAAAAAAGGAGATAGGTACAAAGCAGTTGTTGGAAGTTGGGTTCATCAAGGCAAATTCTTTGACCGAAAAGTAGATATAGGAGATTCTATACAAGTTGAAGGGAAAAAATTTGAAGTAATAGGTGTTATTTCTGAAATTGGAAATCCTCAAGACGATTCTCAACTTTTAATCAGTTTAGATGTTGCAAGAGATGTTTTAGAAGAACCTGATAAATTAGATATAATCATAGCGCAAGTCAATCCCGAAGAAAATGTTGAAATTGTAGCAGAAAGAATGAGCAAAGATCTAAGAAAAAGTAGAGGTTATGATGAAGGTGATGAAGATTTCACAGTTCAAACATCTGCACAACTAATGGAATCATTTGGTTCGATTTTTGCAATTATTAGTGCAGTTCTTATTGGAATTGCAGTAATTTCTTTACTCGTCGGGGGAGTAGGGATTATGAACACAATGTATACATCAGTTCTTGAGCGAACTCCTGAAATTGGAATTATGAAAGCAATTGGTGCTAGAAATGAAGATGTGTTCAAAATATTTTTGATTGAGTCAGGAATTCTCGGATTAGGCGGGGGAATAATAGGAGTTATTTTAGGTGTTGGAATTAGTAAACTTGTTGAAATAGGAATTCACGCAACAGGTGTTACGTTTATTTCTGCATATTTTTCGTGGTATCTTATTGTAGGTGCACTTTCTTTTTCATTTATTGTAGGTGTACTTTCTGGAATTCTTCCTGCAATGCAAGCTTCTAAACTTATTACTGTGGATGCTCTTAGGTATGAGTAAAACAAATATTATAAAGTCAAGAAACAACAAGTGACAGACTTTACTATACGCGTGAAAAAACAAAAAAAGCTAATTAATTAAAAAAATCCCAGATACTATTCGTGTTTTTTTCGTTTTGTGTTAAATTCTAATAAGAATATTTAAAACTAAAAACTGTAGTGAATAGTTTGTAATACTCGAACTCTCTTCTCGCTAAAGGTGAGTTCTATAAAATTATAATATAACATTACTAAAAAATAGGGGAAAACTATGTTAAACAAACTAATAGATAAACTAAGATTTAATTCAAAATCAAATGCAAAAAATAAAAAACAAGAGTTATTAGAAAATACAAAACCAAAAATTATTTTGCCCAACTTACAACAAAAGGACATAACTAAACTTGTAGGTGAAACAGTAGATTCTACAATAACAAAACTTATAATTTCCCAGCATGGCTATTCTGATTATTCAACTCATTTAAATCAAGATACTGAATTTTATTGGGGATATTATAATTGTTTTCGCAATTGCATGAATAAAATAATTGAACCAAAGTATCTTCTAAAGAATGTAAATTCTGCATTAAAAAAAAATCATCCAGGCATTGCGCCTGCGTTTGATAAAGTTAGTAGAGAAACATATCTAACTGCAATTTCTTATGTTATAAAATCAAAAACAGATTCAATCAAAAAGTATTGGGATCATTATTTGAATCAATGCGAAGCTAGACGAGAAAAAGAAAAGGAGGTAAAAAATGAGTGATAAAAAAAAGAAGATAAAAGAAAGTGCAAAACAAGATAGTCATTTTATTGATTTGTATAAACAAGCAAAAGTAGATCTTCTAAAAAGAATTTATTATGATTTAAAAAAAACAGGAAATTTAAATTCTCACGATATGCCTTCATTTAATTATGCAGATGATACTGTTAAAATAACATTTCAAGTTCAAAATCCGGCTGTTAACGAAGAATGTGTTGCAGAATTATTTGATTTAGTAAATTTCTATTACCCACCTGAAAATGGATCTCTATTTAAAATGTATTTAGGAATGAATGACGCACATAATTTATTATTTAGTAGGACTTATGATCTTAAATCATCTGAAGATGCCCCCTGTGAAGAAAAAGAAAAAAAAGAAAAAAAGAAGGAGAAAAATGACAAAGAAAATTCAGAAAACAGCGAAAACAAAAATAAACATCCTTCAAAAAATGAAATTTCAAATCAAGATAGTATAGATGACTTATTAGATCCTGATGATGACCCATATGAAGAAAGTAGTTTGTCTGAAAATTCATTTGCTAAAATTTATGATGAATTTGAAAAAGATATTTATACAAAACAATTTAATATTGGAATAAAATATGATGAACAAAATAAAACAATTCTTATGCGCGCATTTATTGATTATTTAATAGACGAACATGATAAAGATTTTATTTTTGATATGTATAAACTATTCATGCCAAGAAAACAAAACACATCCAATCAATTAAATGAATTAACTGAAATGGGAATTGGAGTTATTAAACCAAATCCTGAAAATAATTGGAACTGTGTGGGAGGATATACAGATGTAAAAGAAAATATTCAAACCAATATTATTTTACCTTACACCCATCCAGAGCTTCTTGAAAAAATGTATCAGAGCACTAGAAAAAGTCCTCCAAGTTTTAAAGGAAATGTTGCATTATTTGAAGGTACTTATGGTGTTGGTAAAACAATGCTTGCAAAAATTATTGCATCAGAATTAAAAATGCCGTTGGTAGAAGTTAATGTTCAATCCATCATGTCTAAATGGTTTGGAGAATCTGAAAAGCGTCTTGCAAAAATTTTTTCTATTTGTAAAGAAATGCCCTGTGTTCTTTTTCTTGATGAACTTGATTGTTTTGTGGGTTCAAGAGATGGTGGAATGCATGAAGCCACAGGAAGAGTATTATCTGTTTTGCTAACAGAGCTTGACGGAATCACATCAAGCAGAACAAATCTAATTTTAGGCGCTACAAATCACGCAGATAAATTAGATGGAGGAATACTTAGCAGATTTAATAAAAATAAAATTTATTTTCGCCTGCCAGAAATTGAAGAAAGAACAAAAATTTATCAAATATATGCTAAGCATTTAGATAAAGAAAGTTTACAAATTTTAGCAGAAAATTCAGAAGGTTTTAGTGGGCGAGATATTAAAGGAATTTGCGAAGTTGCAGAAAAAAAACAGTTAAAAAAAATATTTTATGAAAAAAGAGACTCTGAAACAAAAATAGAACTTGTTAGTAATATAGATAATGATAATATATACAATAAACTAGAAACTGAAACCAATAATAAAAAAAATAATGAACTTAATAATGAAATAAATAATGAAATAAATAAAAAAACATATAATAAGATAATTGAACTAACTAAAGAGTTTAATCCTCCTTCCATCAACAATTATTTAGAAAGTATTCGTGAATTAAAACCTAATAAATATGAAAAAAAGAGGTTAGGCTTTGCAATCTATAAAAAATGAAAAATGAAAAATAAGCTACAAATAATGAAAACACATAATATTTTTGGCATTTTTAAAATTAATGAACTATTGTTTCGTGTTTTTTTCATAAGTAGTCATTTTTGTCTGAGAACTTATATAAGTTTTCTCGACATAAACTATACTGTGGTGTTAGGGGTATAAAAAAATAATTAACAAACTAAACTAATACAATCAACAAGCACAAACATACTAACTTAATTGACTAGCGCTAATCAAACACTCGCTAGAACTCGCTAAAGGTGAAACAATGGATTATTTAAGTGAAACTGCTATAAATATTTATAAAAATGATATCAAAAATGAAAAATATGCGGTTGCGGCGGACTGCGCATCATCGGCAGGCTTTGCTATGTCAACTATTACATCCCAGTATCCAAGCACATTCATATTTTATACACTCAACACTTTTCTCGGCGGGTTAAGACTTTTCAAAGGTTATTCTTTTATTCCAAAAACAACAGGCATCACAGATAAACTTGTAGATTATATTACTCCTGTTGCAGGAATAGGTGCTCTTGCTCTTTCTATTCAAAGTTTTATTGTGGGAGAACATCGCTACTGTGTTGAAATGATTGGCCTTAGTACTGGATGTCTTGGTTTTTCTGCATCAAGATATTTTAGATCAAAAAAATCTGACGACAAATATAATGGATTAAGTGACTTGCTAAAAATAAATAAATTAAAAAAAGAAGAGGGGCGTTTTAAATGAATAAATTATTAACAACAGTATTAGCTTGCACAATGGGTCTTCAATTTAGTTGCGGTCCTGCATTACAAGAAATTAAACAAATTACACAAAAAGAAAATAATAGATTAGAACAAGTAATAGTAAACAATATTAATAATTTAGCTGAATCTGTTTATTGTATTAAAACAAAAGCAGAATATAATTTTAATAATGAAAATAAGACAATACAAGGAACTGGAACTGGTTTTGTATACAAAGTTAATAACAATCATTCATATATTATTACAAATGCACATGTAGTAAACTTTCCAGAAACAATTTTAGATTTTGACATTAATAGTGGTTTAAAACTATATTCAAAAAATTCTGAAAAAATTAATATTATAGATAATATCCGAGATTCAAATCCTGCTGACGACATACCTCTCGAATTAGTAATCATGAATACTGAATTAGACATTGCAATTTTAAGAACACCATCAAAATTAAAGAAATCAAATAAATTCATAGTAGATCCTACAATAAATCCAATACCTGGTGAAACTGCGTATTTAATAGGATACCATTTAGGATATTTTAAAGGAATTTCTAAAGGAATTGTTGCCAATCCTGCGGTGGGATTTACTATTGCTAAAGATAGGGAAAAACATTTTATTATTTTTGACATTAGCGGAGATAGAGGTAGTTCTGGAGGGCCGTATTTTATACAACGAGAAAATAAATTGTATTGGGTTGGAACAAATTGTGTTAAACTAAGTGCAGATGGGTTTATGGGAGGAGTTCACATATCTGAATACAAAGATATGTTGGCATTTAATCCTGATTTGATTTTACCCGACGAGAATATAATTAACAATGGAAAACCGAATGGGTAGTAATAACCCGTATGCCGAAAGTCCCTTCGGTTTTTCTTAATATCAAAAAAATAATATTATATTAAGCAAATATTATTCAAAAACAACCATTCCAGATAATTTATTCAAAATAATTTATTTAAAATTACTCATTCAAAACAATTCATTCAAAATCATCAATTCGTAATAATTCAAAAAAAAAAAAAATCAATAAAAATTATTTATTCAAAACTCGCTAAAGGGGAATTCTGACTAAACAACATTCCCCTCATTAAAAAGAGGCAATATAGAGGGGTCAAGATGAAAAAAGAAAAAAAGTTAGAAGAGGTTGTTTCAAATACATATGAAAAAAAGTTTCTTTATCTAGGAGAATTATCACTAGGAACTAAAATTTATGATGATCGAGCCATGGATGGCCTAGTAGAATTTATTAAGGATCAAAAAATAAATAAAAAAATTGATGGTGTGATAATTAATGGAGGCATTCTTCCATACATCCCTAATTATTATGGAATCCAAAATTCAGAAGAAATGCGATTTCTTGGAAATGATAAAAATAAAGAATTGTCTGAACGCTCAATTGAAGCATTAAACGGAAATTTAAGTAAAAAAGATAAAGAATATATAACTAATTTTGTCGCTCAAAAAATTACCAATATGGGCGAAGCAGTTGATTTGTCTAGACGAGAAATTAGTAAATTAAATGAACTTTTAACAGATATTGAAATACATTATATTCAAGGAGAAGAAGATATTAAAAATATTAAAGGATTAAAAGAAATAAAAATTAATGATTATAAACGATTTAGAAAAAATCTTGGAACTGTAGAAGAAAAATGTGGTAAAATTCAAAAAGAACTTGATGAATCAAATTTAGAAAAAGATTTATATAATTATGAAAAAGATATTTTAAAAAAATTAAAAAAAATTCTTTATGTTAAAGATTCAGAAGAATTAGTTAATAATAAACTTAACAAATTTATCAAAGAAAATAATGAAATACTAAATGAATTGAATGAAAATGGTTCAAACAGAACTGAATTAAATGAAAACGAATTTGGCGAAAATAATATATTAAATTTTTTGACAAATATTTCTTCAAAAAAACAAGTTTTTAAACGACTCAATCAAATAAATACATCAATTGAATCTATTAAAGAAAAAATAAAAGATCGAGAACTTAAAATTCGCCAATATGAACTTCAAGTAAACGCGATGATGCGCGAAAAAGAAGCTGCAGGTTTTTTTTCTTTAACTAAACGAAAACAAATAAATGCCGACGAGGAAGAATTATTATTTAGACTTGCTAAAAATGAATATAATTCATTAATATACAATATATTTGATTCATACAGAAATTTTCATGTTCACTCAGGTTTTGAAATTGATATAACTCTCAAAGGTATTGATTTTTGCTTGGCCCATTCATCATCAAATAGATCTTATGCGCCTATTTTAACAGATATAAAAAATGCAAAACAAAGAAATCATGCATTAAATAAAACAAAAACTAAAGTTCCAGATATTTATCTCACTGCTCACGGAAAAGGAGGATTTAGAGTTCAGCCTCAACCAAAAAAATCTGAACCAACACAAAAAAAAGATCACTCATACGGTAAAAATTTTAGAAAAACTCCCAAATATTGTTTTAACATAAAATTACCTGCGTTCCAATCAATTAAAAAACTAGCAGCCATACGAAAAAAGGGTTTAAAAAATTGGCACGTGTCTAGATTCGAAGCAAACAATTATGCATCAGGCGCAGTTATTCACACAATTTATCCAAATAAAATAAATGAATTTGAATTTATTAGCGTCGATGAATTAATTAATTACAAAAAAAATGAAACAATAAAAGAAAATGAATTGGTTAAAGGTTCAACAATGTCTGATTCGCACATTGGTTGCCCAAACGCGCCAGGCAGACCTAGCAATTATGACATATTAGAAGCATCGAAAAAAGTAATTAAAGAATATTCTCCTAAACTCATAGTACTTAACGGGGATATAATTCATGGGTCATTAGAAAAACATTTTGGATCAAATGAACAATATTTAGCGCTTCCTCCTGTATATTTAGATGAGAAAGTAAATCAAGTTATAAACAGCATTCTGTCCGATAAAGAAAAAATAGAAGTAATTTCTTATTTGAACAAGGTTTTTAGAGAATCAATTCCCATAACTAATGTTAGCAAACAAAAAGTAGAATTTAAAAAACGCTTAGTACCATTTCTACAAAATTTTATAGAAGAATCCTGCCAAATCATATTAGTAAGTGGAAATCATTATAATGAAACCAGTAAGTTTTTTGACGAAGCTACTGATTTGAGCACATTACTAGATGCAAAATATCTAGATTCGAAAGATCTTCATGTTGTTTCTGCATTCGGAGAAAAATATGGCGTTGGAGAATTAGATCTTGATTTTGGTTCATTATATGTTGCACACTCTCCAGGAAGAGGACCAGATCAAGTTCTTGGAGGTATGAATAAATTATTAAATTCAAATCGAAATTCTCGTCTTGCAATATTTGGTCACACACATCACTGCGGCATAGGTTTTGGAGATGGAACTTTTATTGTTAGTTGTCCAGGAATGCAACCCTGGAGTCCCTATGTAGATAATGCTGGTTTATATCCTGGTCCAAGGGGGTTAATCAATTTTGAAATTCATGAAAATAAAGAATATATGAAATGGCAATTTGTTCTTGAAGATTCTTTAGAGCATTTAAATTATTTAACTCAACCACCAAGTGAAGATATTTTAAATCGTGCAGAAATTACAGAAATAATTGAGGTAAATAACGATGGGTAGAAAAAATTACCGTCGGAATAAAAAAACGTCTAAGAAATCTAATAAAAATAAGTATTCTGAAAAAAAATATTCTGAAAATAATTATTCTACAAATACTAATTCAAATAATTTAGTTAACATAGTAGATTCTAATAAAGATAAATATGATTCTGAAAGAAAACTAAATAATAACATAAAAAAAGAAAACAATACTTATGTGAAAGGATCTTTCAAACAACACCAAACTTATGTTTCTGAACTTGAATCTGAAATAAAAGATAGATATCAACTAGTTTTAAAAGAAATAGAATATAGAGATCCAATTTCTGATAAATTGATTGGCGAACTTGATTTAGTGGGAATTATCAATGGCGTTTGGCATATCTATGAAGTAAAGTGTAATGATGGATATGAAAAAGCAGTTAATCAACTTTATCGCGCAAAAAAATATTTGAGCGAATGTGCCGACGAGATTCTTTTATTTTATTATTCTGGAAGTAAAAAAGAATTAAAAGAGGTAGCTTGAAATGTATGGAGAAAATAATAGAATAATTAGAAATCTAAAAAAGATTATTTCATATTCACTAATTGGCTCTACCTTAGTTTTACCTGCTTGTTCAGAACTAAAACCTCATAAACCAAAACCACAAACAACAATTGATTCGATAACTGAACAAATTCCTGCATGTCCTAGAGATTCTGCTTGTAATCCTGAAAATAGATTTGTTGAATCTGAACTAGACGACATATCGTCTGAGAACATAGATCTTGAAAACTCGCAAGTTAATGAAACTCAACCGATAAAACCAATTAGAGATATTGAACAAGTTATTCGAGAATCCAGAGGAACAAATAAATATGCCATATTGATTGTAGGTCATGATTCTCGACCAGAAGCAGCAAAGGTTTTTAGAAATGATATAAATATAATGACAGAGGTTTTAGAAAAAAATGATTATTCCATATTTATTTTGGATTCAGATAATGAATCTGAAGAAGATATTTACAAAACTATTCAAGAAGTTTCAAAAAACAGCAACGAAAATACTCAACTCTTTTTTTATTATACAGGCCACGGTAATTTAGAAAATGGTTGCACTACACTAAGTTATAATCCTTCACTCCAAGAAAATTATCTAGTCGGACATGCAGTATCAGATGATGAAAATCAAAATCAGCTTCAAATAATAGTTCCTGATGGCAAAATTAAATCAGAAGAATTGTTTTATTATTTGAAAAAATTTAAAGGAAAAATTGCTACAGTTATTGACGCGTGTCATGCTGGAGGAATTATAGATTGTCGTCCAAAAAATTATAGAGGCGTTATAATTACTTCATCTTCAAAAGATAAAACAAGTAAGTTTTCTTATTCATTGGGCTTAAGCTATTTTACTAAAGTATTTGCAGAGTGCTTAGATGATTTAGGCAGTGCACAAATTTGTTCTCCTGATAATAACTATAATTTAGAAGAGTCTAGCGACTCAAATGATATTAACTTAGGTAATTTAGAATTAGATGAATGTCTAAAACTAAGTGAATTTTCTCAAGGATTTATTTTTTTATTAGGTAAAGTTAATTTTTTCGATCATCAATTTGAAGTAACAGAATCATACAATCTTTGATACAATTAAAGTTTAGGGGGTATCTTAACGGGGTGTTTAAATTGAAAATTTTATGGAAAATTCGGTGGAAAGCCCGTAAACTAAAACGCGTAATTAAACGACACATAAAAAATTCGAGTGCTAGTCGTTTAATAAAAAAAGATAGATTTGTCTCTTGTCGTTTAAACAAAGGAGATGTAATTCATATTCGTGTTGATAGATGCGGAGCAAAAAACGTTAGAAAATAATACAAAAAATAAAACATAAAACAAAGTTTGAAAAAAACGAAAATAAAACCAAAAAAAACCAAAAAAAATCAAAAAAAAGCTAAACTAGACATGCCTAAAAAAAAATGTTTTGGAAAAAAAGAAAACAAAAAAAAGAGAATGAATCTATAAAACAAAATAAAAAAATAAAGATTAAAAATAGATCTCTGGCACATAAAATTCGTAATTATGTTGCTATTGCACTAATTCCATTAACATTATATGTTGGTTCTGGATTCATATTAAATAATATTAGCACCCCTGACAAACAAATTAATCAAACTCGTAAAGATATAGATGTGATCGAATATAATTATAATCAAAGAAAATCTGATTTTTATAATGAATTTGTTTTGGAAACTGTTCTTCTTAATTATGTGGTTGACGAATTGTATAAAAAAAATGATGAAAAAATAAATGTTTCTTTAGATGTTGTTGTAGATGCTAGTGTTAAAGATTTTTACGATAATTGTTATAAAGAAGGTATTTGTAAAGAAAATGAATCTTGGATGTCAAGAATTACAACTGCACTTGCAGGACTTAAAATATATGATCAGTTCGATATTAACTTTACCATAAATAAAGTTCTACCTCTAGATATGCAAATTTATGAAAGAATAAATAAAGATCGTTGCTATGTTTATTTATCAGAGGATATTGATTCATTTCAGTTATTAGACGAAATTAAACAAAAATATTTAGCTAATTTTGATAACAATGGGAAAAAAAGTGCGGAACTTATCATCACATTTGTTCAATATGGAGCAAATATTTCTCCAATAAGAGGATTGGTAGATGATATTGGGGGAGATTATACTTTTGTTGTTTTAGATGAAAAAGATGAAAATAATATTCATACTACTGTTCATGAAATAGGTCATTTATTTAGTGCAGAACATCTTGAACAAATAAGAAAAATGTCATATCCTATAATAGATACTTTAGTCGATCCATTTCATTTTATTGAATTAGAAGTTGGAATAATGGGTTACAAAGCAGGTTCAAGACCCATGACTAAATTCGATTTTGTCGAAGAAAATAAAAATAGAATAAATGGAAATAAAAATAGATTTGAAGATTAAACAACAAAAACATAATTTTATCGACAAAAATACGAATTTTGACTAGATTAATCATTATCATTTTAGTTTTTTGCAAATTATTCTTCTATTTTTTCGATATAATAAACAAGTTCTGACCATTAAGTAATACGATAAGAAAGTTTTATAAATTTCAAAAGAATTATTAGCATAGATGAAAAATATGTTCTCTAAAGAGTTATTAAAAGAATCAGAACTAGAAAAAAGAATTTACAACGAATTCGTAGATAGATCTCAATTTTTATTTGAAATTAAAAAACCATATTCTAAAATTCTAGATCCCTATAAAGAATCAAAATATCCATTAAATAGAGTGGGTATGTTTCCAAGAGTTACTAAAAAATATTTGCAAAATTGGATTGATATTTCTCAATTAATTAAATTATTAAAAACTAGTAAAATAAAAGATGATTTATATTCATTCGAATCTGAATCTAAATTACGAGATTCTATTTGGAATGTCTTATATGATATAGGGTCTGATTCATACACAACAAACGATGAATGGATTGGAAATGATAGTTTTGATCAAATAGATTCTAGAATTGAAGAAACTACTAAAATAACAATTGCTGCAAATAAATTACTTGCGTTTACAACAGAAAATAAAATAAAATCATTCTTTGAAAATTTTGAATATAAAAAGAAATATGCAAAAACTCCCTATTTTACAATATTCGATATAGGTCCAGGATCTGGAAATACAATAGTTCCACTCATAGAATTAATCCATTCTCTTTCCAATCAAGGTCATGTTCCTAAGAATTACCAAGATCATATTCATGTCATGCTTATAGACGGAGATGTTAGAAGTCTTAATAAAACAAAAAACCTACTTAGAAATGGAAAAACATTCAATTCTTTGAAATATGTTGATTATATTCGTGCAAATTTTGGAAGATTACATTTAAATCCTCATTTAGATTCATTTCAAAATCGTGTTGATTTAATTGTTTCAGGTGCTGCGATAATGCATAACACAAACAAGACTCAGTTCTTTAAGTCACTATATTCTATTTTAAAACCTGATGGAACAATGTGTATTTGGGATTGGTATTGCGGACCAACATTTGCTGCTCCTTATTTAAAATTAGGAGAAAATAACACCATAGTAAATACAGATACAGATTCATTCATATTTGAACCAACACAAGAATTTACAGAAGAATTTTATAGACTTAGTGAAAATACATTAAAGAAACGTATCATTTATGAAGTTACTCTAGAAGAAGCTGAAGAGACTGAAGCAAATTTTCAAGCTTGGCTAGGATTATGGGGATACATAGATAGAAACAAATCAACAGGAAAACTTATTGAACGCTATGTTGATGGCCTGCCTGTATCAAAATATTTAAATAAACTTTTTTGGGCAAAGATAAAAACAGAAGATGGATTTAATTATATTAAAGATTTTTTAATAAAAACCATAATAAAAAAAGATATTCAACCATTTGGTTCTAAAACTGCATATTATTTTATAGAAGGTTATGGTGAGAATTATTCTGAATTAATGAAAGAATCTGGTTTTTTTGAACCTAGAGACATTTCATTTGACTCAGTATATGGCGATTTCAGGCAAATGATTCCTTCGATTGAAATGGAACATTTAGGAAAAGCTATAAAATTTTCTTTTGGAGATAAAAAAACATAGTGCTTACAAATATTAATTTACTAACTCCTATTAATTTACTTACAAACTTTAATTTAATTAATAACTTTAATTTACTTGTCAACTTTGATTTACTTACAACCCTTGATTGTCATTCAAATTCAAAAATCTATGTTTTTCTCCAGGTAAATAATTTATTCCTATTTCTGAATAAGTCATACAGGTTTGATAATCTTTTAACGTATCTGCAAATTCAACACGAATTTGATTCATAAATTCATGTAATTGAGATGAATTCTCGACGTCAATTTCAAATTCTAAATCACTATGACCTACTGCTTCAGTGACATAAACAACATAAGGTTCACATCTTAAGAATTCAATTAATTTCATCATTTTTTGTTGTGTTAAATCCTTCAGTAAAAGAATTACTTTAAATCTTTGAAATCCTAATTTGGTTAAATCAATATAAGGCCTATATCCCTGAATTATTCCTTTATTTCTTAATTTTCTCATCCTATATTTTATACCATTGGGAGTTACGTCTAGTTTTTTAGCAATAGCCAAAGTAGATATACGCCCGTCTTTTGCTAACAAACCAAGAATTTTTAAATCAGTTTCATCATAAGATTCAATATTTTTATTGCCACCTACAATAAGTTCAGAATAATCTTTTGCATCATAAATATAATTATGTTTGAAATGATATACTTTTGTTGCAATACTCACATATTTTTCTTTAAAATAATTTCCATATTTATAAGAAATCTCGTCAACAACTTCTTTAAAATCGGGTATTGTTTGAGCCCAAATTACAAATACTAAATCCCAAGGACCTCTGGTATTAACAATCCAGCCTATTGATTTATGCTTTGCAGCATATTCCATTATTTCTTTTTCTTTAGAAACATCCACATTTTGAAATCGCATAAAAAATCTACATAAGTGATATCCTAATTTAGTTATATTAAGAACTGCATAATATCCTTTTATAATTCCTTTTTTTTCAAGATTTTTAATGCGATAATTTACAACTTCTTTTGAAACCCCTATTTTTTTTGCTATTCTAGCAACTGGTTGTCTTGCATTTAAATCTAGCTCTGCAAGTATTTTTTTGTCTTTGGCATCTAATTTGTTAACTATGTTATTTTTATTAATTATTTTGATTTCACCCCATATTTAATCAAAAAAATCGAAAATATCACGAACTATTCATCAGCAACAGACATATAATCTAAGAATCATTGTAATTAATACAGTTAGCGTCATTACTTTAATACATAAACAGGAATTACCCATTTAATTGTCAGCGTTTTTTCTAAAAATTAACGGAATTTTTGCCGACGAGGTTCAATTTTGTAAAATTTTTGGTCTTACATTAAATATATGGTGAAACTAGTATTTAAACATTGCGTTTAATTAAAAAAATCATAAAGAACTTTTATAATTTTGCACAACATACTATACTATAGGGTGGAGTAAGTGGGAAAAAGAGGCATAATGCGAAAAGATGTGAAGATTCTTTCATTTCTTAGAGCCAACGCGAGACAACATATTACACATATTTCGCAAAAGACCTCTATTCCAGTGACCACTATTTACGACCGTCTAAAGAAATGCGAACAAGAAATAATCACAAAATACTCATCAATTATTGATTTTAAAAAATTAGGCTACAATTTTCAAGCAGCACTTGTTCTTGATACCAATGACGGTAATGCCCTCCTAAGCTATCTTATGCTCCACCCTAATATTAATTCGATGTCTAAAATAAATCTTCATTCACAACACAATATGAACAGCAGAGAAAATTCTTTTGTAAATGATAATAACAATGATAACAGCAATAACAATAATAATAATAATAATAATAACAACAACAACAACAACAACAACAACAACAACAACAACAACAACAACAACAATAATAATAATAAGCATAATTACAATAATTTTAAAGTGCATGAACAAATTATAAAAATAAATCTCGACGAGAAAAAAGAAACAAATAATAATTTTAATAATAAAAATAATAGTAATATCAATAATAGTAATAAAAATAATAATGAAAATAACCAAA
>Ga0209045_1002136_pt1 | contig 15184 bp, 10 predicted proteins | sample SaaInlLV_10m_DNA_4_FD_184664 | JGI IMG/M metagenome (GOLD analysis project Ga0209045, IMG submission 184664) | Marine microbial communities from expanding oxygen minimum zones in the Saanich Inlet - Saanich Inlet SI072_LV_200m_DNA (SPAdes) (version 2) | ecosystem: Environmental > Aquatic >...
AAAGCTTACACCCGAGTTTTCTTCCATACTCTGTAAACTCAGAAAGCCAATTTCATTTATTTTCAGGGGAGAATCATATAGTTTGATGTTCCCTTTTTCTAAATTATAGTAGGACCATTTTAAGAAGGAGGTGACAAAATTATAGCCGATACTGTCGTGTTGCAGGTTTTTGTTCAACAGCAGGATTGCATTTTTATTGGAATAGGCAAATAGGGAAGTGGAAAAGATACAGCTCCACAATACAAACAATAACAGCTTTTTTGGCATGAAATAGTGATTTATTGAAAACAAAATTATCTAAAAAATTAGAATAATTGTAACATTTGTATCTAGAATAGAATAGAGACAATATGTTTTTGATTGGCCTAAGTGGAATAAAAGTTCATGCCCCAGTTGGTGTTTATGATTGGGAAAAGGAGCAAGGTAGAGATTTTGAGGTGGATGTCGAGATTCAGCTTGATTTTAATCCCGATGAGATAAGTGATGATATTAATCAAACGCTTAATTATGAGGATGTTATCGTTCTGGTGAAGGAAGTGATGAGTTCTGGTAGCGATTTAATTGAAACAAAAATAATCGAATTGGGGAATGCCATTTTAAAAGAATTTGAGGTGATTATTGAGTTGAAAATCAGGCTAAATAAACTGAATCCGATGAACAATGGTGAAGTAGATAAATCTTTTGTCGAAAGAATTTTTATTCGCAACTAATATTGTTATAAATTTGCACTCCTGAAAAGGGTCTCGTGGCCGAGTGGTTAGGCATTGGTCTGCAAAACCAGGTACAGCGGTTCGAATCCGCTCGAGACCTCAAAAAAATAGCTGATGCTTTTTGCATCGGCTATTTTTTTAAGTAGTCTCTGGATGAGAGCCGCAGGTTCGAAATCGACTGAAAGGAGATTCGCGAGATACCTTTTAGAATAATTGAAACAATCGAGCAATCGCTCGAGGCCTCAGAAAAATAGCTGATGCTTTTTGCTTCGGCTATTTTTTTAATCGGTCTTCGGATGAGAGCCGCAGGTTCGAAATCGACTGAAGGGAGATTCGCGAGATGCCTCTTAAAACAATTGAAACAATCGAGCAATCGCTCGAGACCTCAATAAAATTCAATGATTATTTAGTGGTTTTGTTTTTTTGTCGAGTTTTTGTCGATTTGACTAGTGGTTGTTCTTTTCAATTTTATCCTAGCTAAACACATCAATCGGTATTCTTTTGTTCGTATGAACAGTAGTTTTTCTATTTATGTCTTGTCAAGTTTTATAAAAATCATACCCAATATACCAAGTTGAATTTGGTATTTGTTGTGTCAATGTTCTTTCTGATGTTCTAATAGTACTTATAACATCTAACAGATAATCCCTGTTGATTTGAGTAGTTTCCTATTTCACTGTAGTTTTTATTGTCAAGAAATCGAAAAGCATTCATTTTATTTAAAATAAATGATTCTGTAGAGGTCCAGAAATAGCATGAAGTGCCTAAACCTGAGAAATTGCCATATTCATCTCGTTTTCCTCCAGGTAGCGCTGTAAATCCTGATTCATTTCTGCTGAATGTATCTGTATTAACCCAATGCTTATTCCCTGTTTCAATAAAATCTTCCCACTTGTCGAAGTAATATTCAAAATAGGTATATTGATATGAACTAGAGATAATCCAGCCTTCAGGTGCGATACTTCGCGCGTCATTAATAGCATGAGCATTATATAAACACCCGTAGGTATTTTTGTGTAAATCATTATTTTCATACGCACAATAGGCACCATTGTTTGTTGTTCTCCATAAACTATTATCGGTTAGATTTGGAATCGGATCACCGTTTGCGTATTTAGTTACTTTCAAGTTCTCAGCCATCCAAATAGACCCATCTATATTAATGGTGTTATATTCATTCCCATCAATGTCTGTAACTATATCAAGGGTTTCAAAACTTATATTGTTCCCATAAATGGTTTTATCCGTGGTAACTGCATAGGCACGCACATAATACTTTGTTTTTGGAATTAAATCTGATATTTTGAGAACGAAAATATCCTCATCATTTGTGCTACGTTTTATATTTGAGTTAATGGTAGGGTTGAATGACAAACCATAACAAACGCCTTTTTCTAAATAAACAGACGAGGCATCTATTGGTATTTCCACTTCCAAAATGGCCAAGTTTGATCCTATTTGAAATAGATTTTCAATTTGAATGACAGGTGGATTGTTTTTCTCACAATTAGTTGTAAAAAGCACAATTAGCATTAACACACCATAAACTGTAATTACTTTAATTATTCTATTACGCATGCTTTTTTTTATTCAGTTATCAAAAATAAAACAAATTCTAAATGTATTATTGGTGGTTTTTGATGATATTTTTGGTAAATATTTTTTCGTTCTAAAATGATGTATACAAAGATATACGAAAACAAAACAGATAAACAAACAGATTGTGTATTAACTTTTACTTATATAACTTTATAAGTTAAGCCGAATTTATGAATTTTGTAAGGACATATGAACAAAGAAAACATCTATAATATTCCCAATTTATTAAGCTTTTATCGCCTTATCACATTCCCCATATTGCTGTATTTAATTTTTATGGGATACGAGAAGCTTTTTGTCATACTCTATTGTATAAATTTATCGACAGATGTTTGGGATGGAATAATTGCCCGTTATTTTAACTTAGAAACAAAATTTGGAGCACGGCTTGATTCATTGGCTGATATTGGCTCCTTTATTTTGGCATTTGTCGCTATTTTTAAATTCAAGTTAGCTATAATTGGTCATCATATTTGGTTACTTTATCTATTTATTGGTTTTTATATTTTAGTTGAAGTTGTTTCTTTTTTGCGCTTCAAAAAATACCATAGTCTTCATTTATATTCTAAAAAAATTGGAGGCTATTTGCAAGGCATATTCCTTTTTACAATGTTTGCATTTAAATTTTTTGATTGGCTTTACTACATTGCTTTATTGTGGGGGATTTTAACTTTTATTGAGGAAATTATTGTAATCCTTTATCTTAAAGATATGAAATCCAATGCAAAAGGATTGTATTGGCTATTGTTTAAATAAGTGTTAAATTTGACAAAATAGTCTTCAAAATACACATATGAGTTTTTTTAAATCAATAACAACACTATTACTTACTACTGCATTAATTGTTTTTGCATTCTCATCAAATGCTCAGGATGTTTATAAAGACGAAAATGCCATTATCCATAAAAGATCAGGTAATGAAATTCCTATTATTATCAATAGTATAAATTATGAATTAGAAATTGTTAAATTTTGGTATCAAGATACTACGGTTTTAGGTGTTTATCAAATTGCCATGTCTTCTATATTGTATATTCAATTTGATTCGGGAAAGAAGCTGAGCTTTGAAAGTCAATCTTTAAGTAATTTAAACCTAAACGATGATCGTTCGGTTAATTTGATTTCGGCAGGCTTCCGCTTTCCAAATTATATTATTAGCTATGAGCGAATATTTGCCAAGGGACAATTAGGGATTGGTGGAAGTGTTGTTTCAAATTTCTTTATTACTAACAGAGATTTTGATCTTCGAGATTATTATAACAATGCGCGCCTAACAGATTATGGAATTAATGCATTTGTAAATTATTATATGTATTCCAATCATCACCAGGCAAAGAAATTCAATAGTTTTGTCAGACTAAATGTTGGTTACGAGAATGTTGCAATTTTTAGCAATCAAAGTAATAATTATAATTTTAATATTATTGAATACGCTAGTTGTGATTTGTATCGCACTACAATTGCCTATGGTGTTACCATAAAGTTTGATAACTCTTTTTTTATTAGCACAAATGCAGCAATAGGCTTAATGAAAGTTAATAATAATTCAAGTTATGATCTTTATTATCCAAGTAGTTATGTGTTTTTATACCCTTTTGAGTTAAGTTTTGGATACCGTTTCTAAGCATTAAATTAAAATTATGAAGAAAACAAAGATATACCTTACAAGATCTTTAACAGCCATAGTATTTTTGATTATTGTATTTACACTTTCCTCTTGTTTTCGCCCACTTTACAAGGTGAGTCAAGTTCCTTTGACTGAAAGTAATCAAATTCAGGATCATATTGGCTTAAAATCAAAACATGTTGTTGTTAATTTTAATGCAGAATCAAAAATTGAATTGTCAAATATTAAGATCGATAATGGCGCAGGAGTAATCAATGCTAACTACAATGATGTGCCCATACAGCTTGAAAAATATATCAATAAAGTTAAGAATAAGAATCTTGGCTATTATAGTAGGAAAAAGATCGGATACATGGATCTACTTAATCTCTATGTTGATGAAGTTATAATGGACAATAATTCAATAAGCATCCCTTTTAGCTCTATTAGTAGGGCTGAGTATTTTGAAACAGCCAATGGTGCAACTACTGTATCGTATATTGTTTCTTCTGCAGCATCTGCAGTGGGAGCATTGTCTATATTTCTGCTGATAGCCTGCAATTGTCCCTATGTATATGCTGATATTGAACATGATGGAGCACTTTTGGGAAATCTTTATCCTGGCTCAGTTTATCCAAATCTTGAACGAACCGACTATATGGTGTTAAAGGATATTAAACCAACTGATAATAGCTTCAAGTTCACTTTTGCCAATAACAGGAATGATGATTTATATACCAACTCATTAGAATTACTTATTGTTGAGCATCAGGAAAATATTGAGGTTATTCCAAGTCAGGATGGTGTTTTGCATAGCATATCAGCTCCATGTGAAGCTAAAAGTGTAGGAATAGAATCAACTGATCAATATTTGGAGGAATTAAAATCAAGAGATGGCAAAGTGTATTCTTTTGATCAATTGTTGGATAATGATAATTTAAGTTCCATACAGCTAAATTTTGAAAAGCAAGATGCAACTCAGGCCAAATTACATCTGAATCTGAAAAACTCGCCATGGTCAGCTTATACCTATAACGAAATCTGTAAGAATTTGGGTACACTTTATCCCAATTGGCAGCAAAAACAGATGGCAAAAGATGGAGGTGAAGTATTGGAGGGATCAATTCGAAATGGTGTTCAGATGCAGGTTTTAGTTAAAACGTCAAAAGGCTGGACCTATGTAGATCATATTAATACAGTAGGCTCAAATGTATTCAGGGATATTGTTGTCCCAATAAATTTGTCAGATATTGAAGGAGATAATATTGAAATACTTTTGAAAGCAGGTTTTATGTTTTGGGAACTGGACTATGCCGCAATTGATTTTACAGAAGACCTCGATTTAGCTATTGAATCCTTAAAACCATTTTCTGCTAAAGATTCATCAGGACATGATTACACAACCGATTTGTTAGCAATTGATGATTTATGTATGAACCAAAAAAGTATTGGTGAGGATATTACTGTTGAGTTTCGGGCAATAGAATACAATAAAGACCTTACTTATACATTAATCCTAAAAGGAAGTGGATATTATATTCGAAATAATACCTACAACAGCAAACCGGATTATGCAAAACTCGTCAAGCTTAAGAGGGATGGCGGATTTTCTATTTATTCCAAAGATCTGTATGATCAATTAGTAAAAACCTATGTAACAGCTCAGTAATAGCTATTTGAATCCAGTCAATTATTGTCAATGAATCCCCCAATTTTATCAGGATTAGCGAAGTCTATTTTATTAGCGCGAATTTCACTCAGTGTAGCTTTTAAAATGATATTAGCATACCCAAATCTTAAAGCTTTACGAAAAACCAAACAGGAGGTCAGATTACTCAGGGATCATTATTCTCAAAGAACCAAAATTAATAAAGTGGCTCGGGTAAACAAAAAAGTATTTATTTCACCAAATCTTCAATCCTGGCCATCAAATCATTTTCACAGGAACTTTCTCAACATTGCCAAAAAGCATAGCGGACAATCTGTTGAGCTTGCTGAAGATATTCGACTTGTTTTACTGGCTATCACAAAAAGCTGTCAAATGAATTGTGAGCATTGTTACGAAGCAGGCAATTTGAATAAACAGGAAAGCCTGAGTTTAGATGATCTCAAAAATGTCCTGAGAAAATTACAGGACTACAGCATACCACATTTTCAATTAGGTGGGGGAGAACCCATGATGCGTTTTGATGATCTGATCGCTTTGTTAAATTCAGCTGATAAAAGCATTTCTGATTTCTGGATTACCACATCAGGCATGAGTTTGAATGAAGAAAAGGCCTTACAATTGAAAAAAGCAGGTTTAACGGGTGTTGCTGTTAGTCTCGATCATTTTGATAAAGAAAAACACAATGCTTTTCGCAGGCATAAAAATGCCTTTGATTGGGCTAAAGAAGCCATAGAAAGTGCTAATCGTGTTGGCTTGGCTACTTCGCTGAATATATGTGTAACCAAGGAGTTTTGCTCTCCTGATAACTTGATGCAATTTGCTGAATTAGCAAAAAATTGGGGAGTAGCCTTTATCCAGATTTTGGAAGCCCGAAAAGCAGGCAATTACGCAGATAAAGATGTTGAACTTTCGGCAGAACAGCATAAAATTGTTGAGGAATTCTATTTCAAATTAAATCAGCAAAAAGAATTCAAGAAATACCCCATTGCACATTATTATAGTTTCCGACAAAGAACAAGTGGTTGTACAGCAGCCGGCATGCGTTATTTATATGTTGATACGGATGGCTATGTCAATACATGTCCTTTTTGCCGAGGCAAAGGAGATCATGTTCTACAGGCTGATCTGAATGTGTCGATACAAAAACTAAGGGAACAAGGTTGCATTAAATATAAGCTGGGGAAATAGCTCCTAACCTCTTTTATGATTAGTTAACTGGCTTGATCTGTTCTTTACTGAATAGTAATCAGTAAAACTATAAGCGAAACGAGAGGAACAGTCAGATTATCAATTCCTTTTGGGCTTACTAATTCAGTTAGTGTGCTTACACTTGATACTAAAACAGAAATCAGAATCACTTGCTGCCATGAGAATCCAATAGCAAATAAAGTTATGAGGGAAAGAATAAGTGAGCTGACAAAAAAAGTAGTTGAGCCAAGTATTGTTTTGTTAAAAGCAAAGCTGAATAGTTTGATTTTTCTGCTTTTTGCTTTAAACAGTATACCAACCAAACCAGCAAGCGGATCGCTTATGCCGAGTAAAAAGATTGGTAAAATAAAAAACAGATTATTCTGAAACTTGCTTGAAACCAGAAATAGAATGTAAATGGAAACTGGTAATAAATAACTTCCACTCGATTTTCTATTTACATTTTCAATAGCTTTAAAAGTTCCTTTTAATTTCCCGATAAAGAGGATGAAGAAAATACTTAGTTCGAGCCCAAGTACATACCAATGCGAGTCGAGTGTATAGAGCAAAATCAAACTCGCTAAAGTACCGATTACATGCCCCGATTTTCGGGTATATTCAGGATTGATTGCAAACTTTTTGTGTAGAATTTCGAGGCCAAACAAAATCCCCGATACGCCAAACAGAAGTAGGGTGATAATGATTAATTGCCTGATCATACGTTAAGATTTGTAATGAGTAACATAAAAATAGCACCTAGCATCAGGCTATCAAATCGGTCAATAATACCTCCCTGTCCGGGAAGAATATTGCTAAAGTCTTTTATATTAAGCTTACGTTTACACAAGGATGATAATATGTCTCCAATAAATGCAAATGAGGCTGTTCCAAATCCATAAAACAGCGACTGAAATAAAGAAAGTTCAAGTAATCTAAATATCAATAATGCAGTTAGCATAGATGCTATCAGTCCACCTATTAATCCTTCGATAGTTTTGTTTGGGCTAATTTTAGGAAACAGTTTTCTTTTGCCAAAGACTTGACCAGCCAGTTGACTAAATGAATCGAAAACAGTGACTATAGCCAATGTAAAGAATAAAAGATTTTGATTCAATGAACTGAATCGATAAAATCCAAATGAAATAATTAAATAAATAGCGATGGTAAGTATGCCTAAAATGATTTCTCTTTTTTTTATAAGATTACGGATGATTTCAATCAGTCCTGATACAATAATGAGCACGCAGATATATTGAAAAATAACTGGATTTATTAAAATAGCAGTGAACAAAGAGGTCATTATTAGCAGGTATGAAAAATACTTTATCCAGTTTTGCTTGCGTTTAGATGCCTCTTGGTTTTTGTTTGATTTAAAAACCAATAGAGCACCAATGGTGTAATAGACAAGCAAAATGAGGTAGAGATTAAGTCCCATACTATTTATTATGTTTTCCAATTTAATCCTTTTTACTGAACAATTCGTAAAAATGCAGAAATACTGAAAATAGTATTTTCAATTACCTATGTCCTTTATTATATCACAGACATATTTAGGCCACAGATATACAGAAACTTTACTAGCCTCTTAAACATAAATCTGAGGCAATTTTTACAGTTTAGGACAATAACGGATATTCATTTTCTTGCACTTAATTGAAATATTAAATCTGTTTCGTTAGCTAGATTGATACAAACTACATCTATTGCCACCCTAATTTGATGTTGCAATCCATTGAGTAATAACTACTTTTGCCTTAGTAATAAACAAGCATTATATGGTTGAGGAAAACATTGCACAAATAAATAAAGTAATTGCTGCCTATTTTAAGAAAAATCCGAAAACGGATTGGATAGCAGCCAAAGAAATAATGCCAGCCTTAATACAAGCGGGTATTTTTAGAAAAGATAATAAAAATGGTTTGCCCTTGAGAAGGGTTTTAAGAGCATTGGATAAAGAAAATGCACTAGATAAAATCCCATTCGTTCATGCTGAACGAAAGCCTGAAAACACCTATTGGTATTTGGTTAGGGAAGGAGCAAGCTTTGTCCCAAAAGAAACAACCTATCCTGAATCTAAAAAACCCAAAAATATCAGCAAGGAAGAAAGTGATGAATTCTATTTGTTGGATTTGTGCGATGAACTCTTGAACGATACAGCTTCACGACAGCATACATTCGATTTTATTTTGGGCGATTTGCATAAAGATGGAAAAAGCAGAACAGAACTTCCACTTGACGCATATTACGACAAATTGAATCTGGTTATTGAGTTTATTGATAAGCAAGCAGCAGCAAATGATGATGATAAGTCTGAAAGAATGACCATTAGTGGGGTAAACAGAGCTGAACAACGAAAGCTATACGAAGAACGCAAAAGGGATAGCTTACAAGAAAAGAATTTCCGTTTGATTGAAATTGATTATGCAGTTTTTGAAAGCAATGATCAAAAAAAACTGCTCCGAAATAAAGAGAATGATTTACTGATACTGCAAGGAATATTAAAGGATTTTATTGCATTGGGATAATTCCTAATGTCTAGATTAACTCTACTTTAATACGAACATCATTGCAGAATGAGTTTATCTCAAAAGTTCTCCAGACCGTCATTCCAGAATCTCATTAGGGATATCTGGAATCTCATTTTCCTGCCCTGCAGGAAGGCTGACAAGTGAGTGACGAATAAAGCACGATTACAAAATAGTCAGTTTCGACCAATACAGTTTGCCATTTATATCTTGAGTTTTAATTAAATACAATCCTCTTTGCAAATTAAGAGATTCGAAATGATAGGTTCTTTGTTGTACTTGAGCTTGTTGTTTAACTATTTTTCCCACTGCATTTAGTACTGAAATTTCCTTAATCAGACATTCATGCTCAATATGCAATTCTCCACTTGATGGGTTGGGATAGATTTTTGGAGCATATTGATCATCTTCTCCTATCGAAGAAGTAATATTCAATGTCTGAATATAATAGGGACCACTGCAATTAGATTTTGTTTGAATTACCAGTTTAGCAGTAAATATTGCTCCATAAGTATATTCATGAACAGGATTTATTAAGGTTGAAGTATCTCCATCTCCAAAAAACCAGAAATAATTTAATAAATCACTAGAGTTAACTGTTGATGTATTTGTAAACGTAACCTGAACAGGAGCTTTACCAGACATTGGACTGGCTGTAAAAGATGCTTGAGCCGCATCTAAAACAACTACTGTGAAAAATGTGTCATTTGGATTGTCTTTACGACCATAATCAGCAGTGCAATCACCCCAGTACCCAGGAGGAGGGGTAGGATAAAACACATTGGCTGAAGCATTTAAATGAATATAATATATGCCTGCCTTTGTATACTGAATATTTCTTTGATGATTTGCAGTATGGCCAATACTATTAAAAAAAGAATTGTCTCCTTTATCAAATTGCCATTCATCTGTGTTTTCAGATGAATCTAAAATAGTAACAAAATCTCCAACACAAATAGTATCAGTATATATCTTTTTACCATTTTTATAAAGCCAGAATTTAGGAGTAGGACCATCAATAGAAATAAATGATGGTTTTGTAACTTTTTCAATACATCCATTTGCAGTAGTTACGGTTAGACTAACATCGAAGACTCCATTTGAAAAATATGTATGATAGGGCTCTTTATTATAGGAGATAGAGGAATTTCCTTTATTATCATGAAAATTCCATTTCCAGCTAACAATACTATCATGTCCTATTGCTCCGATCATTCTTGATTTATCAGTAAACTTAACTGGTTGAGGTGCACAAGCTCCCGGACTATACATTGTATCAAAATCAGCAACAGGTTTTTCAATATGTACATATATACCGGTATTACACGTGATACCTCCACTGCTATTATATAGTCTAACATCAACCATATAAATTCCTGGCAGAGAATAGCTGTGGTTTACTGTGCTGGTAGGTTGTGTGCTAGTTACTCCATCTCCAAAATTCCATTTAATACTACTGAAAGTAGTGGTTGGAGGAATTGAAAAACTAATAGACCTACCTATGCATATTGTGTCTTCTGAAACAGTAATGTCACATTGTGCAGATGATAAGGAATAAATAAAACCAGATACAAAAAGTAATAGAATAATTTTTGTCTTTTGAAGATTACTATAGTTTTTCATAATTAAGATTTAAGTAATTTTATAAATTAAGATTGATCAAATATACATGATTTTATTTCGTTTGAAATTACCTATAGACAAATGAAAAAAAATCATGTAAAAGCGAAGCGATTCCGACTGAGAATATAAATTTTGTATTTTACTTTGAACAAAATTTATGTTTTTTACAGGAGAAATATACGTGAATATTTTTCGTTTAAAATTACCTACAGACAAATGAAAAAAAAGCTTTTAAAAGCGAAGCGATTCCGACTGAGTATATAAATTTTGTATTTTACTTTGAACAAAATTTGTGTTTATTATAGGAGAAATGTAAGTAAAAAAAGAACATAGAATTGGTTTCTATGTTCTTTTTGGACTCTTTCTATTCCAGTTCTTGTCAGGCTACATTATTGTTAGCTTCGACCAATAAACACTACCGTTTATATCCATTGTTTTTACCAAATACAATCCTGCATCCAGATCAAGAAAATCGAAATGATATGATTTCTGTTTAACATCCGATCTTTTAAGCACTATTTCACCCAATTCATTAATGATTGAAATATCCTGTATCAAATTGGCATATTCAATAAATAATTCATTAGTTGTTGGATTCGGATAAATACGTGGTTCTGAATCATCCAATTCCGCTAATGAAGAAGTAACATTAATGAAATGCATTTTACTTGCAGTATCTGAACAACCGAAATCTGAAGTTGAAACTAAGGAAACAGAATATTTATTTCCATAGGTATACGTATGGCTCGGATTTTTTAGAGTTGATGTTCCACCATCTCCAAATTCCCAATAATAATTTGTGATTGTTCCTCCGGCTAAAGTAGAATTGTCGGAGAAGTTTATTGTTAATGGTGCTGTTCCTGACGCAGGCGATGCTGTAAAATCGGTTTCTGGATAATCTAAAACGACAACAGTAAAGAAGGTATCATAAGGATTGTCTTCACGACCATAAGTGGCAGTACAATCGCCCCAATAGCCGGGAGGTGGTGTTGGATAATAAACTTTGACCGTTGCATTCAAATAAATATGATACACACCTGGAGTATTATACTGAATTTCCCACAAATTATTAAATGGTTGAACCGTATCACTCAGTATCGAGTTATCTCCTTTTACAAATTGCCAGTGTGTAGTTTTTATAGTTGAGTCTAAAATTGTAATGAATTCACCTGCACAAATTGTATCAGTATATTGTTTCTGCCCATTTTTATAAATCCAGAACTTTGCCTCAGGACCTTCAATTCTAATAAATTCTTTTTTCAAAATAGTATCTGTACATCCATTTTGTAATTTTACAATTAGTTTTACATCAAATGCACCATTTTTAATATATGTATGCGTAGGTGATTTGATATGTGATATTGAGTTTGATCCTCGTCCATCATTGAAATTCCATTTCCAAGATACAACACTATCAATTTTAAAACTGTCAATTATTTGCCCTAACTGATTGTAATCGTACTTGTAATTGTTTATGATGAGTGATTGATCAATGAATTTTACTGGTTGAGGAGCACAGACTTGAGGCGAATTCATCATATCAAAGTCAGCAACAATTCCAATTACTTTTATAAATTTCTTCTTTTCCAGAATTTGCACACATCCATTACTGTCTGTGGTGCGCATGCTAATGTTATAGTCACCAAGTTTGTTGAATATCCAGGAGATGGTATCAGTAAGAAGTGCATTGGTATGCCATCCGCTTCCATCGCCAAAGTTCCATTCTACTTTTTCAGGGATTAAAGGTGCATTCACTCTTATTCCATATTGCGCTGGATTAATAGGAGGACCTAAAATTCCACTTGCATTTGAGGGATCTACCCAGAATTCGTTTGGATTTAAATCGGATTCAAAAGGAGTTTGCTTGACCCAAAAATAACGTACTTCATGTGTAAACACAACCGTATCGCCACCGGGCTTATCACAAATTACTAGATCGTCTCCATCGAAATTAGCGTAATGACCGACTACAATATTTGTACTAGCTCCGGTCTGGCATCCATAAACGTTTTTTATATTTGAATATACACGGTATTTGCCGGGTACAGTCATACTCCAATCGTGCTCTATATTGCTTATGTTAGGAGCACCATTTTGTTTCATAAACAAAGTGTCAGCAATCGTAAGCAGAAGAATTGTATCTTTAACAAAATAGCCCTTTTTATATAAACTTTGCAAAAAGCTGAAATCTGTTTTTTCATTATGCGTATAATCAGGATGCGTGATACAGTCGGTATAGATTTTCTTGCCTGTAAAAGGATCAATAACAAACTTATGAGCATCACATAAATTGCGTATGGTATCTTTTATTTGTTTAAAGCTATCCTCCATCGATACCGATGGCCACTGTGGCGATGTATAGGGGAAATACTTGTCAGCAAAGAACTTAAAGCTGCTTATCCCAAGCTGATTGGTATCGGAAATACTTAGTATTAATTGTTGATTTGGACATAAGCGTAAATGCTGATTATTAGAATAATCCATAGGTAAATATTTGCCCGTTTGGCTGTTGTATTTATATGGATCATTAATGTTAAACGCACTATTTAAATGTGCAATGTATTTATAATCGTGATAGAAGAAGGTGTCAAAACAATCTCCTGTTTTTAAAATAAGACCAATGGTTTTCCAACCACCATTGCCATATATCCACTGTCCACCTATCATCATAAAGGTCATTTCATCAATCCAATTACAATTAATTGTATTATGAACTTCAATTGATTCAGCTATTCCATCCAAATCTAAATCCAGTTTAGTGGTATCACTGCAAGTGGCTGAACAGTCATTTACAGAATCAAAAACCATCCACCATGTTTGTCGTGCGCAAGATGGAAGTGTTTCGTTAAAAGAAGGTATTTGAGGGTAGTTTTGTCCTACACAAGGGATTCCGTTCAATATGAGTCCGCGCTTCCCTACAGCTGGTGATGTAGTTAATTGTTTAGCCCAATTCATGGCTGGAACGTCTTTTTTCCACATGCCAAATTGAGCAACATCCCAACCCGCATTAGGTGCTTCCATAACAATATTAACAGAAGCTTCACTCATACAATTAGTGATTGTATCAGTAACAGACAGAGTCACACTATAACAGCCATCGTTTTTATAAAGATGCCATGGTTGCACTTCATTCGACCATTTGCAATCCATATCGGGCTTAACTACAGTAGAAGTACAGTTTTTGGCAGTTGCATCAGCAAAATCCCACCAATACTGCATGCTATCACTTGCCCAGGGATAGGATGGATTATAACACTGATCAAACTTCATATCAGGATTTGTCCCTGCACTTTGCTTCAATGCAAATACCGGGAAATAAAGCAAAGGATTGTCATCTATTGCATAATACCAACGATATTTAATGGAGTTATTGGTAAATCTCACATAGTTAGGTCCTGAACAATCGTGTTTAAACAAATCCGTATCGTGCATGGTCTGTATATTCACTCCCCCTGATTTGGGGAAATATACGCTTCCATTCTGAACACCTGCAGGTATATTATCACCCGGCAACCAATTACTTCCGGTTTCTAACACATCATCATAAAGTAAAGTTGTGCTATTAGCAGCTGATGAAATAGGGAGATCTCTGGATACAAGATGAGGATTTCCTGTCAGGCAAGGATGTGGTTTATAATTATTTACAAAGTTCGCTGAATCGAGTAAACTATGACAAAATGAGTCAATTTGACCAATCTGAAAAGGAGTAGTAGTTGTTCTGCTAACATAATAAACAGGGTCTCCTGAAGGATTCAAGCACCTACTGCTCATGCTATGCCAGTAGGATGCAGGGATCGGCTTTGCCTGAAGTTGATCATTGGCTGGAAAGGCAGGAGGAGGAGGCATATTAATCATGGCTTGTGGACCTACAATTGGAACGTATGCACAGAATGTTGTATCGCGAATACAGTTTGGTTCATATATTTTTAAGCTGATATGATAAACCCCTGGTGCTTTGTAATGATGGTACGGATCCCATTCTTCATCATTGGTATTTAATAACATGGACGGTGGGTCATCAAAATCCCATCTCCAATAGTATGCATTTCTTCTTGGTTTTTGAGTGAAACACAAATCATTATCCTGCCAGCATTGTGGTGGATTTGATTTTTGGACAATATCAAAATAATAGAAAATATTTTTAGCTCCTGAAAACTTTTTTATGCTATCGACACAACCATCCCATGTTATAATTTTTAATTGCGGATTGAATGTACCATCTTTTGAATAAGTGTAGATAAATGGAGGTTTTCCCCAAAGGCTA
>Ga0209045_1002143_pt1 | contig 15142 bp, 10 predicted proteins | sample SaaInlLV_10m_DNA_4_FD_184664 | JGI IMG/M metagenome (GOLD analysis project Ga0209045, IMG submission 184664) | Marine microbial communities from expanding oxygen minimum zones in the Saanich Inlet - Saanich Inlet SI072_LV_200m_DNA (SPAdes) (version 2) | ecosystem: Environmental > Aquatic >...
TAAAAAAGAAGTTCTGAGCTACTGCTTTGTTGCTGTAGTCTCGTCGAGAATTCTTTTGCTTTTTCTAACCTTGTTGGTAAAATAAAAAATTACGTTGAACATCGGAATTTAACGAAGTCGCCGAAGGCGATTTGGGAAAAATGCGAGCCGAGCATTTTTCCGTTAAATTCCTGTTAATTGCCCCGAGCCGAAGGCGAGAGCGCAGCGTGGTCGAGGCGAAGCCGAAGAAGTAAATTTGAAATCCGTTCATTGAATGAGCGAAGCGATACATAAAAAATAAGAATTAAAGGGCAAAATAAATTATTCAATAAAAAAGATTAAACTTACTGAAGCTATTACGATTATTGTTATGACAATTCCCCAAATGTAAACTCTTCTATGGAAATCTTTATTGAAGAAAGGATCACCATAATTTTTGGACATATGTATTCCATACATAATTAACCAGAATAGTAAATTTGCAAATCCAAACATCCAGCCAAGAACATAAAAAATCCATTGCCACCATTTGAATGTTACTTTATTTTTTATTGTGGATTTGGAAATTAGAAAAGCAATTCCTCCAAAAATTAGTCCGCCTACAATTCCATTTGTTAAACCTTCAATAAAGTTTGCTTCCATCCAGTTTACGATGAAGGGAATTAGAAAAAATATTACTGCAAAAATTGATGCGACTTTTAGTGCTTTTTCAGTAAGTTTATCCATATTGAATCTATATAAATTAGAATGTATATAAAGTTTTTTAATTTATTTTGCCCTCTTTCACTTTTTAGGATTTCAAATTTATTGCAATTAACACCTATTAAGATTGAAAATATTTCGTAAAACTTGAAAATATTGCTGTTTTGCGAGGTAAATGTTTATTAATGGGTGTTATTTATGTTGTTTAATGGAAAAAAAGAGGCTATTTTCAGGAGATTGGGAAAAAATTATGATTGATTCGTGTAAGTTAAGAGGATATTCTGCTTTGACTGCTAAATCTTATGTATTCTATGTTGGAAGATTTCTTAACTCTAATTTTAATGCTAGAGAATATTTACTTAATTTAATTAATAAAAAATACTCTGATGAAACTATTCGAAGTGCATGTTTTGCAATAAAATTTTATCTTAAATGTATTGGCAAAAATTCAATTGAATTAAATTCTATTTTAAATTCTCTGCCTAATGTTAAAAGAGAAAAAAAACTTCCAGTAATTCTTTCAAAAAAAGAAATTGAACAAATGATTCTCTCGACGAAAAATTTAAACCACAGATTGATAATTCAAATTGGTTACGCAGCAGGACTAAGAGTTAGCGAAATAATAAATCTAAAATGGAATGACCTAGATTTCCAAAGAAATATAATTCACATAAAAAACGCAAAAGGAAAAAAGGATAGAATCGTAATGTTTTCTCCAAAAGTCAAGAAAAATCTAAAAATATTAGATCAAAAAAAAGAAGGTTTTGTATTCAAGACAAACAGAGGTACAAAATACACTGCAAGAACAATACAAGAAATAATAAAAAAAGCAGCAATAAAAATTGGAATTAAAAAATCAGTTTCACCGCATACATTAAGGCATAGTTTTGCAACACACTTACTAGAAAATGGAACAGACATAAGATATATTAAAGAATTATTAGGTCATTCAAATATAAGTACAACCTTAATTTATACAAAAGTTTCTAATAAAAATTTATGTAAGATAAAAAGTCCGCTTGATTAACGACAAGCACTTTTTAACCACTAATGAGTGAGTAATAACAGAAAGCTTTATATACTAGTCATTCATTCTAGATATTATAATCAGTTCTATTGATCTCAATTAATGTATCTGATTATTGTGGGGTTCTAATTTACATTTTGTTACATTGTGTGTAATTAAATATTGCTTAATTATATTCTGATGTGAAAATGTTAAAAGCTAGAGGTAATGCTATAAAATGAAACCAACCCTACGAAAATTAGACTATGTCAAAACTCAAATTATTAATTTAACTAATTCGATATCTAACTCTAAACAAGTAAAAGCAATAAAAAAATATTTAGGTATTGCTGCAAAAAAAGCAGATCAGCACAAACCTTGTTTGGACAAAAAAATAGATCCATTGATGATTCAAGGTGCGGGTTTATGTGGATATTTTTCTGCAGTTCATGAGATTGTTCAATCAATTAATGTAAATTCTGGACTTCAAAGTGCGATGCTTATGGTCGGAGGATTAGGTTTAATTCCTTGGAACAAAAATTTTCTAAAAAACATACGCGAAATGTTTGATGCATATAATATTCACAGGGTAGAACAAAAAAGTTCAGGAGGTTTTGGGTGGTGTAAATCTGCATTGCTTGTGGGAACAACATGTTTGGCATTTTCAATAGGAGCAAATTATATTTTGCCTGAAGATCAAGAAAAGATTAGATTTCAAAATAGTTTTAGTGCAGGAATGATACAACCAGTAGGTGCAATAGAGAACAAATTGCAGAGTAAAATTATTTTGGATAATGAGTTAGAGTTAAAGTCTCAAATAGATTTTGTAAATTTAAAAAATTATAGTGTTGAATTATTTAATTCATTAACTGCAGAACCAATATTTGAACCTGAAATAGAATTTGATCTAAGCAAGTATGATGAACCTTCAGATCTTGAATTAATTCTTAATGATTCTAGTGAGGATTTAGATTTTAGTTTTGATTTAGAACAAGATTTCAAGTTCATTAATGATCTGAAAGTGGATTTAACAGATATAGATCTTAAACGCTTATCAAATAATCTACAAGAAGAATTATACAAACAAGAAATTTTGGATAAAAAAATGCATTCGAGAACAAATACCTATTATGTGGAATATGTGAAAAGTGGAGCGATAAAAGAATGGATAAATCGAACAAGACAATATGAACCACTTTTACGAAAAGCAGCTCTTAAGTATAATATTCCTTACACATTACTTTATTCAACAGTTGTGATTGAAAGTAAAGGAAAAAAAAATGAACGATCTTATGCAGGTGCATTAGGTTTAATGCAAATCATGCCTGGAACTGCAGATTATATAGGTTCAGAATGTCGACGAGGAAGAAGAAATCCTGAAATAAATATTGAATGTGGATCACGTTATTTGCGACAGATAAAAAATAGGATTGACAAACGATATGCTAACTTAAATGAAGATGAAAAATGGAATATAACTTTAGCATGTTATAATCGCGGGCCAAGTGGATTTATTAATGATCTCAAAAGAAATTATGCAAAAGATTATTGGGGTGTTAGAAAAAGTAGAACATCTGGTGAAGCATTTAGATATGTTCCAAGAATAAGATGTGTTGAACGAATAGTTGTTGAGCGACTTAAATTAGAAAAAAAAGATTTAGCAACTATTTTTGGAAGAAATAGCTATAATTTATAGAAAAGTATATTAATAAAAAACATTTTATAAGTTTTAGAGGTGACTAATGCTAAATGAATTCCGAAACAGTGGCTGTTTTTGATAATTATATAGAAAAACATGGCAGTCAAATTCTTGCAAAATTAAGATCTATTGAAACAAGAGAAAACAAGTTAGTTCAAGATTTCGCAAACCTACATTTTGTTCGTGAGAATCCTAAATATCATGGTGACGTATCTACTTTTGCACATTCTCTTGGAGTTGTTGAATGTTTAGATCATATTTACTCATTTATTTTTTCTCAAGAAAAATCAGAACATATTGATGTTGTTGCTTTACAAAGTTCACTTAATTTGCTTCCGTTTAAACTTGATAGCCATCTCGAGAAGAAGATTGGAAATCACCCAAGAAAAGAGCTATTATTTTTTGCATGTATTTTTCATGATATTGGAAAACTAAAAAACTTCACTCACTTGATGAAAGATGTTGATAAACATCAGGTGAAGGGCGTGGCAAAATTTTTACATCATGCAGATTTTGGAAGTCATTATTTTGATCATGAAGTTGAAGATTTAAATGAACTTAAATTAAAACTTCTTCATGAATCTGAAGAATTAGATGGTGATAAAAAATTATCTATTGAACAAAAGCAAGTCATGTCTCATTTCTATGAATCTGCAATATTTTACTTAGATGAATTATTGCATGAATTCAGTATAAGAAAAGAATTTTTTAAAAAATTAGAGCTTGGTCACGACGAGAGAAAATATGTTGCATTCTTGATTAAAAATCACATGAAATTGATTCACCTTTACCAATATTACTCGGATATGTTGGGTGCCAAATCTAAATCTCGAAATAATATGTTGAATGGTTGTGTGAGAACTATTTTTGAAATGAGTGATGAATGGGGAGATAAATTTATTGATTGCTTTATGTTAAATTTTTCTGATCTTTTAGAATCAGTTCATAGTTCTGGAAAAGTTACAAAGCCACTTTATGATTTTTTTAAGTTCTGTATGCTAGCTTATGTTCATAAAGCAGAGTTGTTGCATGATAAAGGAGGAATGGTTGTTGATGATTCGGGATCTAGGTTTGAAAAAGTTAAAACTGTTAGTGCTGAGCAATTAGAAGCAGTAAAACATTTTTTAGAACATGAAGGAATTGGTGCTGGATTTATTAAAGATGAATCTGCTTTAACAATGAGTGAGAAAGAATTTAGAGGATTTGTTGCTCGACAAGAAATTCCTAGAAAGTTGATGGGCGGAGTTAGTAAGGAACTTAATGCGCATAGATGATTTGAGTTATTTCTTTTTTTGGTTTATTTAGTTTACTTTTTCTTTGCATTACTGCGGCAATTAGTAATTGTTATTGATTCTTTTTTTGGTTTAATTTTTTTTATAGCATTACGGCAGTTTATGAAATTCTATGAATTTGAAATAACTAAAACGGCTTGCATGAATCAGCCGTTTTATCGCAATAAATCAGCTTCTCGTTTTACTCGTAGCTGAAATAATCAAAGCAGAGCTTTGAAAAAATTAAAACTCGCACTTGCTCGCTTTAACTTCTCTGCCAAGGTAGTGCTACTAAATAAGTTGTATTGTTGTTGTTTGTTTTATATTTTCTCATACACATTTGGAGCTTTTAATTCTTTTAGTCCTAGTGTGCTTTTTCTGTCGAGACTTGCAATGAATTCATTATCTTTTCTGCGTCGTCCATATTTTTCATTATTAAGTCCGTAGAGTTTTCCAGGCGGAGTGTAATAATGTTTGTTGAAAATAATTATTGTTCCGGGCTTCTGGTTTTTTGTTAAGTTTTTAACTGCTGTTTTTTTACCTTCTCTACTTAGTTGAATTAATAAGTTGGTGCAAATTATTACATCATATTTTTTAATTAGTGATTGATTTAAAATATTGTGTTCATAATACTTGCATAGGTATTGTACTTGTTCTGAAATTGCAAGATTGGGCTGGGGATAGGGAAATTGAGTTTTAGAAAAATAGCCCTGTTTAATATATTCGTCAAGGTCATTAATTGTTTTATTTCCAATTAATATCTTGCCACTTTTTGCTTCTTGAATTAATGTTTTGTTTAAATCAGCACCATGAATTTTTACGTGTTCTGAATTTAATTTTTCTTCGAGGCAAATTGTTGCAAGACTAAAAACTTCTTGGCCATTGGCGCAAGGAAGAATAAGAATATTAGTAGTTTTGTTTTGCGGATTGTTTTGTGGATTTTCTAGTTTATTTTTTTCGTTTTCTTTTATTTTAGGAATTGCGTGTGATTTGAACATTTCTATTACACAGGTTCTAAAAAATCCTGTTTTGAAATAAAGTTGATCAAAGAAATCTTCTTGAATTTGTTTTGTTTCTTTTTGATAAATTCTGCCTGCATTTTTTAGAAATGAGTCCCAGGTTCCGGGAATAAACTGTTTCTTAATATTTTGAATTAATTTAGAGAGTTCTTCCATGTTGTTAAATGGGGTGTTGAGATATATAAATTTTTGGACAATAGAATATATTGTAAAATATTACCAAACCTCTGACTTTAGTTTTCGGCTTTTCAGTTTCATCACTATCTAATGGTATTATTTAGAAAGGTTTATAAATAAAGAGTCATTATTGCATTATGATGTCCTGTTAATAGTGATTTTTTATTTTGTTAGGGGGATGTTACGATCTAGGATGATAATTTATGGGGCGAATTGAAGTAACTAGGCTTATTTGGCTTTTTTGGTTGCTTTCAAATCAATTAATAAGAAAAGATTAACAAGATAGTTGAGGTTAAAAAATGGCAAGAAGTAGATTTGGCGGAGAACAAGATTTGGTAACTGCACAAAGAATGGTTGAAAAAAATCCAACATGGAATTCGAGTGCGATGCGTGAAGGATGGGAATTAATGAACTACGGAGAAAATTGTGTTCCGGGTTCAATGGATGAAATTGAAAGTAAAGGTTATCCTTATCGTAAAGCACTGGCGCAACAAAGGGAAGAAGAAAGAGCATATAGGCCAGTTAATTTAATTTATGGTTTATTGGATGCATTAAAGCAAAAATATACACTACATCCTGAAATTGTTTCTGAAAAAATTCCTCTTAGAGTTTTTAAATTCGATGCAGACATGGGATTTTATACTTTAGATATTCCACCAACATTAAGAATTTCAAAAGTATCTCCAGATGATCCTTCTTTTGCAGAACTAGAAGCAAAACTAGAGGCAGAACCTGTTATTGAAAATAACTTTGATTTACTAAGAACAATTCATGAAGAGTTTGACTCAGTAGAGGCTGTTAAATCTAAAGAACCCTTTATTTTGAGAACTCGCTCTGATTATGAATCATCTCAGTAGAGATAAAATAGAGATAAAAGTTTTTTTATTTTTTTTAGCTTTTCATTTTTTAGCTTTTCATTTTTTAGTTTTAGTTTTCAACTTTTGAGTATGTGTTTATGATGTTGTGATTATAATATGATGATTATATTTTTGTGATTATAGTGGGGGTTTTAACAATGATTTTAAATAAGGGTAAAATTATAAAACAAGAGAATTATGCAATATTTGAAGAGCCATACTATGAACCTGTAGGGAATGAAATAATTGATTTTCAAGTTGCATTTAAAAACAAAAGACCTATTTCTCTCGTCGGACCAACTGGTTGTGGTAAGACTACTTTTGCAGAATATATGGCTTGGAAATTAAGACAAGATTTAATCACTGGAATGAAAGATGGATCTATTGAAGTTGCTAAATTATCTGAAGGAGAAAAACAACAAAATGGAAACATAATGTTTCCGTACATTGAAATTCCTTGTCATGAAGATTTAACAGAAACACATCTTATAGGCAGATATGATTTTGATAACAATTGGATTCCGGGACCTTTATACATTGGCGCAAAAAACGGAGGAATTGTTTTGCTTGATGAAATTGTAGAATCAAGAAAAGATGCTATAGTACTATTACATGGACTTACAGATGATCGACGAGTGCTTCATGTTTCAAGAAAAGGAGAAGTTTTAGTCCCTCCTGATGATTTTATGGTTGTGATTTGTTATAACCCTGGATACCAAGTTAAATCAAAGGATCTAAAGCCAAGTACTAGACAAAGATTTCCTACAATTGAAATGAATTATCCTCCTCAAGAAATTGAAGAAAAAATTCTAGTTAAGAAAACAGGAATTGATGATTGCAATGCAAAAAAATTAGTAGTTCTTGCAAACCATATCCGTGATGCAAAAAATAATGATGCTATTGATTTACAAGAAGGAGCGAGCACTAGACTTTTAATCATGGCTGCAGAACATTACTTGACTTACAAAGAGTTGGGTTATAGTCCTGATTTGACTCATAGTGCGAGGATTAATATTTTTAATCCTATATCGAACGAAGACACTGACAAAGAAGCACTTGAAAAAATGTTGGCGTGGTAATCTTTAAATTAGTGAGGTCGCGGTGTTAAAATGAAAAGAGAACAACGTGAAATTTTTAGATCTTCACTCGAGGAAATTTTAGATTTATCTCAAAAAGATATTGAAGTTTTTGTAAGAAAAGAAAAAAAGCTTGGACGAACTATAATTAATACAGAAAACTTAATGCATTTTGTTTTATATGATTTTAATTTTACAGATCATGGCAGGCTTCCTAAAGAATTAATAGTAGAAAAATCAACAGAACAACTTATGGAATATTTAGTGGATTTTCTAAGGTCAAAACCTAAAATTACATCAGAGATAAGAGGATACATGAATGAGTATTTGGATTCTACTGAAAAATTTACTCAGAAAATATTTTATTCTATGAGAACAGATTTTGCATTTATATTAGGAACTTTGGCTCATTGTAAAACTGTGAGTGAAGCAAAAGCAGTTTTGAATACTCGTAGAGAATTAGATAAACAAAATAGGGGAAAAATTTTTCAAGAAGTAAGTTTTTTATATTTAAGACAAGGGGGAGATCTTAAGAATCTAAAAAAAATAGCACGATTCTTGGAAGTAGATAGAACTCGATCAAACACATTGCAAAAATTTAGAGACAAATTTTACTATGAGACACAAGAACAATCTTTTAAATTAATTGAAGAAGGTCGTACAACAGAAACTTATGCCATTAATGGATTTACCACTTATTCAAAAACAGTGGATTTGTTTACTGAATTTCGACCTAAAAAACCAAAAGATGTTAGAGAATTAGATTCATTGTTTAGTAAGGTTTATGATGATTATCAGTCTTTCTTAAATCAATTTTCAAAGTTAAATAGGAAACTTCCCAAAGATGATTCGAGAGTGATGTGTGATGATATAATAAAAGGAATACACAAATTCCATAAACAATTATTTAAAAAAAAGTTTTCTAATCTTTCTGCGTTTGGAGAATATGTTTCAGGCTTTTTTTATGAATCAGGATTCAAAAAAAATAATTTAGAATATACATGGGATAAAATAGAATCTCATTTATCCAGGGTCGAGAGCTCTTTTTTGAATGATTCAATTCCTTTTATTTTGAAAGTCAATAAACTGAGAGGTGGAAATTTAGTAGAAACTTCAGATACCTTAACTCGACTTTTAGAAGTAAACCCGGGATTACTAACTACATTTGATAATTCAATAAGATTAGTTTCAGGATACAAACGTCTTAGATCCTTGGCTACAAATATATTTAATGTTTTGAATACTGAGCACTTAGAACTAGACAACAAAGAATTTAACAAAAGACAAAGATTCAGACATGTCTTTTGTACGGGTAGTAGGAAATATAAAGAACATTTATTGATGGAATCTTACTTCGGATCTTTACATTCTGCAGCACCTGCAGAAAACATATCGCAGGTCTTAGATAATATGTATGAAACTAATTTAATTTCAACTTTTAAAGATCATAAATTATTTGTAAATTCATTAAAAAATAGATCTAGTGTAGCATATAATTTAGGCTTTAATTCATACCTTCAAGTCGAAGAAATTCTAACGCAAATAGTTCCGCCTAAAATAAATACATCAAATCTTAAAGATGTTGTTTATTCTGAAATGAGTAATCAATCAAAAAATCTTGGCAAAATAATTGAGTCAGGATCTTTTACAAGATTTATAGCGCTTAATGAAAAAATAAATGTTTCAGAAGCAGATCTTAGAAAAGTACTTCCTTTATTTTTATCAAAGTCAAGTAAATTTATTGATATGAATCATAATATATCTTCTGAATTATTAAATCAAAGATTTAATTTATGGGTCTCAGAATTAGAAAAAAGCAAATCTGTTTCAGAAATTATAACTGGACTTAGCGTGGGGAACATGGAATCTATGTATGGAATTTCTCCAGAAAAATTAAGTCTATCTGAAAATAGAATTGTTTTTCAAAAAATTGCATCTGCATTTGGAAGAAAACCTTATGCAATAGAAGAATCAGAGGGGATGAGTAAATCAATTGATTTGCCAGTTCCTTCGCCGAGAAGAATGGTTTTACCCGCATACATTAATTGTTTTAGTGATCAAAATAAAAATGAATCATTATATGAATCATTAATTTATTTACAGACAGCAATTTCGAGATTTGGATACTATAATTATTTAGATGATTCTGAATCATCTGCATTAAATAATTTGAATAAAAATGGGGATTTAATGCTTGCGAGACTAAACAAATTGCAAGAAATTTTTTCAGATTTTTCAAATCCAGTTTATGCGTATAATTTATTTGGAGTAATGAATTATATTCGTGCAAAACAACAAATGAAAATAAAACATAAGGGTCTTTATGATTTATTATGTGGTGCTGCAAACAATGTTTCAAAAATGTATGCGCAGAATTATGAAGAACAAGCTCTTCAAGAAAATGGATTAAAACTTAGTTTAGATAAAAAAGATGAAGATCAAATTTTAGACGTATTAGAAAAAAGATTAATATTTGACACACAAATATTAAACAATGTTGAAGGATTTGTAAATCAAAAAATTCTTCATGAAATGGAACATCTAAATAAGTTATCTAATGATGAGTTTTTTGAAAAAGTTAAGAAGGTGTATGATTTGATTGATCTTAAATTTAAATTAATGCCTAAGAAACTTGCTGTAAATCAATTAATTCAATCATCAGATGAAAAAGTTAAATTATATCTTCCAGAACAAACAGGTGCAAAATATTCAGGTCAAAAAATATTTACTTACTCTGAATTTTCAGGTACTCGAAAGGCGAGGCTGATAATAAAAGATGCATCAACATTACAAAATCCAATAATTGCAAAAATAAGAGAAAAAAATAAACAAGAACTTGCTAGAGTTGTTAGAATGTTTGAAACAATAATGCCTGAAAGAGTTGTAACTGAAAGAAGAGTTTATGATGGTGAGTTGGATTTTGATTTATATTCGCAAGCAATTCTCGACATGAAATCAGGACACATGCCAGATACAAATGTGTTTAAGAACCGTAGAATAATTGAAAGAGACTTAGAAATACTGTTATCAATAAATCAGTCAAAGTTTTTAGGAAGAAACTTGGGAGGTGCAGGAAACTTAAGAGAGCACATATTGAAGTTAGCAGTTTATTTTTCAGAAGCAGCAAAAACAATAGGAGATAAATTTTCAGTAGTAGGGTACGCGAGTCGAGGAGCAAATGAATGTTTTGTAAATAACTTTAAAGAGTTTGATCAAAAACCAGATATGGGTTTGGATTATAGGTTAGGACTTCTTTCTCCTCTATACAAATCAAGGTCTGGAATTTTCTATAAGCATTTTGCAAATACATTTGGGAGTAGAGAATCAAAAAAGAAACTTCATATTGATATTGTTACGAGTTTGGCAAAGGATAGGGATTATGAAGGAGAGGAAGCAATAGCAGATACTGTGGAAGGAGTTAGAATGGAAAGATCAAGAGGAATTCACTTGTACGCATTTTGTTTAGATCCTGATGTTGATGATTCAGTACTTAATAAAATATATGGGTCAGGACATTTTACAAAAGTTGTTAATCCAGAACGAATTGCAATAGAAGCATTAAATGTTTATAGAATACTGGGTTCATTATAATGTGTGCAGTTCTTTATGATGTGCATAGTTTGGTTAAATTGTGATTTGGTCAATTATCTTATATCTTATTATGATTTTATTTATATTATTAATAATATCTTAGTTATTATACTATCTTATTCATAATCTACTTACTCATAATCTACTTACTTCTTTATAAGGGTCACTAATAGTTACAGTTAATTTTAAATATTCTGCTAATTTATTGTATTATATGAAAAAGAGATCGAAGAAAAAAGCCAAAAAAATTACGAAACAAATAGTTATTGGCATTCTAAAATTTATATTTATATTAATTCCAAAATCAATATGGTGGGCGTTTAGAAAATTAGGTTTTGGGATATTATTTCTATTTAGGAAAGTTAGAAAAAAAGGATCTGAGGGAGTTGTTAGACGAAAAAAACCAAAAGCAAAACCCAAACCTGATTTACTTAAAGAAGTTAAGCACCAAAAAGGAAAGTTAGCAGTATTCGAACATAAACTTTTTACAAATAAAAGTATGATTGGAATAATATTGGGGGCTCGAGGTACAGGAAAAAGTGCAATTGGAATGAGACTTCTTGAGAATTTTTCTGTAAAAACAAATAAAACAGTATATGCAATGGGATTTAAACCAGAATCAGTACCTTGTTGGATACAAGTTGTTTCTTCAGTAGGAGAAATAAAAAATAATTCTGTTTTGCTTGTTGATGAAGGGGGAATAGAATTTAGTAGTAGAAAATCGATGAGTGATGCAAATAATATACTATCTGAACTTTTGCTTATTGCTCGACACAAAGATTTGTCTGTACTTTTTATTACACAAAATTCATCAAACTTGGAAGTGAATGCTATTCGTCAGGCAGATTTCCTTTTATTAAAACCAAGTTCTCTATTACAAAAAGATTTTGAGAGGAAGAAAATAAAAGATATTTATGTTTCAGTAGATTCTGATTTTGAAGAATTGAAAAATAAAGTTGGTCTAACTTATATTTATTCAAATGATTATCTAGGTTTTGTATCAAATACTTTGCCTGGATTTTGGAGTGAGAAAGTAAGCAAAGGTTATGCAAGTAAGTAGATTTTTGTTGATTTTTCATTTTTTTTTTTTTTTTTTTTAGATTTAACGTATTTTTAACGAAATATTTATAAACTATTATTTTCTTTAATGAATATAGTTCATGATTATTAAATGATTATTTTAAATGGTTAATTAAAATTTAAAAAAGGTGATGTGTTAATGAAGAGGTTATTGGGTTTGAATTATTCTAAAATTATTTTATTTATGATTATGTTTTCAATGCTTTCTGTGTTTGCACTTGCGGATGGTACAATAACAGAATGTGGTGTTAGTATTTCTTCGTCTGGAACTCACACTTTATCTGATAATATTGCTAGTTATTCAGGAGGTGCAACGTCATGTATTTCTATTAGTGCGAACGATGTGATTATTGAAGGAAATGGTAATTCTATAACTAATAACCAAACTATTAAAGGAATATTTATTGGTGCTTCTTTAAATAATATTACTGTTCAAAATATTAATTTAATTAATTTCACTGCTGAAATTGACGCATCATCAACCATTACCAATATTACTATTAAAGACTCTGGTTTATTTCATTATTCTATGAATGATGTAGCAATTAAATTAGGAAATTCTGATGATGTTGAAATTAATAATGTTTTAATTGAAGGTAGGAATGCACAACTAAATCAACCTTTAATTGGATACGGAGCTCCGCGAGATTTTTTTCAACCAACGCAAAAAATAGATATTTATAACTCATCATTTCTAATTCGTAGTGCTTCTAATTTTGCAAATACTGCAATTTGGTTAAGAAGAGCAGGTAACTCTATCATAAGTGGAAATAACTATACTTTTGAAGGGGATGTTACAGAAGCAAGCGAACAGCCAGTTATTTGGCTGGATACTAACTCTACAAATATGACTGTTAAAAATAATTTGTTGACCAATGTTGGTCAAGGAATTGTTATTTCAAACGCAACATCTCCTTGTAATGTATTAGGAAATAATATCTCTATTAATGCACAAACTCTTTCTCCTAAAGGAATTCAAATTATAAGTTCAGATTTAGCCAATATATCTAATAATATTATAACTGCAAATTCTCGACCGTCTGCGATTGTTGTTACTAATTCAAATAATGTTTTTGTAGGAACAAATACTATGAATGATAGTGGTTCTGTAGCGGGAGGATTTTTAACATCTTTATCTCCTATTTCGATTGATGGTAGGGATTGTGCTACTGCGACTTTTTTTAAATATATTGTGGAAGGACCTCCTACTCAGATCATTGTTGATGATGCTGTTTTAACAAAAGAGGTTGATGGTTTTACTAATTGGAATGTGTTATGTTTAGAGGGAGATCCGGATGGTGAGATGGGGCCTTTAAGTAATATGAATCATACTGTTTATGTTAGAACTGATGTATTTAATGGAGCTAGTTGTGATGATTGGGCAGATCCTACAACCACCTGTTATGGTTATGCTAAGAAAGTTTTGATAAATGGAGGCGGCCCGTTTGCTAGCTATACTTTTAATGATACAGCATTTCAAGATGCGATTAATGGAACTAATATGAATGTTACTGATGGGTTTACCTATGAACCATATATGAATTATGACTCTTATGCTTTAGTTACTTATGGAGCTTTTTTTGCTGTTTCAACAGGCGTCAATGTTGTTAATAATATTTTTAATAATGCGAACATTCAAGTTGATGAAGCAGATGTTAATTTAATTTTTAATAATGTAAATTCTCAATTATTGTGGTCATTAAGTAATGCTAATCTAAGTGATATTTTTAACTTAAGTAATCAAGTAAATACTGTTCTGGATTTTAATAAAACAGGGTTGAATACAGAGTCAGGACTTTTTGATGGATTAAACACTACTGCAAACATAACTATGTATAGCTTATCAGGTTTTGGAAATAACTCTCCTAACTTATTAGAAAATGGTCAAGCATGTACTGGCTGTGAAGTTTTAAGTTGGGATAATGATACGGGGTTACTAGTATTTAATGTTAGTCACTTCTCGAATTATACAGCTTCTAATGCAGGATCTTATGAAGGTGAAGGAGAAGAAGAAACTCCTGCAGGTGTTCCCGAATTTTCAGATTATGCAATAATGTTATTATTGGTATTAGCTGTTGGTGGATTTGTAGTGATGAGAAATCGCGAAGAGTGAATCTGAAATAGTTTGTTTAATTTTTTATAATATTTTTTAAATTTTTTAATATTCTTTTTTTATTGTTTTCATTAATTTTTTCTATTTTTTTATTGTTTTTTCAATAATTAATTCATTAGTTTTTTTTATAAATTTAGTCAATTTTAACGAAATATTTATAAATTAGTTTTTTTTACTTTATTATTATTATTATTATTATTATTATGTAAACAATTAAAAAAAGGTGATGTATTAATGAAGAGGTTATTGGGTTTGAATTATTCTAAAATTATTTTATTTATGATTATGTTTTCAATGTTTTCTGTGTTTGCAAGTGCAGCAGATGTTACTGAGTGTAGTTCTGTTGATTCTTCTGGGGTATATACTTTGACTCAGAATATTAATGTGTCTGAGACTGGTTTTGGTGCGGGGACAGATTGTTTTCAAATTAATTCAGATGATGTTATTTTGGATGGTGCGGGGTTTATTGTTTATGGTAATCTTTCTGGTTTAGGACTTAGACTTAATACTGAAGCTACTACTAATGTTACATTAACTAATTTAGATTTAAGAGGGTTTAATGAAGCAATAAT
>Ga0209045_1002144_pt1 | contig 15135 bp, 14 predicted proteins | sample SaaInlLV_10m_DNA_4_FD_184664 | JGI IMG/M metagenome (GOLD analysis project Ga0209045, IMG submission 184664) | Marine microbial communities from expanding oxygen minimum zones in the Saanich Inlet - Saanich Inlet SI072_LV_200m_DNA (SPAdes) (version 2) | ecosystem: Environmental > Aquatic >...
TCGATCCCAGAGTCAAAGGTATATAGCAAGATTGTGAGCATGCCAACAATGAGTGATGCGGAGCTTTCGTCTGCTGTAAAGTGGGAGGCGGAGCAGTTTGTTCCGGTCCCAGTCTCAGAAGTAGAGATTGATTATCAGGTTGTTAAAGAAGCTCGCGACTCCACTCAGGGGCAATCCCTGGTCTATCTGGTTGCGGCACCGAAAAAATTATTACAGGCGATGGTGGATTTTGTGATCTCGATTGGGATCGAGCCAATTGCAATCGAGAGTGAGATGGTGGCGGTGTCCAGGTCAATGATGCATGGAGTTGAGAGTAAGGGATCAACACTCCTTATGCATATTGGTGCCCTCTCGACCGTGATGGGGATAGTCGACTCCGAGAGTTTGAGCTTTTCTCATTATATGAATACGGGTGGAGTGGCAATGACGCGTGGAGTATCACAGTTACTTAGTTTGCCGATTGCACAGGCTGAGGAGTACAAACGCACCTATGGACTAGATTCTGGACAGCTGGAGGGTAAGGTGAGGGAGAGTTTGATGATTGTGATGGAGTCAATTGTGGGGGAGGTTCGCAAGGCGATTGAGTATCATGCAACGAGTAATAAGGGGCAGGTAAATAAGATTGTGTTTTCGGGAGGAGGTGCTTATTTACCTGAGTTGAGCTCGTTTTTTGGTGAGAGATTCGAGGGAATTGAGATAATGATCGGCGACCCTTTTGCGTACGCTAAGATTGGACGTGATGTGCAGGTCCCACAGGAGAAATCAGCATATGCAGTGGCAGCAGGCCTGGCTCTAAGGATATTCTAGAGATGAAAAAACAAATCGGGATTAATCTACTCAAAAATAGGCGAGTTTTATCAGAGAAGGATTTTTTGCGTGAGAGGGAGATCTTGAAGTATGCAGTTACTGCTTTTGTGGCTACTTTGGTGGTCGTGATTGCTGTTGTTTCTTACCAATTAGTGTTAGCTCAGAAGCTAAAAAGAATTGAGAGCTCGATTACGAGTGTGACACGTCAGGTATCGGAGCATGTTGAGGCATCGGCTCAACAGATTTATCTTAAGAGTAGGCTTAAGTTAATTGCGTCATTTTTGGATGCTCGATCAGTGGCGAGAGAGGCTATTCAGGAAATATTTTCGATCACGATTCCGGGAGTAGTGGTGAGTGGGGTGAGTTTTCTAAGTGATAATGAGATGAGTGTTCAGCTGAGTGCGAGTGATGTCTTGAGTTTGGAGGCGGCTTTGCAATACTTAGAAGAAGGTGGTGGAGTGTTTACTCAGGTAGTGAGCGAGGGTGTGGTGAGGACTGCAGTCGGTGGGTATCAATTGCAGGCACGGCTAATGATGCCGATAGAGGGGAGAGAAATCTAATGGCAAAGGATGGAGTAAAAGGCTGGGTTCTGAGACATGATAGTTTGGCAAAGGCTGTGGGATTTGGGGTGGCAATAGTTTTGTTACTCTTAATTGCGTTATTACCTAGTATTCAGAGTGTGGGAGAACTGCAGAGTAAGATCAAAGTCAGAGAGCGCGAGGAGGAAAAATTGACAAGTAAAATGAGAGTTTTGAGTGGAATGGATAAGGATGCGCTTGCGGAGAGATTGGAAATCTTGGACTCTGCCCTGCCCCCTCGTAAGGATGTAGTGCTTTATTTGGCCACAGTGGATGGACTGTCGCGAGAGCTAGGTCTATCGTTTACGGGAATCTCGCTTGCGCCTGGGGACGTGACCGAGGCGAGCGCGAGCTCAAAGACTAGAAAACAAGATATCGTCAAGGGAGTGCATGTGCTTGAGACGGAGATCAAGATTAATGGAACGAGGGAGAAGATATATGAGTTTTTGCGAGTACTTGAGTTGACTAGTCCTCTGATGCAGATAACGAAAGTTGAGGTTGCGTCTCTAGGACTGCAAGAGGATAGCTATGTACTTTCTTTGAGACTTGGAATGTTGTGGGCAAGCAAAGATATCACGACTTCGAGTGGAGTAGTGGAGTTATTTACAGATAAAGAAGAGCTGTATTTTCAGGATCTAGCAGATTTGCGACAATTCGAGAGCAGTAGTATCACTGAACAGTCTGAAGGTATTGAGGGAACTGGGAAGTATGACTTGTTTGCGCCTATACTTCTACAGTCAGGGAATCCTCTTCCGCAGGAATCTGAACCTCTGGAGTCTCAGGAGCTGGTTCAGGAGTAATTTCTACAACTGGTGCAGCTTCTTCGACGATGACTGGTTGTTCGTTCTGATCTGAGAGAACAGAGACTCTGACTCGTAAGTCTTTCTGGATAGCAATGACGCGCATGATAGTGCGGATAGCTTTGATGACTTTTCCCTCTTTACCAATGACTCGACCTACATCATCAGAGTGAACTGAGATTGTGAAGTTGATAACACCATCTTCGTCGTGAGACTCGACTTTGACGTCATCTGGAGTAGTGGTGATATTCTTGAGGATAAATTCTAGTACTTCTTGCATGGGACTCCTTTTTTATTTTTTGGTAGATTTTTTTGGCGTTTTTTTGGCAGTGGGAGCTTTCTTGGTGAATTTGGCGACTAGCTGCCTGACTGTGTCGGTGGGCTGGGCGCCTTTTTTGAGCCATTCTTGATATTTTGGAAGATCGATCGTGAAAGCGGGAGGTTTGGCCAGTGGATTATAGTGACCTATGTGGTCCGTGAAGGCCCCATCTCGCTTACTTTTGGCTTCATTTATGATGATGCGATATTGTGGCTGATTTTTCTTGCCGATTCTGGTTAATTTTACTTTTAGCATAACGAGTGGAATTATATCAAACTGTGCCAATCATCTCAAGGGTCTTTTTTGCTGCGCTCTCCTGGGCAGCTTGCTTGCTCTTACCCTCCCCTATTCCGTACTCTTTGCCATCAATGATAGCAAGCATTTGGAAGGTTTTGTCGTGGTCGGGGCCTGCGTCACTAATGAGCTTGTAGGTGGGGGTAGTCTTAAATTTGGACTGAGCTATTTCTTGCATGAGGGATTTGTAGTCACGGTATGACTCTGACTCGATGATCTCGTCGATTTTGGGAAAGAGATTTTCCTGACAAAACTTGTCGCATGCCTCGTATCCCTGATCTAGATAGAGTGCGCCAAGGAATGCCTCGAAGGTGTTGGCAAGGAGTGAGGTGTTATTTCTGCCACCGGTGGCTTCTTCTCCACGAGACATGAGAATGAGCTCTGAGAAGTTGAGGATGCTGGCAGATTCGGCGAGACTCTCGGTTCTGACGAGGGAAGCGCGAAGGTTGGTGAGCATACCTTCTTGATACTGGGGGTACTTAGAGTACAAGAACTTACTGGTAGCGAGCTCAAGAACTGCGTCACCTAGATACTCAAGTCTTTCGTTGGACTCAGAAAATTCAGTGGACTCGTTGAGATATGAGCGGTGGACGAAGGATGAACGAAATAGGTTCTGGTCGGTAAAGAGTTTGGAGAGATCGAGAGGATTAGTTGTAGTCATGATTATTTGATTGTAGCAAGAATGGTACCTAGTACGCCATTGACAAAACTAGAGCTGTTTTCGGCGCCGTATGTCTTGGCGATCTCGACGGCTTCGTCGATTATGACTTTGGGGGGAGTATCGGTATGGAGTAGTTCGTAGGTGCCGACTCTGAGCACAGCCAGGTCAATTCTGTTGATGTTTTTGAGTGGCCATTCGGGAGCGGCTTTTTGGATGGCAGCGTCAATTAATTCGAGATTATCCATGAGTTCTTGGTTGAGATTGGAAATTTGAGTCTGGTAGCTACTCGCATAGAGTGACTGGACGAGCTTGATCCGTTTGAGATGTCGGGGGTCAGAAGATGTTTTCATGAAAAAGTTACTTTTTGCAGTTACGGCAAATATTGTGGGATTTTTTGATTCTTCCACAGTTTTTGCATTTAACTAGCTTAGGGAGCTTGAGTTTGATAGCAGCTCTCCTCTTGCCTTTGCGTCTGGTACTGATACGGCGTTTTGGTAGTGGTGTCATATGAAGGAAATTATACAAGGCAAGGATAAAATGTGCAATCGGAGGATTCTGAGGGGCCAAATAGAAATTAGTTTTCTAATTAGCACTGCAAAGTTACGAACCTTGTTGGTTATTGGAGCTCGTTACAATCGAGAGTTAGGCGTTTGATGGGTCCTGGATCACTATCTTGGACAAACTCTCTGTATTCTTCGTATGGATTGTTTCCGTATCTGGAGAGAACGTCAGAAGTCTTAACCCAGTCCTCTGATCTGGTGCCTAGATAGTTCTGATACGATGAGTATGGATAGTGAGCGAGATCTTGGTTGCAAAGTTCGTAACTTTGTTTATTATGTGCTGGGTTGCGGTGGATGTACTTAGTGAGATAGAGCCATTGCATTTCATTTTCAATCAGAATGTTCTTATATCTCCCTTGCAGGATCGTGCCGGAGTGGTGATAGCGTGAGTTGTAATACATGGCGTAACCTATTGAGAGGCGTCTCATGAGGTTGGAGATAGTAATTTTTTCGTCAACCTGTTGGAGCATGAGATGGAAGTGGTTGGGCATGAGACAGTATGCGAGGAGTCTGTATGGAAGTTGGGCAGGAATTGATGTTTTTTCAACAAGGTTCGTAACTTTGTTCTGTCTGCGGTTGATGATACTGGGTGGTGTGCCTACTGGGTGGAGTAGATAGTAACGGAGGATCTGGGTGAATGTGTTGTAGTCTCTGGCGTCATGAAATAGTAATCTCTGGTGGGCACCGCGATTGTAGATATGGTAGTAGCACGTTGGGTAGAAGTTGCGCTGGTAATAGACGCTGGGCATTATTGTAAGTATAGCTGAGATGTCAACAAGGTTCGTAACTTTGTTTTGCAGCCTGATAGGTATCTCTGAGTAGCTCTTGATCGTAGATGCTTGCGAGTTTGAGTGCGAAGAACCCACTCTGAGTAGAGCCAAAGATCTCTCCAGGTCCACGCTCTTGCAAATCAAAGAGGGCGAGTTTGTCTCCTTCTCTGGTACGAATGAAGTATTTGAGTCTTTCTCTGGCCTTAGCGGTGTTGGTTTCTGAGAATAGGAGGCAGTATCCTTGATCTCCTCCCCTCCCTACCCTACCGCGCAATTGGTGGAGGGTGGCGAGACCAAAGCGATCGGCATTCTCGATCACGATGATGTTGGCCGCGGGGACGTCCAGGCCTACTTCGATCATGCTGGTGGCAACGAGAATCTGGGTGAGGCCAGAGCGAAAGCTCTCCATGTGCGCGAGTTTTTCCTGATCCTTCATTTTGCCATGCATGATGTCGATGGCTTGTTCTGGGAAGGTTTTTTTGAGTTTGGCCTCGAGGTCTTTGAGCGACTTGAGTGGAGTCTGGTCTTGCTCCTCGGCTTGCTCGATGAGAGGGGTGACGAAAAAGACCTGATTCCCTTTTTCTATCTCGGTTTTGAGCCAGGAATACGCGTCAAATCTTTTGGTTTCTGGGACTGCGAAGGTTTTGACGGGAAGTCTACCACTAGGCAGCTCGGTGAGGTAGGTGATGTCAAGCTGGGAAAACAGAGTTTGTGCAAGACTGCGAGGGATGGGGGTGGCGGTCATCATAAGTGAGTGAGATGAAAATAAACCGAGACTATCCCTCTGCTTGACACCAAAACGATGTTGCTCGTCGATGATGGTGAGGCCAACATTGCTAACCTTTTTTGTAAGGAGGGCTTGTGTGCCGATAACGATATCGGTGTCCAAACTCCCTTTGTTACTACCCGTTACGAGTGAGGTGGTGAGTCCGAGTGGTGTGAGGAGGCTCGCAAAGGCCATGTGGAGCTGACTGGCGAGAATAAGCGTGGGAGCCATTACAACAGTGCGCAGTCCTGCGGAGTGGGTTGCAAGAGCCATGACCACTGCGATGATGGTCTTGCCGCTCCCAACCTCTCCTGCAAGCAGTCTATTCATGGGAGTACTAGACTCAAGATCCAGAAGAATCGAGTTGATGGCCTTTTTTTGTGAGTTGGTGAGCGTGAAAGGGAGTGAGCTAATGAATTGTTGGACTACGAGACTGTTGATCTTGAGTGGTTTTGTGAGTTTTGCCTTGTCATGTTTTTTGGTGAGTGCATTGAGCTGGAGTCCGTAGAGTTCTTGGAACGAGAGTCGGTGGATTGCGCCTTCAAGGTCCGACCTTGTAGGAGGCGTGTGGATGGTGTTGAGAGCAGTTGTGTAGTCTAGTAGTGAGTACTCCTTAATTATTTTGGCAGGTAGTGGGTCAGGAGGGAGAGTGTCTAACTCGAGAATCTTTTTGATCTTTGTCCGGAAAATCCAGGGTTTGAGTGATCCCATTTGCCTGTAGATCGGGACTAGCTGATTGATGAGCTCGCTCCCCTCTTCGACCTTGGTGAGTTCCGGCGAGACGATTTGCTTGACCCCGCGGAACTCGTCGAGTTTGCCTTTGATCTGGTAGGTGGCATTGGGATTGACGGAGCGCGTGATATAGGGCAAGTTGAACCAACGGAGCGTGATCTTGCCAGTGTCATCTGTAAAGGTGGCGAGTTGGGTGGTGACCCGAGTAGTTTTTTTGCTGATTGGTTTGGATAACTGCCCCTGGAGAACGATATACTCCCCTAGCTCGGCATTTTTGGCAGTCGTAGCCTGATAAGCACGGTATGTGCGGGGGTAGGTCTCGAGGAGATCAGTGAGTGTGGTTATATCTGCTTTTAGTAGTGCTGAGGCTGTTTTGGGGCCGATGCCAGTGAGATCAGTAAGAGTCATGAGGTCAGTATATCAGCCTGCCTGCGCAGGCAGGCGTGTCAACATATCGGTGTTAGGGGAGGAAGGGAAGAATGGAGGAGGCGATGAGTGCGAGGGTAGCTACCGCTGAGACGATGACCCAAGTTTTGCGCTGACGGCGAGTGAGTTTCATAAGAATAGTTCTTAGTTTTTAGTTCTTAGTTCTCTGCGGATGGACTTGCCAAATTTGATCTCAGATCCCTGGACGGGTGCGTCAAGATCAGTGAGTTTGTTGCCATCCACCTCTACCCCACCTTGCTGTATTACTCGCTTGATCTCGCTGTTGCTGAGCGCGAGGTCGGCATTTTTGAGGGTCTCGAAGAGTGTGTTTAGAATAGTAATGGGTGCGAGTGAAGGATCTACTGCCTTGGCACTAACTATGGAGTCGTAATGCTTGGCGGCTGAGCTTGCGGCAGACTCACTGTGGAGTTCTTTGGTGATCTCGAAGGCCAACCTCTTCTTGTTTTCGATGGGCTTATCGGAATCAAGAGCCTGGATCTCTTCCATCTTAAGATCCGTTAAGAGCTCGTAGTAGGTAGTAATCATGTTGTCGTGCATAGCCATGATCTTGCGGTAGATGTCCTCGGGAGATTCTGTCAGGAAAATGCAGTTGCCGGCAGACTTGCTCATTTTTTTGCCATCGGTTCCATTGATCATGGGGGTAGTGAGGACGAATTTGTCCCTATTGTTCATTTTCTTTTGGAGCTCGCGACCTATTAGCATGTTGAACTCCTGGTCAGTGCCACCGATCTCGAGATCTACATCCATCACAACTGAGTCATAACCCTGGAGGAGTGGGTACATGGTTTCGTGGTACCAGACAGGATCACCTGCCTTGATGCGTCTGGTAAAACTCTCCCTTTTGAATAGTTGGGTGGCGCTGATGTTGCTACCAATTTTGATGATGTCGCGGAGGGTGAGCTTGGTCAGCCAGTCACCGTTTTGGCGGATTGTGACAAGATCAAAGTCAACGATCTTACTCACTTGCTGTTTCCAGCCACGAATATTTTCGTCAATTTGTGCTTGGGTGATAATCTTGTTCCCCCTGCCCTTTTCGCGTTTGCTAGGGTCCCCAGCGAGCACTGTGCCGGTGCCAAAAAGAAAGATGACTTCGTGTCCTGCGCGGGCAAAATCCATGAGTTTGCGGAATCCGATGGTGTGGCCGAGATGAAGATCCTTGAATGTTGGATCAAAGCCTTGATAGAGGCGGATTTTTTTGCCGGAAATTAACTTCTCGAGTCCTGCCTTGGTTGGGAGGATGTTTGCGACGCGTCTGGTGAGGAGGTCTGGGTTATCTGTGTTAGTCATATGGATGATTCTAGCATGGTTAAGTGAGTGAGTGTAGTGATACTATGATTTAAATCATGATATCACTTAGCTTGTTTTTTCTGTGAGATCTTTGACTGGATTAAAATAATTATGAGTGGTAATAGAGTGGAAAGTAGTGCATATGGATTTTCCTGCCAATTAATAAGACCAGGATATTGATATGAGGAAATAGGATACAAGAAAGGTGTGGTGAGGCTGGTATGACCTGGAATATCGATAACGATGTGGAGAAGCCAATATATTTGTGTGAGATCAATCCTTCGAAAAATTAGAGAGCTGAGTGAAAAGAATAGAGCCCAGATAACAATACTGTGAGAGAGGCTATATAGGAGTGTAAACCATTCCGGAGAGTTGAGCCACTGATAAGGAATGTAAGGATTATCCGAAAGGAGTAGGGAGATGACCGTGAGCTAAAATATTCATACTATTTAGTATTATGCAGGTAAAGTGTGAGTAGTTACAACATGTTGCATGATTGTGGTCAACATGTATACTCGGGAGTATGACTCAAGATTGGGCAAAGACGTGGAAAAAGCGTAAGAACAAAATCAAGCGAATGCGATGGGATAAACAGAGTATCTTGAAGTATCTGGGAATTGGGGTGCTGGGAGCATCACTTGCCTCGGTATTTCTGATGATGATTCTGTTTGCGTGGTATGCAAAGGATCTACCCAACCCAAATCGAGTGATGAGAAGTGATGGTTACTCGACTACGATATTGGATAGAAATGGCGAGGCGATCTATGACCTATTTACTGATGTGAATAGAGTGCCGGTAAGCATGAGCGAGATCCCCCTCCAGTTACAGCAGGCAACCATCGCGGTGGAGGACAAGGATTTCTATACTCACCAAGGATTCTCGATGTGGGGAATGATCCGGGGATTCTCCCGACTGTTTACTCGAGGGTATGCACAAGGTGGGTCAACTCTGACCCAGCAGCTAGTCAAGAATGTACTCCTAACTAGTGAGCGATCACTGCCTCGTAAGTTTAAGGAACTGGTTCTTTCCCTGCAGATTGAGCGCAAGTTCTCCAAAGATGAGATTCTCCAGATGTATCTGAACGAAGCACCATATGGCGGGACGGCAGTGGGGATCGCGGCAGCTAGCACGAGATACTTTGGTAAGACTCCGATGGAACTTACGCTCACCCAGACTGCGATACTAGCTGGAATGCCTCAGGCTCCAAGTAGATACTCCCCATACGGGAAGGATCCGCAGGCTTATGTGGCAAGGTCAGAGGCCGTGTTAAGGAGAATGCGTGAGGATGGGTATATCTCTGAGGACCAAGAAAATCAGTCCCTGGAGGAACTACCGAATATGGAGTTCCAGACCCAGTCGGTATCTCTTAAGGCTCCTCACTTTGTTTTTTATGTAAAAGATCAGTTGGTTGATCTCTTGGGAGAGAGTGCGGTAGAGGCAGGTGGGTTCTCAGTGACTACAACTCTGGACCTCCCGATGCAAGAGATCGCACAGGCCGCAGTGACCGATGAGATTGCTGAGTTGGAGGCCGTACATGTAACGAACGGCGCGGCAATCATGATGGATCCACAAAGTGGTGAGATCCTGTCGATGGTGGGATCTAAGGACTATGCAGATCCTGATTATGATGGAAAAGTAAATGTGGTGATGAGTCTTAGGCAACCTGGGAGTGCGATCAAGCCCGTGACTTATGCAGCGGCATTTAACGAGGGATACTCTCCGGCAACCTCGATACTGGACGTACCTACTAAGTTCTCGGGTGGGACTGAGGGCGAGTATTATGAACCCAAAAACTATGACGGGAAGTTCCGTGGACCAGTTCAACTTAGATATGCACTGGCAAGCTCTCTGAACGTCCCAGCAGTTAAGTTGTTATCACTAGTGGGCATGAAGGATATGATGAGCCTTGCTTATGAGATGGGACTCCCATCTCTAGAACCCACGACTGCGAACATGAATAGATTGGGACTCTCGGCCACACTGGGTGGAGGCGAGGTGCGACTCCTAGACTTAGCGAGTGCGTACTCGGCTTTTGCAAATGGTGGTGAGGGCATTGAGCCAGTCTCGATTCTTAAGATCGAGAGAGAAGGTAAGACACTGTACGAGGCAAAGTCTCTGAGTAAGCGAAGGGTCTTGAGTGAGGAAGTGGCGTTCTTGATTAATGATGTACTCTCGGATAATAATGCGCGACTTCTGACTTTTGGCGCTAATTCGTATCTGAATATGGGGCAGCGAGCCGTGGCAGTCAAGACTGGAACAACGAATGACAAGCGCGATAACTGGACTGTGGGATGGAGTAGTAAGGTAATGATCGGAGTCTGGGTGGGGAATAATGATAACTCGCCAATGACTGCGGTGGCATCAGGAGTGACAGGCGCCTCCCCTATTTGGCGCAAGATAATGGTAGCGGCCTGGGATAAGTACGGAGGAGATGAGTTTGAGCCACCAAGTGGAGTAGAGAAAATCATGGTTGATAAAATCTCGGGTTATCCGGAACATGATGGGTATCCAGCACGTGAGGAATATTTTGGGCGTGGGACGATCCCAAGTATTCTAGATCCGATCCATACCAAGGTGAAGGTCTGTAGAGGAGATGAGGGTAAGTTAGCGCCAGATGTGAATGTGGCGAGAGATGACTTTAACGAAAAGGAATACTATGTTCTTAAGTCACTGAGTACAGCATGGGAGGATGATATTGCTGGTTGGATTGAGGGACAGGGCGACGAGAGATACAAGGTACCCACTGAGTACTGCTCTTCTGATACTTCAGTTGTGATCGGGTTTGAGAAACCGGGGAATAATGAGCAGGTCAATACTGGGAACGGTGATGTCGAGGTAAGGCTCAGAGTGACGACTGGGAGTGAGATTGAGTGGCTCAAGCTCTTTGTGAATGGAGCAGAAAGAGAGAGTGTGAACAGTAGTGTGATGAGCACGACTATTGGGGGACTATCCGATGGTGTGTATGAGTTGCAAGGTAAGGTAAGGACAAAAGATGGGAATGAGTCTCAGACTGATCTTAGGATTGGCGTGAACGTGGACCCGAATGCCCCTACCCCGTCGCCAAGTATAGAACCATCTCCGTCAGCAAGTGCAAGCGCAACTATCTAAGCTGAGCGTGTCTCTACCCCTATCCCTTTGAGTGCTTTTACTAGTGAAATTCTAGTCTGATCTGCACTATCAAGTTTTTCCCAGGTTAGTCTGACTAGGATTGAGTTTTTCTCTTCGTAATGCTCGAGTACTTTTGTTGACTGAAGCGAGGGAGAAGTCTTGTAGAACACCTCCTGAATATCAGAAAATGGTAGGTTGGGCGGGAGCGTGAGTGAGAGATCGATTGAGGTAGAGTGGGTGAGAGTAGTGGTGATCCCGGCGTATGGATGATGGTGGGCAAAAAGAAGCTCTGTGTTGAGTGTAAAGTGATCTCGCGCGAGTGTGCCAATAGAGTTGCCAGCAGCGATGATAGAAACCTGATAATTGCTGGAAGGAGTGAGAGAGTAGCTGATGTTCAGGAGTTTCATGAGTGATGTGAGAATGTTTCTGACGTCCCCTGTAGAGCAAACTGTTAGCTCGCGAATCTCTGTGGCTTGGTCAGAGTCTTTAGTGAATGACTTGGCTATCTCGAAGATTAGGGGGCTATCGAGATTATGTTTGGTGTAGGTAGTGAGGACTGGGTTCAGGGTTTCGTGCAAGGTAAGGCGGAGAGCGTTTTGCTCACTACTGAGGGCGTTTGCGAGATTGACTCTGGATTTGTTATCATCTGATTTGACTAGTGGCGAGGTGATATGTTCGTGTGCGGTGAGAGCGGTCATGTGATCGCGAAGCAAGTCCTCAAAGAGATAGATATCTGGAGTTATGTCGGGAGGAACAGGAGTGGTTAGGGGAGAATTGGGGATGTTGCTGTAGTCACCAATACGTAGGATGTCTGCGATGAGATCGTCCTCGACTTCGATGTCAGTTCGCCAGTGAGGGATCTCGAGCTCTAGGTGAGTATCTGATTCGTCCACAACTACATAACCAAGATCTGAGAGAGTTTTTTTGGCGGTAGTGAGTGTGAGATCAAGACCTGAGAGGAGTTTGAGTCGAGAGAGAGTGAGTATTTGAGTGTGAGGAGTGACTGGGTCTGGGTAGTAGTCGGCGTTATCGTAGGCCGCGCCACCTGCGAGCTCAAGAATAAGGTCAGTTGCTCGAGTGAGAGCGTTCTCAGTGAGTCTGGGATCGAGGAATTTGTCATATCTCAGGACCGTCTCGTTCTGGATTTTGAGTGTGCGAGAAGTGCGTCTAATGACTCTCTGATCATAATTACCAGCGTCAAGGAAGATATCGGTTGTTGAGTTAGTAACGCCAGTTACATTCCCACCAACGATACCTCCGATTACACATAGTACGTTACCTGAGCTAATTACGAAGGTTCCTTCTGGAAGCTTGATCTCAGTGCCGAGGAAGGTGGTAATCTTTTCTCCTACTCCAGTTTCTCTAAGAACCAGCTCTTTTTCTGGTAAGGTGGCGAGATCCTGGGCATGCATAGGTTGGCCATACTCGACCATCACGAAGTTGGTGATGTCGACGATGTTGTTAATGCTATCGATCCCGTATGCCTCGAGTTTTTTGAGTAGCCAATCGGGGGAAGGACCAACCTTGATACCTTTGATCACTCTAGTGTTAAATCTGCGGACGGTGGGAGTCTCTACACTGAGTGCAATCTTGTCATTAGCTGGGACAGGTTTGGGTGAGTTGGAGGTTAGTTTGGGAGTAATTAGCTTGACCCCAGAGAAGGCAGCAAGATCACGCGCGCAGCCAATGAGTGAGAGCCAGTCGGCGCGATCCATGCGATGCTCGAGTTCGAGTACGTGGTTCTTGATAGATTTTTCTTGCATTAACCCAAGAGAGGTAAAGGAATCGGCGATCTTTTGTTCATCTTCAGGAAGATCAAGATAATCTGAGAGCCAGTTAATAGGAATAATCATGTTAGTTGTAGACGATGTCTCCTCCGTATAGCTTGCGAATATCTGGGATGCCGAATTTGCTCATTACTAGTCTGTCTAGTCCCATCCCAAAGGCATAGCCGGTGTAGACTTCTGGGTCAATGCCGCAAGCTTTGATTGTGTTGTAGTGGATCATGCCGCTCCCCAGAACCTCGATAAAACCGCGATGCTTACAGACTGTACATCCCTGGCCCTTACAAAACTTACACTGCATGTCGACTCCCATACCTGGACTGACCTCGGGGTAGTATTTGTAGCGGAAGCGAAGGATAACGTCGTCGCCAAAGAGGAATTGGTGAGCTTTGGTGAGGATATCCTTGAGGTGTTGGATGTTGATGCCACGGTCAACAACAAAGCCTTGGTACTGAAAGAAGAAGCTACTATTGGTACTATTGGGAGTCTCGTTGCGGTATACCTTGCCAGGTACTACCATGCGAATCGGTGGTTCGTGATCAGTGAGCACACGTGTCTCGATTGATGAAGTGTGGGTGCGAAGAAGGAGGTCAGGCTCTCTAATAAACAATGTGTCCTGGAGATCAGTTGCGGGGTGTCCCTCGGGCAGGTTGAGTTTGCGGAAGTTGTACTCTGCAGTCTCAATCTCGGGTCCCTCCCCTACTGAGAAGCCGTGTGAGCGGAAAAATTGATTGAGTTCGCGAATGACTATTGTCGTGGGGTGAAGATGTCCTGAGGGAGCTGGGTCTACTGGGATAGTGAGGTCAAGATTGGCTAACGGCTTATTGCTTATGGCTAATAGCTGGGAATGCTTGGTTTGGATTGCTGTGAGCTGATCTTGCTTGAGCTTATTCAGAGCTGGTCCGAACTTCTTTTTATCTTCTGGCGAGAGCTTGGGTAACTCCTGCATCAAGAGGATGGTGAGGCCAGTCTTTTTACTGAGGTACTTGAGTCGGAGTGATTCTAGGTCCTCTAGTGATGAGATGGTTGTGAGGTCTTCGCTAAATTTCTGACTAATATCCCTGATCTTGGTTTGCATAATGGATATTGTACTGCAAAATGAGTTATTTGTGAGGGATAAAATGCCAAAAGCAACCTCCCTATGAACAAAATCTAAAATCGGATTCTGCTCGAGTGGTTGCTTCTCGCATGAGCAGTATAATAAGAGATACAGGATAATTTGTCAAGGGGGGAAAAAGAGGATTTATTTGGTTGAGCGTGCTTTTTTGACTATTGCCTCGAAAGCTATGGGATCACTGACTGCAAGACCAGCGATGGATTTGCGGTTGAGAGAGATTTTGGAGTTAGCTAAGTCGGCAATGAACTTCGAGTAGGAGTAGGTGGAGTCGAGTAATCTGAGACCTGCATTGATGCGTGTGATCCAGAGTGTGCGGAAGTTGCGTTTGCGGCGTTTGCGACCGTGGAAGGCGTATTCACCGGCATGCATCATCGCTTCGTGGGCGACTTTGTATAGCCTGTTTTTGCTCATGCGGTAGCCCTTGGTCAGTTTGAGGACTTTTTTGTGGCGTGCGTGTCTGGTCTTCCCTGTCTTTACTCTTGGCATATTAGATTCCTAGCATTCTTTTGATATTTTTACGAACACCACCTGTGAGGAATTTTGCAGATTTCATGCGGCGGATCTGAGCCTTACTCTTGTTACGCCTAAGATGGCGCATGTTTTGGGTGCGGTGTTTGATCTTGCCAGTCTTGGTGACTTTGACACGACGAGTTAGTGATTTGCGTGATTTTTGTTTGGTCATGTTGTTATTTGTTCTTTTTGATTGGGTTGAGGATAAGATAGAGCTGTTTGCCCTGGAGCTTTGCTTCGCCATCTGGCTTGGCCTCTTCCTCAAGTTCAGTCACGATACGATCAAGGACTTTACGACCAAAATCAGTACGGGTGATCTGACGACCGGTGAATTTTACCACAACCTTGACTCTGTCGCCATTCTGAAAGAAGTCTCTAATCCTGCCCATTCTGGACTCAAAGTCGCCTTGAGCGATAAAAGGAGTGAAGCGGACTTCTTTGAGCTCGACTTTGCCGGACTTGGATTTGGCCTCTCTCTCCTTCTTGGCTTCGAGGTACTTGAACTTCTTGAAGTCGATGATTTTGGCGACGGGAGGTTTGGCCTTGGGGGCGATCTCGACGAGGTCGAGCCCTTTGGCCTTGGCCATCTCGAGC
>Ga0209045_1002149_pt1 | contig 15118 bp, 16 predicted proteins | sample SaaInlLV_10m_DNA_4_FD_184664 | JGI IMG/M metagenome (GOLD analysis project Ga0209045, IMG submission 184664) | Marine microbial communities from expanding oxygen minimum zones in the Saanich Inlet - Saanich Inlet SI072_LV_200m_DNA (SPAdes) (version 2) | ecosystem: Environmental > Aquatic >...
TCAGAAAGTTTTTGTCCAAATGAGTATGACTCTTCCGCTGAAAATGTAATTTCTTCATTAAAAAGATATGGCCCTTCTGTTATAGTATCATCATCTTTAGGATGAATTTTGAAGACAAGCTCGATTGGATCACATTCAGTTCCAATGCCGTCTCCATCAAGGTCTTTTTGGTCTGCATTAATTTCTCCGGGACAGTTGTCTAAACCATCCTTTATTCCATCACCGTCAGTATCTGGTATAATTGGATTTGTAATATGATAATTAGCTATACTAATTTCTTCATAATCGGTTAATCCATCTTCATCTGTGTCTGCGCTACTCGGATCTGTATAAATATACCAAAAATCAGAATATTCTACGTCTTCAAAGCTTTTAAATCCTTGAATTTCTTCGTTATCTTCCAATCCGTCACCATCTGAATCTTTACTTAAGGGATTAGAAGTATACATTTCTGATCCACTACTCATTCCATTTATTTCTTCTCCATCAGTCAATCCATCACCGTCAGTATCTTGTATAATTGGATTGGTTCCATAAATATTAACTTCGTCTCCGTCTGTTAAGCCATCCATATCTGAATCTTCTTCAGTTCTTTCAGTGCCTTTATCTTTTTCATCTGCATCTGATAATCCGTCGTTGTCGGAGTCCGTGTCAAGATAATCGGGAATTCCATCACCATCTGCGTCTATACTGTCATGACCATCTTCGGTTTCATCATCGTAACCGTCGCCGTCAGAATCAGTATCTAGAAAATTTGGAATTCCGTCGCTGTCGGCATCTTCATCGCCTTCTACTGAATCCGGGATGCCGTCATTGTCGGAATCTGAATCTAAATAATTTGGAGTTCCGTCGTCATCTTCATCTTCATCTCCTTCTATAAAATCACGGATGCCGTCATTATCGGAATCATCGTCCCGATAATCTGCCGTTCCATCATCATCGGAATCTCGATGATCTTCTGCACCGCTTCCTCTTCCCTCAGCATTATCTCCAATTCCATCATTGTCTTGATCTGCATCCTCGTTTGGATCATTTGGAAATGCATCTTCATGATTTGGTACTCCGTCTCCATCATCGTCCGGACAGCCATTTATTGAGTTGTCTCCGCCGTGAGAATTTGGACAATTGTCCTCAGCATCCCACATTCCATCTCCATCGGAATCACTATTCCAACCATCCTCCGTACTGTCTGCTGTTGCAATCGAGAATGTTGCTATTAAAGAAAATACTAAAAATATAATTAGAATTCCGCCGCTGAATTTGCTTTTAGCTGATCTCATTGATTATACCGGTAAAGTTCAAGGAAGGATTTAACTTCTGCCTGCAACTCCGTTGCAACTTGCCACAACTCTCCTTGCATTTGCTTTCGGGTGCTTTTGTAAATAAACTTTTCATAAAATTCTTTGAAGAGTCTGAGGAATGGTTGGTTTGACCATTTATCTTCTTTGTCAACAACTAAATACGCACTCATATCGAAGTTAATTGATCCTTTTTGCAATATTAATTTTTTCCCCTCAATTTCTGCATCGATATCATTCATGTCAGAAATAGTCCAAATAACATCAATATTATATTGAGAATATGAATCAATAGCTCTATTTGTTAGCCAATGTATTTCATATGATTTTCCAGTTGGGCCAACTTTCTCCACGTATTTTGTTTCAATAACTGTGAATTGTCTCCACTTTAACCAGTCTTCGGCGTGTCCATATAATTCTCTGAAATCAAATATGAAATCATTTTTTGATACTTTGGCATTTGTAATTAGGTTTATCGTTTCTGACATGGATTTGAATATCGTCTGGACAATATAAATATTTCTTACAATACTTTTTTATACATCTTTGAGTATTACTAATTATGATTCGCAAGAAAAGAGTTGAACGTCCAGATATGACTGAGAAAGTTCTTTTGGCTAGCTTAACTTTTTGGATCGTTTCAGTAATATATTTGACTTCGAAAGCTGCAAATTTAGAATTAAGTTTGTTGAGTTGGACTTCATTAAGCACTTTCTTTCTTGGAGTCATTAGTGTTATCCTTTTTGTTGCAGTTATTATGCTTGCAAGAATTAGGAGACTTTTGGAATGAAATTAAGAAAAATTGGGAAGCGGAACAAGAAAGGAATAACTCCGATTATCGCAGTTATTTTACTTATGATGATGACAGTTGCAGCTGCAGGTGCTGCTTTTTTCTGGGTGCTTAGAATGCAATCTAGTTTTCAAGGCGGTTCAGAACAACATTCTGAAACATTAAGTAGTAATATTAATTCTATGGTTGATGTGATTCATTCTCAATATATTGACAATGGAAATTTCACTTTAATACTTCAAAATACAGGTAGTATTCCTATAACTTTGACCAGTACTACTGTGAGTCCTACCACTAATATACTTTTGAAGGATAGCAATAGCAAGCTTATTTGTAGTGAAACATTTGGTAGTGTTTCTGCAAATTGTACTGTTGGTTGTGGAGGTAGTAATCTGGATGTTGGTTCTCAAAAGATGATTATTGTAAACTTGTCAACTAACTGTGATATTAGTAATGCTACAACTTATCCAAACGGTACTACTTTTAATTTCGAATTAGATTTTGGTGGACAAGCAGGAACTGGTGCTGATTTCGATAAGTAATTATTGTAATTGAGTTCCGTCAGGTAATTGTTGAGGTTTTCCTTGTGCAGAAATTATATCGTCGATTCTTAGAAGCATTATTGCGACATCGCTTGAACTTGAAATTGCTTGAGTTTTTATCTTTGAAGGTTCAATTACTCCTTTCTTCCACATATCTTCAACTTTTCCAGTGATTACATTCAATCCCGCCCATTTATTTTTGGAATCGTGTTTGGCTTTTAGTTGCGCCAAAGTATCAATTGGATCTAATCCTGCGTTTTCTGCAAGAGTTATCGGAATAACTTCAAGAGCTTCTGAAAATGCAATTACTGCTAATTGTTCTCTTCCTGAAAATGATTCTGCGTATTTTCGTAAATTTTTGGAAAGTTCTAATTCGATTGCTGATCCTCCAGCTACAACTTGTTTTGTTGAAATTGCTGCTGCTATGTCTCCAATTGCATCAGTTAAAGCTCGCTCAACTTCAGAAATAACATGGTCAGTTCCGCCTCGAACCAACAAAGTCACTGCTTTTGCTTTTGAACATTTTTCTACAAAAATCATGTGTTCATCAGATATCTTTTTTTCTGAGATTGAACCTGCTTTTCCTAAATCTGTTTTTTCTAAATCTTTTAGTGAAGTTATAATTCGTCCAGAGGTTGCTTTCGCCATTCTTTTCATATCAGATTCACGTACTCTTCGTACTGCGAAAATATTATTTTTTGCTAATAGATGTTGAACTGTATCATCAATTCCTTTTTGACAGAAAACTGCTGTTGCTCCAGACTTTTTGATTAATTCAACCATTGATCTTAGCATTGATTCTTCTTGTTCAATAAATTCTTGAACTTGACTTGGAGATGTAATTTGAATCTTTGCATCAATCTCTGTATCTTTTACTTCAAGTGGTGTATCTAATAACAGAACTTTTGCATTTTTTAGTTCTCGCGGCATTGAAGAATGAACTCGTTCTTTATCAATTACAATTCCTTCAATTAATTTCGAATCTTCAGTATCTGCTCCTGGTTTCTTTTCAATTTTAATGTCGTTCAAATCGATCGTAATTTCATTTCCTTGTCTTTCTGCGACAGACATTATTGATTGAACTGCCATTTTGGAGAGTTTTTGTTTGGTTTCATATTCAACATTCTTTCCGGTCATTGCTGTTGCTGCAATTTTGATTAAAAGTGATTTATCTTTAATTGATATTTTCTCTGATAATTTATTTATTAGATCTTGTGTCTTTCCTGCTGCAAGTTCGTAACCTTTTGCGATTACAGTTGGATGAATATTTTTATCTAGAAGTTGTTCAGCTTTACTTAGTAATTCTCCGGCCAAGATTACTGCTGTTGTTGTTCCATCTCCTACTTCTGCTTCCTGAACTTTTGCAACTTCTACAAGCATTTTTGCTGCTGGATGTTCAATTTCCATCTCATCAAGAATTGTTACTCCGTCATTTGTTATTGTGACTCTTCCGCTTCCTGAAACAATCATTTTGTCCATTCCTTTTGGACCCAAAGTTGTTCTTACCGTATCTGCAACTGCTTTTGCTGCTGCGATATTTGCTTTGTGTGCAGTTCTTCCTTGATTTCTAGAATATCCTTCAGGTAAAATAAATACTGGTTGGATGTTTTGATTGGACATACTCTTAGCTTGGGAGAAAACTTTTAAGGGTTGTTTTTGGGCAGATTAAAGCAAGATTTTTATTTAAAGAGTAACATATAGTTTTATGGTTAGTAAGAGTGAAGAGTATGAATTAATTCCGATGAAGCCTCTTAAGGATTTACAGACTGAAATGAAGCAATTGAGAGAAGAATTAACTAAAAAAACTAATGCTCCAAAAGAATATTTGAATATTTTGAATAGTGTTCAGAAAATTGAAAATAAATTTGAGCTAACTGTTAAGAATCTAGTTAAGATGACTGCTAAACTTGAAAAAATTATGCAGGTTTTTGAAGATGTTGAAAGTGAGGAAGAAGGTGAAGTTGATAGACTTGCTGAATTGATTGATCGGATTGAAAGACTTGAGGCTTCTAATCAAAATTTGTCTGAAAAGACTGAAGCTTTACATCGCTCAGTAAAAAGAAAATCATATTTCAAAGAACGCTTTCCGAAGGGAATGCCGGTTACTTATCGTCGAACGAAATAGCGAGATTTATATAGAAAAACCTTTTTTCTAAATCATATGTCAAAGAAAGGTCTGACTCCGGTTGTTGCAATGATTCTTCTATTAATGATGACTGTTGCTGCTGCCGGTTCTAGTTTTTATTGGCTAGTGAGAATCCAAAGCGAACTGCAAGGTGGAACTCAAGCGCACCAAGATTCAACTTTTGAAGCCATGACTTCTTCAGTAATTTGGCAAACTTCAAGTTATAATCGGACTTCTGAGATTTTGCAAATTGTTGCATTAAATACTGGAACTACTAAAATACCAATTTCTGATTCGGGAAATAGTCCAAAATCTGTTTGGACTTTAACAAATAGTGATGGAGACATACTTTGTAATTCAGATTGGAGTGGTTTAGATTCAGATGGTGATGGTACTAATGATACTAAGTGTCTTTCTGGTTGCGGTTCAGATTTGGTGCTGAAAGATAGTCGGACAATTAGATTAAATTTAACAAATAGTGAATGTGATATATCAAGTCAGAGTAATGGTTCAACGGTTGCTGTAGATATTACGCTTAGTGGAGTCACTCCGCTAAAAGGACAATTTGAAATATGAAATTAAGAAAAATTGGGAAGCGGAACAAGAAAGGAATAACTCCGATTATCGCAGTTATTTTACTTATGATGATGACAGTTGCAGCTGCGGGTGCTGCTTTTTTCTGGTTTGTAAGGATGCAGAGTGAACTTCAGGGTGGCTCTGAAAGTCATTCAAGTAATTTGGCTGAAACAATTAGTACTCGTGCAGGAATAATTGTAGCTGATTTAGATGGAAGTACATTGAATTTATATGTTAAAAATGAAGGTGGAACAGATATTCCTGTTGAGACTGGTTCAAGTCACCCCACCACTACATTTACTTTGCAGGAAGCTGGTGGAAAAGTTATATGTTCAACATATTTAGATAGTTCTCATGCAAGTTGTAGTGCTGGATGCGGAGATTCTATTGATATAGGTGAAACACAAAAAATTGCAATGAGTTTATCAAGCGATTGTAGCCTTACAACTTATACAAATAATACTGACTTTATGTTTGAATTGGATTTCAGTGGTCATTCAACTGCTGGTGGTGCATTTGGGAAGTAGTTGTCTATTACTAGTAAATTATATTAACGAAAACATATTGTTAGTTTTATGAGAAAGGGTGTTTCTGAAGTTGTAAGTATTATTTTATTAATTGTGATGGTAATGGTTGCTGCAGGTAGTTTCTTTTATTGGTATTCTTCTGGGCAAGATGATGCTCAAATTCAGGCTGAAATGCATCAAACCAATGTTTTTGATCAAATTAATAGTAGAACTTCCGCATTAATTGATGCCGCATATAGTGTAAATCGTGAAGTTAATATAAATAATTTTGCTGAGTACGTAACTCAAATTTGTGCTGATGAAAAATCTATAAATCTTGCAGCAGATGAACTCCGTCTTGAAATTTATGAAGGATATGGTGCTGGAACTGAATTGATTTGTGCTGTAAGAGATTTTAGTGGAGAATGTAACACAAATGTTACTACGCTCTTCGGAGTTCTTGGAGGATCTAGTGCTTCAGTAACGGGAATGTATACTGTGTCTTCAACTGATGGTGGAAATTGGACTACTTCTTCAATAAGTTCAGAATATAATAGCTATAGTTTGTTTAATTTTACTTATTTGGATGGATTTAATGAGCGAGGAAATTCTACTCGAAATCCTGAAAATATGTTACTTATGGGTACTGTAGCCAAACCTGCAGGGTCACGAAAAGCCATTCTTTCAGTTCTTGATAGAACTTTGAAAGGAAATAGTTATGGTATTACGGATTTAGATGAGAATGTTACAATTTTCCATAGTGCAGAAATGGTAAGAGAAATTCCCGGTGTCTCTTTATCATTATTTAGAGGTGGTGCACTTACTGATCCGTTACTTGGAGATCCAAAAACTGCAATTATTACCAAGCAGTTTGCAGCTTATGATGTTCCTGAGCGTTTGACTGGCTTCGGATTAGGTGGACGTAATATTGTAAATTCTAAAGTTACTGCACTTCGGGAAATAGTTAGAATGGGACAAACTCAATTGCTTATTGGTACAACTGGTAGTTTGGATGAGGGTGCTGCACCATTTATTGATGAGACTCAAGATCTCACTGTAGGTATAGAAGTTAATTATGAGAATCCTGGAACAGTTTGTCCTTATGATATTCCCTCTTTTTCTCAATGTGGAATTACTATTGATCCTGTTGGTTGTGGTTTAACTATTGAAGGGGTTCCTGCAATGTTACATGTTCCTGAGTTTACAAATAGTAGTAAAGTTAACAGTGATCCTATATTTATTGCAATAAATAACTTAACAAATAGTAGTGGTAATAAATTTCCTTCTGTTTTTTGGACCGGTCAAAATCAAGAAAACACAGAACTGCATTGTATTGATTTGATGACTGCGGGAGTAGATCCATCATATAATATTGTTGAAATGAAATATCATCAAAATAGTAATCAAGTTATGTTATTTCTTACTGCGCGAATTGGTGCTCCAGGATTTCAAGTGATAGGAATTCGTGATAGCGAAGGTAATTATAACGCGGAATTGATAAGTCCGCCTGTAGGTTCCGGAGTCAACCCCTTAACTTTTGATTTTTTAGGTGATAATCTATATCTTGGGGGGACTAATGGAACGCATGGTACAATTACTAAATTTAATATTAATTCTGGCAACGGTAATTTCTTAAGTGAAACTCGAGTTTATCAAGATAATACTTATCCTGAAGTTCAAAAACTATTTTCATATACTGCTTGTACTGAAAGACAGCCGGCTTGTGTAACGGGATGTAATCAGATTCTTAAGAAAGGTGATTGTACTTTATTGAATATTTCAATTGAAGATAGTAGTTGTGATATAAGTAAATATTCTCCAGGTACTAAATTTACTGTAAAAACTGCGAATGGTAAATATTTTGAAAAACTAGAGATTTTCACAAAGAGTACTGGTGTAAGTTCAGAAGTTAATTCAACGGAGGTTAGTTAAATGAAAGGTCAAGCGCAGATTATTGGATTTACTTTACTAACTTTAATCATGCTTTCGGTTACTGCAATAGTTTTCTTTTGGGCAAATCCTTTGATTGAAAGATCAAATAATATAAATGAGGTTTCTAGAATGGAATCGAACTTGCGAATGTTGGATAATGCAATTCATGAAGTTGCAACTCAGCAAACTCAACGAAGTATTAATTTTGATATTGATAAAGGATTTTTGCGAGTGAAAAATAATGCAACTATTGAATTTACGAGTATTGTGAATTTACCAAGTATGAGTGGGGAACGAATTGTGGTTAAAGGATATAATAAAACTTCAGGTGGTTCTTGTCTAAACAGTAGTCGAATTGGTGTTGTTGGAACTGATACCTCTAGTTGTATTACAAAACAAGGTGCGATTGTTTATCAAATATATTTTCCGTTGTTGAATGATACAGTAAATAATGAATGTGTTGGAATTAGACTTGGGCTTGGTGATAATACTGGTGCGGGTAAAGGAAAACATAGTATTTTACTTACTTATGATTATTCAAATACTACTGCTGAAACTTCATGTCCAACAATAAATAAACCAGTAGTTAAAATTGATATAACATGAAACGAGGTCAAATTAGTGCAATTTATTTGGGAATCCTAACAGTGATTAGTGTTGCTATATTCGCATTAGTTTTGATTTGGAGTATGAATGTTAGAGATACAAATTCTGAATTTTTGGCTGAAGAGCAAATCAATCTTTTGATTGAAAAAGTTGAATCTGATATTTATTTTATTGAGAATAATTATGAAAATACTTCTGAAACAATATTTAGAATACGTAACAATATTCCCAATCATATTGGCACTGATCTTTATTCTATTTCTTTGAGAGCTAGTGGACTTAATAATTCTGCTAGCGCTTTTTTAAGTGATCCTGAACTTGTTGTTTCACGTCAGGGCTCAAGTAAATTTGGATCTGTGGGTGTTCTCTTTATCAAACAAATAAATACTAAGCTTCCCGTAATCAAATCTTATGCTTTCTCATCAAATGGTGAATATATTCTGGAATATAATACGAGTGCGGGCCTGAAATTTGCTAGCCAGTAAATATTTATAGATTGGAATATTAAATTCTCCATGGCTGGTCCTCGCTCTCGCGCCTTTTTGAACAAAATTGCAAAGAAGTATAAATCGAATCAGGTTACTGAAAAAGAAAATGTTGATCAACCAGTGCAACAGAAAAAATCGGAAGTTAAAGTTGAAGAAGTTGTTGAAAAAACGTTAAGAATTTCGCTTCCTAAAGAACATATTTTGAGTAAGAAGGCCCCTTCTAATTTTGTAGAAGAATTGAGAAAGGTGAATGATACTTATTCTTTGATTAATGTTGAATTTAATGGTCAGTCCGTACCTCTTGCGTATGTTAATATTGCATTTAATACTGAATCCCATACTTTGAAGTATAATTTAGTAGAACCGACATTAGATGAATATTCTCAAGAAATAGTAACTAGAACTATAGATGAATTGCATGAGAGACTCGATATTAAACTTGAGAATGTTAATAGTAAATCTGAGATGCACGGTTATCTAAATGAAAAAATTGATGAAATTTGGTCAAAATTAGATATTGTTCCAAAAACAGAAAATGCTTTGAAAATGAAATATTATATTTTTAAAGACACAGCAGGTCACGGTTTAATTGAGGCAATTATGCAAGATCCTAATATTGAAGATATTAGTTGTGACGGTATTGGATTACCAATTTTTATTTTCCATAGAAATCCTGTTTATGGAGAAATGGCAACAAATGTTGTTTTTGAAACTAAGGAACTTCTTGATTCTTTTGTTATGAAACTTGCTCAAAAAACAGGTCGAACTGTATCTGTTGCAAATCCCTTACTTGATGGTTCATTGGAAGATGGTAGTAGAGTCCAGATTACTTATGGAACTGATATTTCACGTAGAGGAAGTAATTTTACAATTCGAAAATTTTTCGCTCAACCATTAAGTCCTGTTGATTTGATTAAATATGAAACAATTGATGCTATAACTTTGGCTTATTTGTGGTTTTGTATTGAGAAGGAAAAATCAATATTGATTGCTGGTTCTACTGCGACGGGTAAGACTACTTTGTTGAATGTTTTGAGTATGTTTATTAATCCAACTTTGAAAATTGTTTCAATTGAAGACACTGCAGAACTCAAACTTCCTCAAACAAACTGGTTACCTCAAATTACTCGACCTGGTTTTGGTCCAAACAATTATGGTAGTGTTGAAATGGAAGATTTGCTTCGAAGTGCATTACGTCAAAGACCTGATTATTTAGTTGTTGGGGAAGTTCGTGGTGCTGAAGCTAATGTTTTGTTCCAAGGAATGGCAACAGGACATCCAGGTTTGTCCACGATTCACGCAGATAATGTAAATGCAGTTATTGATCGATTAACAACACCTCCAATTCAATTGCCAATGTCAGTTTTACAAAATTTAGATATTGTTATATTCTTAGAAAAAATTAAACGTGAAGGTAAATTTGTACGTAGAGTTGGCAAGGTTGTAGAAGTTGAAAGTTTTGATGCTAAAGAAAAAGATTTGCGAGTAAATGATGCAATTGTTTGGGATCCGGCCACTGATGGATTTACAAAGAATGAAAGTTACATATTATCTACTATAGCAAAAACACATAACATGAGTTCTGAAGATATTAATCATGAGATAATGGGTCGTGCTAATATTTTGAAGTGGATGTCGGAAAAAGACATATTCAAATTTGATGATGTTGCAAAGATTCTTAATCAATATTATACTAATCCCCAATCAGTTCATGAAAGGATGGGTAAGTAATGGATATTTATGAACGATCTGCACAATTATTTTCAGGATTTGTAAAAAAACATAAATATCTTTTTGGGGCATTAGAACCTAAGTTAAGGACTGCTCGAATAAGAATGCCTGTTGAAACTTATGCATCATTTATTATTACAGTTGGTCTTATGACTGCTGCAGTCACCTTTCTTTTTCTATTATTTATTACACTCATTGTATTGGGATTTAGTATTATTGGAGTTATAATAAATCTTTTAGCTGCAATATTTATTGGATTTCTTGCAGCAGGTTTTACTTACTTATATCCTAATTTTAAAATACATGAGAAACGTGATAAAATTTCAAATTCGTTAGCTTTTGTGTCTATTTACATGTCAACTTTAGCTAAGAGTGGTTTTAATCCTCAGCAAGTATTTGGTATGTTGGCGAAATTCAAAGATTATTCTGCAGTTTCTGAAGAAGCTCAAAAAATTGATCATGAAGTTAATAAAATAGGAACGGATTTACCAAAGGTTCTTGAAAGAGCTATAATGCGGAGTCCAAGTCCTGAGTGGACTGAATTTTTGGGTGGAATTAAAAATAGTGTAACTGTTGGTGGTGATTTGCCTAAATATTTGGAAGAAAAATCAAAGGGTTTTGTAAATGAATACCGCCGAAAGTTAGAAAGTTTTAGTAAACTGCTCACTTTGCTTATGAATATGTATATTACTGCAATAATTGTTGGTACGGTATTCTTTATTGTCATATCTAGTTTGATGGGTGCGGTTGGGGGCGTTCCTACTGGCGCAATTAAGCTTTTGCATTATTTAGTTATATTTATTGGTATGCCTTTAATGACTGCTATGCTTATAATCATAATTAAGAGTTCATCACCATGGGGCGAATAGAAAAAATGTTTCACTTTAGGAGTAAAAGAATCTTTTGGACAGCAGTAGCTTTTCCATTTCCTTTTTTGATTGGATTGCTTGCTTTTTTCTTTGGTGCTTCTAGTACTACAACTATTGCTTTAATTTCAATAGGTACTATTTTAGTTATTTTGCCTTCAGTGTTAATTAGTTTCTTTGAATTCCGTGAGATTAAAGATGCTGAAGATAAATTCCCTCATTTTTTATCAGATTTGGCTCAATCTGCGTCTTCAGGAATGACTCTCACTCAAGCAATAGATGTGGCTTCAAAAAGTGATTATGGAAAATTGACTAAATACATAAAACAACTTAATATTTGGTTGTCTTGGAAATTAACTTTCCCAAAAGCTTGGAGTAAATTTACTGTGCAATTGAAGCGAAGTGTTTTGATTAGCCGTATCAATACAATTATTTTGGAAGCATTTCATAGCGGCGGTGATATTAAAAAAACATTAGGATCTCTTTCTGAAAATGTTACTTTGATAAAGGATATGGAAGCTGAGCGGAAATCTATAATGCGTCAACAGATAATCATAATGTATGTTATTTTCTTTGTTTTTATTGCAGTAGTTATTGCACTCTATAAAATTCTTTCACCAATTTTATATATTCAGCAAATTGGTGCATTTAGTGGTGTAACTGTTCAAAGTCAAGGCGCTCCTTTAACTCTTGAATACTTTAGAAATTTATTCTTCCTTATGACTTTAGTTGAAGCTGTGTGTGCAGGGTTAATTGCGGGACAAATTGCTGAAGAAAAAATAATTGCGGGAGTTAAACATGTATTGGTTATGGTTTCAGCAAGCATATTCATATTCTTCTTCTTTGTATTTCCTACTGCACTTTCAGTTGAAGTAACTGTATTTCCTACAACGGTTTCTTTGAGTAGTGATGTTCAAATCTCAGGAAAAGCGTTTATTGAGGGAAGTGCTGCGTCTGGTGCAACTGTTACCTTAATTGAACCTAATGGTAATACTATTGGATTGTATACGGATAATGTTGGAGAGTTTAGATATGCGTGGGAACCTCCGCAAGAGCTCGGACAATATCAAATACGTACCACTATCGAATATGAGAATGAAGTATATCATCATAGCGCAATGGTGACTGTAGAATAAACATAGTTTTTATCAATCCCGGACGCTTTCTATTTTTGATGAAAAAGGGTTCTGTTGTTGGTGAATATATTATTGTTGCTTTTTTCTTTATGATTATTTTAGTTGGAGTAATAAAAGTTACCATCCATCATACTTCCTTTGAAGGAAACAAGATTGATTCGGACTTGGCTTGTGAATCTGCTAAGCGATTATTTCGAGAAGTTGTAGACCGTCCGCCTTTGGAAAGTAATTGGAAAACAAGTTATAATAATTTTATTGGAGGGTCAGTTTCAATGGATGGTTTGCGTGGAAATTGGACGCAATTTGGTATATCAAATGGGAATCGTTACGAAGTTGATTATACTGCTTTGGATTTTTTGATAAATAATGTTAGTATGGTAAATTTTACTGAATATTTGAATCGTGGTGAAGGTTTTCTTATAAGTTATGAAGCTGTTGGTGTTGATGTTAATTCAATTTATTCAGAAAAGATTACTTTTGGTGGTGTTCCTAAAGCGCAAATTTGGATGAATGCAACTTCAGGTGTTGGAGCTGATAATGTCATACATAATGTTTTGGGAATTGCTGCAGGAAGTAATGAAATTGGTTCTCGATTTGAAACTAAACTTTTCTTCCCTAATGCTACCATAATTGGAACTCAAAATTCTAGTCTTGATTCTGGAGACTTAGTTACTATTAGTAATGGAACTGATGGTGCAACAGTTAGTGTTGATTTTAATATTGAAGGTAATGATGAGGATATTGTTTATATTGCGTATACGGTTAATGATACTTCGGTTGCTGGCTGGGATTCTGTCTGGACTACTGGTGGGGCAACATTTTTTGATGTTGATAAAGTAGTTACAAAGAATAACTTAATCATGATTCGAAATATGAATCTTAAGAACTCAAGTCTTGGAACTGAATATTCTATTTATTTAGGTAATAATACTTTGGCTAAATCACAATTTGGTGCAGAACAGTTAGATAGTTCTCAGAATCAATGTGAGTTTGGTAGAATTTACACGTTTATTGGAGGTAAAAAACAAGTTAATCAAACAATCGTAAACTCAGCATATAATATTTATGTTAGACCTACGTTTGTTTCAAAAATAACTGTATTAATTTCAAAATGATTGGTAAAAGGGGATATATGTATTTTATAGAAATAATTTTTGCAGTGTTACTTGTTTCTTTATTGTATACCGGAATGCAGCATACTTCGAATAATAATTTTGATAATTCTGCAGTTGAATATAATGAAAATTTTGCGTTTGATATATTAAGATCATTAGCTGAATATGAAATAATAAATGAATATGAGTCAGAAGATTGGGGATTGATTGAAGATTTTGTTTCAGGATTTGTAGATGATTATCGAGAGTTTGATTTAGATTATTGTTCAACAAGTAGTGTGTGTTATCCAATTAATGATGGTGCATTAGGTACTGCTGGTGGAAATAATATTACAAATTTGAAGTCTAATTTTGGTAATCAGGATTTGGCTTCAGCACAATTGGCCTATCGTTCAAGTGATGGTAATTGGTCATCAATAAGGTTGTATATATGGGACAAATTATGAAAAAGGGTCAGTTTTTTATGATAAGTTTAATTGTAATTTCAATAGTCTTGATTATGTCTCTGAGTTATGCAAACAGCGCAAATTTAATGTCTGTTGAAAATCAAGATTATACTAGTAAGCTTCATTTTGAAATTGTAAAACATGCTTATGATTCGGCAGTTTCTAAAGATTGGAATGATGGTGAGCTATTAAATCGGAAAAAATTATTATTGTGTGGTGATGTTGGTACTCCAACTATTTTCAATACTTCTGTTGATTTCACTTCAGGTGGTGGAGATTGTACTCTTGATGTTTATTCTCCAAATGCAACTTTGTATGTAAGTGCTGCTGCAAGCACTTGTGAGGTCTTTGCTAATTTAAGTATAATTAATACAAATCTTGGTTATAACTGTACAACAATTGATGTTTATTTTAATAGTAGTACTGCAAATAAAGGAACTTCATTGATTGGATCAAAGGGTTTTGATAATGTATCTAGTGTTGGTGAATATTCTGTTGAATCAATAAAGGCAAGTCCGGAAGGTCAGTTGAAAAGTTTGTATATCAAGAATTTGATTTCATTTAATGAAACTGCACATTCTAACGAAAAATATAATTCGAGTTACAAATCAAAGGATATAATTTATACTGGATCAATTTAGTACAGTTCTTAAATCTTAACGCGAAACAAAAATATGAAGGTCAAAACTCTTAAGAACAAATTACCTGAAAAATTTTACAATACTTTTACTTTTGATGAATTTAGACCGAGTCAGGCAAAGGCGATAAAGGCTGGATTGTTGGATGGCAAAAGTGTTGTTGTTTGTAGTCCAACTGCCTCAGGTAAAACATTTATTGCTGAGTTAGCAGGAATTAAACGATTGCTTGAAGAAGGTGGAAAAATGGTTTACATTGTTCCTTTGAAAAGTTTGGCAAGTGAAAAGGCTGATGAGTTCAAAACTAAGTATGAAAAACTTGGAAT
>Ga0209045_1002152_pt1 | contig 15083 bp, 12 predicted proteins | sample SaaInlLV_10m_DNA_4_FD_184664 | JGI IMG/M metagenome (GOLD analysis project Ga0209045, IMG submission 184664) | Marine microbial communities from expanding oxygen minimum zones in the Saanich Inlet - Saanich Inlet SI072_LV_200m_DNA (SPAdes) (version 2) | ecosystem: Environmental > Aquatic >...
GGTTACAAACCCCCAACACCGGCAACCTTCATCTCGCACACTTCACAACTTCAGTCTGCTGGTGTAACATAAGCACTGGTACAACTATTGGGGGCAGGTCAATATTATTTCTATGTCTCCGATATCTACCAAGAATTTCATTCAAATAACCAATCTTTCCTTTTGTTTTTTGCAGATATTCGATAAAAAAAAACCAATCTTCACTCATTGAAACTTCCTGATTGAACTCAATATCAAAAGTATTTTTTTCAAACATGATACTCAATGATGGTAAAAAATTTCCATACCGCACAAGCTCTTTTGCTGACCCTGTTCTAGCACCAAATCTATTTTTCCAAGTATTGATAGTTTTCCCACTATTTGATTCAAAAAGTTCAACATTATGATAAGTCAAGCAAAATTTGGGATGTTGTCTCATGAACTCAAGTTGTTTTCTTATCTTTCCCGGCAACATAATATCATCTCCATCAAAATAACAGATATACTCCCCCCAACAATGTTGAAAGGCATAATTATGATTCCAGGTACTTCCCCTATTTTCCTTGTGTAAATGAATTTCGATCTTTTTTGGGTATTTTTTAGATAGCTCTTTTAAGATCAAAGGGGAACTATCCGTAGATCCATCATCGCTGATCACAATTTGGACATTTTGGTAATCTTGTTCAGCAACCGATTTAACCGCTTCCCCAATAAAATCTTCCTGGTTATAACTCGTTATAAAGACCGACACTAATGGGGAATTACTCAATTTTTGTCTCCTGGTGAATAATATAAATATCGAGCAATTATAAACTAATAAAAGGCCTATTTCCTATATTATTAGTCTATATCAGGATGATATAATTTTGTTCTTTTGGATATATTTTTATTTGGTAATGGATTTTTTGAACTACGAAAAAGCAAAATCAATACTAAAACATATGTGCTATAATTGTAGCTCAAAAACGATTTTTGAGGATATTGAATGACTGAAAAAGTAATCCGTGTAGTGGGTGCAAAAGCGCATAATTTAAAGAATATTACTGTTGAAATTCCAAGGGATAAATTCGTGGTCATTACGGGTTTGTCAGGTTCAGGAAAATCTTCGCTGGCATTTGACACAATCTTTGCTGAGGGTCAACGAAGGTATGTGGAATCACTATCAGCCTATGCCCGACAATTTTTAGGGCAAATGGACAAGCCGGATGTGGAATATATTGAAGGTCTTTCTCCTGCGGTATCCATTGACCAGAAAGCCACATCGCGAAATCCTCGTTCAACAGTTGGCACGGTCACAGAGGTATATGATTATTTGCGATTGCTTTTTGCTAGGGTAGGTATCCCCCATTGTCCACTTTGCGGAAAAGAGGTTGTCCGTCAATCCGCGCAAGAGATCGTTGATGCAGTCCTACGATTACCCAAGGGAAATCGACTGCTTGTTTTGGCCCCAATCATCAAACATCGAAAGGGCACACATCAGACAATTTTTGATGAAATAAATAAAGCTGGATTCGTGCGAGCCCGAGTTGATGGAAATGTAATGGGTTTGGATGAAAAGATTGAATTGGATCGCTATAAAAATCATACGATCGAAGCTGTCGTAGATCGTCTTGTATTGAACCTCGAAGAAAATGAAGAGGATAAGGGCTCTTTTCTATCCAGGTTGACAGATTCGGTTGAAACCGCCCTCCAATTTGGAGAAGGGACCCTTACCATACACGACCTCAACAATGATCTTGACACCTCATTCTCTGAAAATCTATCCTGTCCTGATCATGATATTAGTATCCCCGAAATTGAACCGCGCACCTTTTCATTTAACACTCCGCACGGGGCCTGTCCAGACTGCCAAGGAATTGGTACAAAAATGGAGATCGACCCCAACCTATTGATCCCAGATAAATCTCGGTCAATAAACGATGGGGCAATTACCGCACAAGAATGGAATGGCCCGCGCGATTTTGGGGGCTATTATTGGCAAATGTTGGTAGGAGCATGCGAAGCTTATGACATTGACATGGACGCAAGTTTTGAATCGCTGACCGAGAAGCAAGTAAAGGTGGTTCTATATGGCACAGATGGGGAAGAGGTAACTGTACGATATCGTCGGAAAAGCGGAAAACTCTCCACATTCCATGCGGCTTATGAGGGAGGAATTCCAAATTTAGAACGTCGCTTTAAGGAAACGAATTCAAACTATATGCGTGATCGAATCATGCAGTTTATGAACGATCGGCCTTGCCCAACTTGCAAGGGAGCCCGACTCCGCCCAGAAGCATTGGCAGTAACCATTGAAGGAAAAAATATTCTTGACATTACCGAATGGCCTGTAAACGACACATTTAAATGGACAAAGTCATTAAATGGGAAAAATTCGCCGTTAAAAAACAGAGATAAGATCATTGCTAAACGGATTCTTAAAGAATTACAGGAACGGCTTACCTTTATGGTAGATGTAGGATTGGAATATTTGACTTTAAGCCGTTCCGCCGGCTCCCTTTCTGGAGGTGAGGCCCAACGGATTCGCTTAGCTACTCAGATCGGTTCTCGGTTAATGGGCGTTTTATACGTCCTAGATGAACCCTCAATCGGTTTGCATGCCCGAGATAATGCCCGCTTATTGACCACCTTGGTTGGACTACGTGATATTGGAAATACTGTTTTAGTTGTGGAGCATGACGATGAAACAATCCGCGCTGCTGATTGGATCTTAGATCTCGGCCCTGGAGCAGGTGAACACGGGGGGGAAGTTGTTGCGGAAGGCACTGTCAAAGATATTTTAAACAACAAGAAATCCTTAACTGGAGATTACCTTTCTGGGCGGAAAAAAATTCCCCTTCCAAAAGAAAGACGTCCCGGAAATGGAAAAAATATTTTAGTGAAGGGTGCTCGACAAAACAATTTAAAAAACATTGATGTAAAAATTCCTTTAGGCAGATTGATTTGCATCACCGGGGTTTCGGGATCAGGGAAATCTTCTTTGATGAATGAAGTTCTTTATAAGTCGTTAGCCCGAAATTTAAACCGGGCTCGTACAATTCCTGGGGATCATGATGGTATTGAAGGTCTGGAACATTTGGATAAGATCATCAATATTGATCAGTCACCGATTGGCCGGACTCCTAGGTCAAACCCAGCAACGTATACAAAACTATTTGATGAAATTCGCAAATTATTCACCGAACTGCCCGAAAGCAAGGTGCGTGGGTATAAACCTGGCCGGTTTTCCTTCAATGTAAAGGGTGGTCGTTGTGAAGCCTGTCAGGGACAGGGTCAGATCAGAATTGAAATGCAATTCTTACCAGATGTATATGTCCTATGTGAAGTGTGCAGTGGAGCTCGTTTCAATCGAGAAACATTGCAAGTGAAATTTAAAGACCATAATATTTCAGATATTCTAGATATGCCGATAGATCGGGCTTTAGAATTTTTCAAAGCCCATCCTTCAATGATAAATAAATTACAAACCTTGGTCGATGTCGGATTAGGGTATATTCGCATTGGACAATCAGCACCCACCCTCTCGGGTGGAGAAGCCCAACGGGTTAAGCTAGCACGATATCTTTCGAAGCGATCTACCGGTCAAACGATCTATGTTTTAGATGAACCTTCGGTGGGGCTCCATGCTGGAGATGTACATAAATTGATCGTTGTTCTGCAAAGATTAGTAGAGAATGGGAATACAGTGGTAATCATTGAACATAATATGGACATCATTAAGATTGCGGACCATATCATCGACCTTGGTCCAGAGGGTGGAGACAGAGGTGGCAAAATTATTGCGGAAGGAACCCCTGAAGAAATAGTAAAAGTAAAGAAAAGCTATACAGGACAATACTTGAAATCTTATTTAGGGCTTAATGGGGGAAAGAAAGAATAGAACCCTCAAATCATTATTCAATAAACCCTGAGTAGGACTATAACTGGGTTTGTATTTCAATATTACTTATTATTCAGGGGAATTACAAAAGGGAGAGATGATGAAGAATAATTTAGTTTCAAATGCCTTTATGACATTTATGGAAGAAGCACCCAAACAAGCAGAGGCCTGGGGAAAATTGGCAATGGACCTCAATCAAGCTAATTCCCTAGACAATAAAACTGCTACATTAGTGTATATTGGAATCATGGCGGCAAAGAACATTCTGAGTGGAATTCCCTTTCATGTGCTTTCAGCTAAGGAAGCGGGGGCAACCCGCGATGAAGTAACATCCGCAATATTGATGGGATTGCCTTTAGCGGGAAGTAAAGTAACCCAAGCATTACCACTTGCGCTTCAACCCTTTGATGAAAACTAGGAATTTTTCGTTCCAATTTCCAAAACTACAATAAAATAAATTGGATCAAGCATGGAGGTAACAAAATGAAAGAGAAAGCAATTTCAATTCTTGAAAATAAAGGAACAGAAGAAGCAATCAACTTTCTTGAAAATCAAGAAAAAGTGGTCAGCACGGGGACTTTATTTAATGATCTCATGCGCCACACATTTTGGAAAAAACAAGATCTTGACTCCACTGTGGTTCTAGCCCAAGCAGGCATCTCCTATAATGCGGAACAAGCAAAATCCTCATCTGCTGATGAAAAAAAGAACTATTTAACAAATGTAAAACAAATTAGCTATAATTTAGCATCATTTACTTGGCCGGGCTGGGATGAAGAATGGATAGAAAATATTCCTGAAAATTTCCTTAAGTTGGGATATGAAGCTGCAAAAAGTAATCTTCATTACGCAATTGAACTTGAAAAAGGAGCCTTGGGTGTTAGCCGGGGCTATTGGATCGTTGCTGCTCACCAACTAGTTTCAGGGGAATTTCTCTTGGCAAAAGAAAATTTTGAGCATGCGGTAAATTTTGCCATAAAAGCTAAGGAAGAAGGAGACGAACTACTGTCAAAAGGATTTGTTCAGGTCGCAATTCTATTGCAAACCCCCAAAAACGTAGATTCCTTGAAAGCCTTGGATGGTATAAAATTAGAACTCTCGAAATTAGAATATGGGGATTTTTACATCAAACAATTAGAAGATTCATTAAGGATTTTCAAAGCAGAATAAAATTATCCTTGTTAAGAAAACAGAGGACTCTTGCCCTCTATTATTAATTACAATTGCTATTTATTATCTATATTTTTTATATTTTCCCCATAAGTTGCTGAACACTTCTTCTAGCCTTTTACCCAAGGCTTCTCCTCGTACGGTTGTCACGTCATCTTCATTGCTAAATACGGCGAAAGGTACCTTCGTCCCCATTATTTCTATAAATTCTGAGTTTTCTCCCACAATTTCCTGCCAATCATTCTCCCGATAAAGCACTTCCATCTTTTTCTTGCTTAGACCATGTTCTAAGATACTATCTGGTCGATCTGGATTAAATCGTGCTTCATTTTTTCTTAGGGATTCTTCCCAGGAAACGTCCACATATAGAATTGCCGCTTTTTCTATTACCGATTTACTTAGATGCTCAAATGCCCTAGTAAATCCACCGTGTTGTTTTCCTCTTGCGAATTCGATCACAGCTGTGTTTGTTTCATGGTAATGGGAAATATCACGAATTTTTTTATCATACTCCAGACAAATTTTCTTAATTAAAAGATCCCACATCTGATGACCAATGAAGTATTGATCTTGATCGGTGTGCAGCCTCGAATGACCCATTTCTTCCAGTATTTGGTCTTCCTCGAACCAAGACCATAGCATGGGAAAATCATCAATCTCCTCAAATTCACCAATATGAAAGAGTTCTTTTCTTTCATGTATGGGGGTTCTTTTTAGATAATCGATAATTTCTGATTTTCCCGCTGCTGGACGGGCGATAAGCAGGATAATGTCAAATGTGTTTTTCTTAATTTTCATCAAAATTTTCCTCCCCCATATTTTACTTGAAAAGTTATTCTTTGTCCTTTGAAAAGTATTGGCCTATAATTAATGATCAATTTTCAAATTAAAAAGATTAATAAAAGTATTATCTCAATTATTTCCAATAACTTTGACAAACTTTGTCCTTCATGTTAAAATTTTTATTAGGTGGAAAAGACCAGTAGGGTCTTACGATAATATTTACAAGATTTTTTTATTTTCCCCGCACAAATTCAATTAACTTGTAGATTTGCCATCCGGTGTTATCCCACTGGCTTTTCAAGGTGCGTCAAAAATTAAACTTTACAAGACACGAATGTCTTGAATGTATTATAAGGAAATAATAAAAATGAATAATGAAAAATTAAAAATCATACCCTTGGGTGGCCTCGGAGAGGTTGGCAAGAATATGATGGTGTATGAATATGGTGACGATATCCTGATTGTGGACACAGGCATTATGTTCCCAGAAAATGATATGTTAGGAATTGATTACATCATTCCTGATTTCAAATATCTATTAGATGAAGAAAAAAGAAGAAAAGTAAAGGGAATTGTGATCACACATGGTCACGAAGATCATACGGGGGCAATTACGCATGTTCTAGAAGAAATTAATGCTCCAATCTATGCCACCCCCCTTACACGAGGGCTTATAGAAGTAAAACTTGCCCGAAAGGGAATCATAAAGGATACCAAAATCCACACTGTTAACGCTGGCGAAAAAGTGGATATTGGTTGTTTTACGGTTGAATTCGCCCACGTAAGTCATTCAATTCCTGATGGCGTTGCCTTAGGAATCGATACTCCAGAAGGATTAATCGTTCATACAAGTGACTACAAATTTGATCATACGCCAGTGGATAATTGGCCTACAGATTACGCAAAATTGGCTGAATGGGCAGGCAGAGGCGTTCTCGCTCTCTTAGCTGATTCAACTAATGCCGATAAACCTGGGTGGACTCCCTCAGAAAGAGTCATTGATCCGGCTTTTGATGAAGCGTTTCGTAATGCTCCAGGCAGATTGATTATTGCCTCTTTTGCCTCAAATATTTCCCGAATGCAGCAAGTAGCAAATGCTTGTGAGCGCCATGGCAGAAAAATGGCGTTTGTTGGAATGAGTATGCGAGATAATGGGAAAATGGCTCGGAAACTAGGCTATCTCAAAGTTGCCGACGACCTCGTTGTTCCCATCGATCAAGCGTTAAAGATGAAACCGAATAAAATTGTATTGATGTCTACCGGCACTCAAGGGGAACCTACTTCAATTTTAGGTCGATTGGCAACGGGTCGAAACCGACAATTTGATGTCAAGGCTGGAGATACAATCGTCCTTTCTTCACACCCAATTCCTGGAAATGAAGAATTGGTTTATCGAACAATCAACAAATTATTCCAAAGAGGGGCAAATGTTATCTACGATCCGATTTCTTCGGTTCATGTCTCTGGACATGCTAGCCAAGAAGAAATTAAATTAATGTTGCATATTGTTAAACCAAAATATTTAATCCCTATCCATGGTGAATTGAGACATTTGAAACAACATGCAAGAATGGCAGAAGAAATTGGTGTTCCATCAGAAAATATTTCCGTAATCCAAAACGGCACCACAGTAGAATTTGAAAATGGCATAATGAAAATTGCTGATCGGATCCCAGGTGGATATGTATTTGTTGATGGGTCTAGGGTTGGAGATGTAGGCCCAGCCGTTGTTCGTGAAAGGGAAGCATTATCTCGAGATGGTTTCGTGCTTGTAAATGTCCAATTGGATGAGACTGGCCGTGCTTTGTCAGAAATGCCAGAAATTATCACTAGAGGGTTTATTTATAAATATGATTCCGAAAATCTTATTGATGGTTTGAAGAATAAAATAAATGAATCGATTTCAAATGCCAATGGTACTCTTCAGGAAGATTTGGAAAAAGCAGTTCGGAATTATTTACAGAAAGAAACTAATCGCCGCCCAATGACATTTGTATTGATTAATCAATCCAATTAACTTCTAATAACAAGTAAAATAAAAAGTGCCAGCTTTAGCTGGCACTTTTTTTATTAAGGCGTTGGGGTAACTATTGGGGTTGCAGTGCTATCAGGAGGCCCAAAAGTTGGGGTAATCAACCAATATGGAACAAGTAATATTTGTCCAGGAAATATCAGATAAGAATCTGACAGCTCGTTTTCGGCAATTATTCCATCTTCAGTACTCAAGAATTTTTCAGCAATGATTTGTACAGAATCTCCAGGTAATACCATATATTCGATTACATCCCCTGAACGTAAACCAGGAGGGAGGGCAGTCGGGGTTGGCAATTCCATGTCTGGGTTAGGAATGATAAGCACCTGACCTGCGGTAAGGAAATCGGAACGAAGTTCGTTTACAACCATGATCAGAATAATCTCATCAATACCAAAGTTTTCTGCAATAGAGCTTAGCGAGTCTCCAGATTGAACTTGGTATTCAAAAGGTACGGCGGCTGTTCCTGTAGGGGTAATCGTTGGGATCAACGTTTCGGTTGGTATTAATGTATTTTCGGGGGTATTCGTTGGAGGTGGCATGGTTGCGGTGGTAGTTGGAGTGGGTGTATCTGTTTGGAACAAGGAAAATCCACCTCCCCCGGCTCCATTTATCCAATTCCAGATCAGCAAAACCCCAGCAACAATAAATAATACTGACAAAACTCCAAAAACCATCGGGGATCTGTTTTTCTTTTTATTTTGTATCTCTTGATAACTTTGAAAGGGCGGTTTATAAGCCATAGATAATTACCTTATTTTTTTCTAAGTTGATTCCCCCATGTAATAATGGCAATAGTTTGTTGCAAAGCCTCCAAAAACGAGGGGAATCTTGATTAATTCTACCTTCTTTTATAGAAAAAGTGTATATCCAGTATAGGTCTCCATATTGAACATTGACTAGTATCTTCCTGTATTATTGTGACCAGGAACAGACAAGTCTCCCCTGCAAATCTGTTGGATCTTTAAAAAATAAGGATTTAAGCTATAAATTCCCAATATTGGTTTTTATTGAAATGTTTAAGAACTCGTAACACCCTTAAGGTGTTCCATCTGCTTGGTCCCCCTGTTTTTTCCATTTCAAAATGGGTTTGCCCAGGATGTCTTGTTTGTACAGGCCAGGTGCCATCTTTTCGTCTTTTCTTCGACAATATATCTAGCGCATCTTGCATACGAAGGTCATACTCTATCCCAGCGAATTGGAAATAGTCCAGGGCGCGTAATATATCATAACGCCAGCGAGAGGGATAGGAAAGCATGGAAAACCTTTTATCAATGATTTCCCCAGTTCTGTCTGACTTAAATAATTTATGTTGAAGAAAAAACTCTTGTGATTCTTTTGCTGTCTTCATTAATTCATTCAATTGGTAGGAATAACCACTATTTTCATATTCCAATATCCCTTCGATGACTGAGATTGTCGTGTGAACAGAACTATGAACGGTCTGTTCATAATTCGATCTGCAGTTGTACCCGCCGTCCGACATATGCTGGTCAAGGATGCAGTCTACTATGGACTTCAAATCATCTTCTTTTATTCCAAAATAGGAAGCATAATTTAGGAACATGCCATTAATACAGAGATCGGTTAATTGATTATTGCCAATTGGGAGGATCCCCCCATCAGGGCCCTTATGTTTTTCAACTACTTGATAAAGAGATTTTTGAATTTGGGGATTACTTTTTTCAATTTGAAGGTTCTTAAGGTCTAATACAGAATAGTTTGTAGATATCCACTTTGGCTGATAAAAACGTTGTCCCCAATGCCCCTCAGGGTTTTGATTTTCTAGAAACCTAGCCCCCCACCCTTCTGATTTTATTCTGGATTGTAATTCGGGAAGATCGGATCCTAGCAGATCTCGATTTACCTGATATTGAATGGAAACATCCCCATCTAAAAGCCAATTAATAATCTTGTTCTCGCTCATCTTTTTTTCCCATTTTATTAAAACGATACATAAAACTTCAGTTTATTTTCCATTTTACACTTAAAAATACTGTTTTTTCATTACCAATAAATGGATAAAAAAAGTCCAGAGATTATCTCTGGACTTTTAAGTTCAATTCACTTATAAGGTGATTTGGTTTAGTACATTGGAGGTGGAGCTGCAGGCATTGCGGGTTCTTCAGAAGGAAGGTCACTAATCAAACATTCTGTTGTAAGAATCATTGCAGCAATGGAAGCGGCATTTTCAAGAGCGCCACGTGTAACTTTGGCGGGATCGATCCAGCCAGCTTCAACCATGTCTTTGAAATCTTCTGCTAAAACATCATATCCAATATTTGTATTCTTTGATTCCGTTTGTGAGCGGCGAACGCTGTCTACAATTACTGAACCATCTTTTCCAGCATTTTCAGCTATTTTTCGCATCGGAACTTCTAAAGAATCTCGGACAATACTGACACCGACTTGAGCGTCCGAATTATCCATTTTCATACCATCCAAGACACTTAAGGCATTGATCAAAGCCACACCACCACCAGGAACGATACCCTCTTCAATGGCAGCACGTGTTGCAGAAACAGCATCTTCAACGCGGTGTTTCTTTTCTTTCAATTCGGTTTCAGTTGCGGCACCAACTTTGATTACAGCAACGCCACCGGATAATTTTGCCAATCGTTCATTCAATTTTTCTCGATCGTAATCACTTGTGCTTTTATCTACTTCTACTCGAATTTGTTCGATTCGCCCCTTGATAGCTGCTTTATCACCCTTACCGCCGACAATAGTTGTATCATCTTTGGAAGAAGTAACTTTTTCGGCTTGACCAAGATCTTCAATAGTTGTAGTTTCTAATTTTCGTCCGGTCTCTTCTGAGATCACGGTTGCACCTGTGAGGGCGGCGATATCTTGCAACATTGCTTTTCGTCGATCACCAAAACCGGGGGCTTTGATTGCTAATACATTGAGCATGCCACGTAATTTATTTAATACGAGGGTAGCAAGAGCTTCACCATCAATGTCTTCAGCAAGGATCACTAAGTCGCGTTTTCCTGTTTGAACCAAGGATTCTAAAAGGGGAACTAAATCTTGCGCAACAGATATCTTTTTATCGTGGATCAAGATCTGAGCATTTTCGATCAATGCTTCCATTGATTCTGGGCTGGTTACAAAATATGGGGAAAGGTAGCCACGGTCAAACTGCATACCTTCAACATAGTCGGTTTCAAATTGTAAACCTTGGGAATCTTCTACAGTGATAACACCATCGTTTCCGACTTTGTCGAACACTTCGGCGATCAAATTGCCGATCTCGCGGTCTTGAGCTGAAACAGAAGCAACATTTGCAATGTCTTCTTTTGTTTTTACGGGGATCGCTTGCTTGCTAATTTCTTCTGCAATCGCTTTTGTTGCAGACTCAATGCCTCTTTTGAGAAGCATTGGATTTGCACCAGCAGCCAAGTTCTTCATACCATTTGTTACGATGGAATGAGCGAGTACTGTGGAAGTGGTTGTACCATCACCAGCGATATCATTTGTTTTGGTGGCTGCTTCTTTTAGTAATTGAGCGCCCATGTTTTCAAATGGATCTTCGAGTTCTATTTCTTTTGCTACTGTTACACCATCATGTGTAATGGTTGGTGCACCGAATTTTCGATCTAATGCAACGTTACGACCCTTGGGGCCTAAAGTTGTTGTTACTGCTTTTGCAACAGCGTCCACGCCATTTAGAAGTTTCCGGCGGGCGTCTGCTGAGAAAATCAATTGTTTAGCCATTAAAAATCTCCTTATTTATATAAATAAAACTGACACAATTTTGTTGAATTCTATTAGTCAACAATTGCCAACAGGTCGGATTCACGTAAGATTAAGAGTTTTTTTCCTTCAACTTTAATCTCGGTGCCAGCATATTTAGCAAATAATACGACATCACCTTCAGCAACATCCATTTCAATTTTGTTGCCATCATCATCTCGCTTACCAGTTCCTACTGCCACAACTTTTCCCTTTTGGGGTTTTTCTTTTGCTGTTTCTGGCAAAACGATACCACCAGGGGTCATATCTTCCTGCTCGACAGGTTCAATGACAACACGATCACTTAGGGGTTTGAGCTTCATAAAATCCTCCGTAAAAATATTTTCGGCTTACGCCTTAATTGTTATAAATTTCCTTAGCACTCTATTCAAAAGAGTGCTAAGGGCTAGCAAATGATACCATTTATATTCTTTACGTCAAGAAGTAAATAGAATTATTAACAGAATTCATATATTTCCCCCAAATTGTTAAATTTAGACAGATTTTTCACACATTGAGTTTTGTTTCGATATTGAATTTATCGACAAATAAATAATCCCTCTTCAACAATTCCCATAATAATCTCATCTGATGAAAATGCGTTTCCTACCTGGTTGAGGATCTCTTCTGCTTTTTGGCATTCATTCAAAGCAGCTAACACTGACCCATATCTAGAGTAAAAAAAAACTGTTGAATTCTGTAATTCCAGCCCAATTACCGCAACTTCTTGTTCTTCGTTTTCAATCGCAAGACATCCTTCCACCGCACATCTGAATATTGGGATGGAGCCCTCAAAGTTTCTGGATTGAGAATAAATTATTCCGAGCTCACCATATAATTGAGCGTTGGTGGGGTCAAAGTCCAAGGCTTTTTGCATATTTCTTGCGGCAATGAAAAATTCACCCTGCCTGCTATAGGTTTTTGCAATCGCCACGTAAGGAAGGGGGTCTTTGATCTCTAAAACCTCATTAATCGTGGCCGCTCGATCAAAGTATTCTAAAGCCAAGTCATATAAGGGAACTGGAAGCGCACGATAATTTTGGCCAATTTTGATATATAAATAGGTGAAATTGGGCATTATTTCCGCAGCCAATTTATATTCTTCAATCGCCTTTCTGTAATTTACCGATCCTGTGCTTTCATACAAAAATGCATAAACCCTGTGTGCATCCATCAAATTAGGGTTGGCTGCCACAGCTTCTTCAATCACTTGAAAGGCCTGGGTGACACGACCTTGATCCCCCAAAATTTCTGCACGGTAAACATTCGCCAATACATTGTTCACATCTAATGATAAAGCTTTTTGAGCGCTTTGTTCCGCCTGCACCAGAAATGCTTCTCGTTCATCATTAGTCTCAGCATAACTAGCATTCCAATCATTTACAAAGGCATGTACAGCAAACGCATCGCTGTTTGTATCGTCTAGGGAAACTGCTAGATCGATATTTCCCAGAGCCTTTTGTAATATTTCAGTACTCTCCAAGTTGGTTAATATCGCCGAGTAATAGGTTTGAATTCGAGCCAATTCTGTTAACATCAATACATTATTTGGATCTTTCTCCAAAGCATTTTCCAAGGCTTCAATTGATTTATCTAAATCTCCTGAGGCGAGGTGAGCCTGACTTTCAAGGATAAAGGAATCGGATGTACGAGTGGATTCTGGGGTGGGTTTAAAAAAGGGTTCTATATATCCTTCTTCCTCAAAGAAAAATTCAGAGTTTAATCCAATATACCCCCCAATCAAAATCAGAGTGATTAGAATTATCCTCTTCGCAAAATTATTTGAGCCACCCTGTTGATTAAAAATTGAACTATTTTTAGGTACTTTCATGATTTGATTTTTACCGATTTAGCGCGGAATTTACCAAAACCTCATGTTTGTTGGCTCTCTTTGATTTCCGGATGGAGGAGATGTGGTTTCTATCTCGACTGTCGGGGTAATCTCGACTTCGCTTATATAACTTTCGCAAATAGCGTAAATCTCATTGGCATTATCTACAGCAATTTGGTCACCGGGTACGGCATTTAATATTGCCTGGGCGATTGGCACTGCTTTTGTGCATTGCCGGGTATTTGCCAAGGAAAAACCATACAAATAAAAATAGAATGACACTTCATTACTTAAAGTTAATCCTGCCACCGCTTGGTTATCATCTGTTAGCCCGCCATGGATTGCCAACTCAAACGCCTCAATGGATTCAGTATATTGGAAATTATTATAATATGCCTGACCCAGATTTCCCCATCGAATGGGGTTTGTGGGATCTTTTGAAACAGCCTGCTTTGCAAACTGAATCGCTTTTGCATACTCCCCAGTGAACATATAGATACGCGCTGTGTAGGTAACCGGTAATGGATTCGCCGGGTTGTAACTATCTGCTAAACCAAATTCATTGATTGCCTCATCCAATAAGTCTAAGGATTGATATACCAATCCTAAAGAAAGATGTAAGTCAGCAATTTTGTCACTCATTTCTATTGCAATTTTATATTCTTCTATTGCCAATTCATAATTCCCGGTGATCCAATACACATATCCTCGCGCGCTATGTGCTTCTAATAAAGTTGGTTCAATTTCCAAAGCTTTACTCGCATAAATTTTTGCTTCATCATATTGCAGATCATCCACTAGCCATTCCGCATAATAAGCATGCGCCTGGGCACTTTCAGGGTCAAGTTCTAGGGCATCTAAAAAAGATTGTTCAGCTTCAGTAGAATGACCCAAAAAATTCAGAGTCCATCCTAGGACGGCATGGGCAGAAGGGTTGTCTGGATTCAATAAAAGGGCATTAGAGGCACTTGTTTGAGCAGCTTCGTAATAGCCAGCCAATACTTGAATTCGTGCCAATTCTACGTATATTTGGTCATTCGTCGGATCTAGTTGGATCACCTGCGTATATAATTCTATTGAGCGTTGAAGATTCCCTTGTTCGTAATTTTCCTTAGCATTTTGCCAAATTGATTCTGGATTGAGGGTTGCGGTGGGGGTTGGCTGGGAAATTGCTGGAATTTCAGCCACAACGAAACGATCAAAATAGATTACGGCTGCTATTAATCCTAAAAGTAAAAGAATTAAAGCGGGGTTTGAACGCCGCTGTTTTCGACGCTTTTTCATTTGCCAATCACTACCTTTTAAATACATAATTTCATCTTACCTCCTGGGTGTGGGGTCGTCAAGGAAATCAATCTGATGATTACCCCACGCCTACCTGACGCTAAAAATGGACATTTTTTGGGATTATTTTTCGAACTATATTTTAATTTTCAAAATAGTAAAAATAAGTAGATTGCTGAATAATTTGTAATTCTTTTGTCTAAAGATTAATGAGGTAAAATCCACATATGCAATTTGAAGTATTCAGCCTATTTCCGGAAATCTTTCCTCCATATTTGGATGAAAGCATTTTAAAACGCGCTCAATTGGCAAATTTAATCAAAGTAAATCTCTATAATATTAGAGATTGGGCGACGGATAAGCATAGGACCGTGGATGACGAGCCTTAT
>Ga0209045_1002156_pt1 | contig 15063 bp, 13 predicted proteins | sample SaaInlLV_10m_DNA_4_FD_184664 | JGI IMG/M metagenome (GOLD analysis project Ga0209045, IMG submission 184664) | Marine microbial communities from expanding oxygen minimum zones in the Saanich Inlet - Saanich Inlet SI072_LV_200m_DNA (SPAdes) (version 2) | ecosystem: Environmental > Aquatic >...
CAGAATGTGCATATTTTAATTTCCCACCACATTCTGCAATAATTTGCATCGCTTCTTTGTAGATATAATCGAACTTGGTAAAAGGTGGAGACTCATGATAGGCACGCTGATCGTTTGCAGGATATAGTTCTTGCTTTTCAGCAATTACATAAAATTCCAATTCACCCATTACTTCGAGTTCCAATCCAGTAGCTTTTAGTAATTCATCATGTGCCTTTTTCATGATGTTAAATGGAGAGTTTACTAATGGTTTACCATCACTTGTATAAAATCTACAGATGATATCCAGGGTTTCAGCCTCTTCAAAGGGATTAACAAAAGCAGTTTTGAATTGTGGAATGACATATAAATCACTCGATCCTGCTTCAACATAGTTAAACAAACTTGATCCGTCTGCTCGTTCACCAGATGAAAGAATAGTGTCTAATTGTTCCTGACTATTGATAACAAATGAAAGTGTTTTTAGTCGTCCATCTCCAGCGACATATCTAAAATTCAGCATGCTGAATTCATTCTCAATAAAAAATCGTATAATATCTGATTTTGTAAATTGACTTTTGGGCTTAGAAAGATAAGCTTCTATTTTATTCTGAAACATGTTTGTAGAATTATTTAAGTGTGTTATTTTGATTTTTTTACCTGATCAAGTTTGCCTTTTTCTTTTTTAAGGACTTCTTTTGCAACTTGAACTTCATTTTTTTTGTCTTCCTGTTCAATAATATTAATTTCTATATCGTCTTCAGCTTTTTGTATATCTTTTTTCCAGCCAGCAATTTCGCTTTCCAGCTTTTCTTTGGTATCCTTCAGTTTTGCCAGATCACTTTCTTTTTTACTTAATTCTTGTTTGGCCATTTTTACTAAATTATCAAGTGACTGTATGCTTGTGGCTTTAGCAAATTCAGAAAGAAAATCAGCAAAAACCTTATATTTAGCAGGATGTTCATTAAAACTCAGATAATTACCTCCTAAATAAACACATACGTTTAGCTGATATACATCTTTTTCCAGAGATTTTAAACTGGAAAAACAATTAAAAGGCAAATCACTCAAATCTTTAAGTAAAACATTATTGGCTACTATTTCTTTGCCGATATCCACTTTTGCATCATTTTTCTTCAATATATTTTTCCAATCTTTAATGATGTCTTTTTCATTGGATTCATAAATCTTTACACTTAGAGTGTTGTTAAGTCCACCACCAAGAACCATTTTTGATTCGCTTACAGTAAAATCATAATCTTGAGCCAAAAGGCTGAATGAAAAAAGCTGAATAATAAGTATTGATATAATATATTTCATGATATTCTTTTTATGACTTCTGCAAGCCTTTGTTTATAAATGTTCTAATGAATTTCAGGTCAAAAATAGTAAAAATCCCGATTATAATAGATGATTGAAATTTTAGCTTCAAACTTTGTTGAATTATTTACAAAAAAAGATCATTGTTTGAAATTTTAAACTATTTTTAGCCCTTTATTGAAATACATCTTAACGATTTTAAAATTTATTATTAGCGGATTTGTGTCTTGAATTTTGAGAATTATTGTACATTCTCTAAAGCATTTAGTTACAGGGCATAACTCGTGAAAATATCTGTATTATTGAAAATATTTAAACATAGAAAAAGATGAATGACGTATTTGAATTGTGGCCTGAATTGATGTGGATAGAAGATGAAGTTTTAAGACAACAAACGGCAGATACCTGGAAGCTGGCATTAGACAAAAGTGTGCTAACATCAGAAGATTTAAAAACTATCCCATTTACCTTGCTTTGTGGCCCAGATTTGAAAGTTAGTTTTATGGATCATAAAAGAGCTGTAGTGCATATTGCTAAGGAAAGTGCATTGAAATTTGAAGAGTTTTTTAAAGATTCACTTCCTGTAAATATGGATGTATTAATTGCAGGTGCCATATTAGCTGATGTGGGGAAGCTTTTAGAATATGAATTGGATGCAGAAGGTAAATCTTTTCAGGGTTTATATGGAAAATATTTACGTCATCCATTTTCAGGAGTTTCAATTGCCGAAAGATGTGGTGTTCCTGCTGAAGTATGCCACATAATTGCTGCTCATGCTGGGGAAGGAAATCATGTAAAGAGATCCACTGAAGCATATATTGTACATCATGCTGATTTTATGTCATTTCTTCCTTTTAAAGAAAGACTTCAAGCATAGTTTAAATAATTAATGATAAAAATGAACTTAATAGAAAAAATACTCAGCAATCATACTGATAAAAATAGGGTAGAGCCTGGTGAAATTGTTGATATTTATATCGACACACGAGTAGCCAGAGATTTTGGTGGAGCTAATGTCGTTAAAAATTTAGAAGCGAATAATTTATCTATTCATGATTCCAGCAAAACATTTTTCACGTTCGATTGTAATCCGGGAGGATCGGATCAAAAATATGCAGCAAACCAACATTATTGTCGACAATTTGCCAGAAATAATGAAATTCAGGTTTATGATATCAATGCTGGAATAGGAACGCACTTGGCAATTGATAGAGGATTGGTTTATCCGGGAAGTACTTTTGTGTCTACCGATTCTCATGCAAACATTATGGGTGCTATAGGCGCATTTGGCCAGGGCATGGGAGATCAGGATATTGCAGCTGTTTGGGCAAAAGGAAAAGCTTGGTTTAAGGTACCACATTCTGTAAAAGTTAATTTTGAGGGAGAACGTCCTGTGGATGTTTCTGCAAAAGATATTGTTTTAAATATGCTTTCTGTATTTGGAGCAAACAAACTCCTTGGTTTTTCGGTAGAACTATATGGAGAAGCGATCGAAACTTTGACTCTGGATGAAAGAATTACGATTTCTTCGATGGCCACAGAAATGGGTGCTATCATTGTTTTAATTCCACCTTCACCTAAAACCTTAGACGAGCTTGAAAAAAGATCTGGTAAAAGGTTTGAATTAATTCAAGCCGACAATGATGCTACTTATCTGGAAGAATTGACACTGAAAATTTCTGATTTTAAACCCATGTTAGCCAGTCCAGGTCATCCACATGATAACATTTTGGTCGAAAATGCATTAAATGTGAAAATTGACTCAGCATTTATTGGCAGTTGTACAAATGGACGTATTGCAGATTTAAGAATCGCAGCAAAGATCTTGAAAGGGAAGAAAGTCGCTCCAGGTGTAGTTTTGAAAATTGTTCCATCTACCGATGAAATATGGAATGAGGCTTTAAATGAAGGATTAATTAAAATATTTAAAGATGCTGGTGCTTTGGTTTCTAATGCTGGTTGTGCTGGCTGTGCAGCTGGGCAGGTTGGTCAGAATGGACCTGAAGAAGTAACTATTAGTACAGGTAATAGAAATTTTTCCGGTAAGCAAGGTAAAGGATTGGTTTATTTAGCTTCTCCTGAAATAGTTGCCGCTTCATCAATTGCCGGTTATATCACAACTTCAAACAATATTCCAGCAATACCAGCTGTTTTTACTGCTGATTCAATCAAAAACAAAGCGAAAAAGCAGATTCCAAAAGATTCAATTGATTCTCCAACTGTTGTTCAGGGTCGTGTTTGGTATATAAAGCAAGATGATATTGATACCGATATGATCTTTCATAATCGATACCTGACAATTACAGATATCAATGAAATGGGACAATACACTTTTGATAATCTCAGAGGCTATGAAGATTTTTCATCAAAAGCAAAAGTGGGTGATATTATCATTACTACCAAGAATTTTGGAGCAGGAAGTTCAAGACAACAAGCTGTTGATTGTTTCAAGTCTCTGGGTATTCAATGTATTATAGCTGAATCGTTTGGGGCTATTTACGAACGCAATGCTATTAATGCAGCATTTCCGATATTAACCTATAAAAATATCGATTCGATTGAAGTAGAAAATGGAAATATGCTCAAAGTCGATTATATTAATGGAACTTTATCTAACTTGGATAAAAATTTATCATGCCCAATTAATAAGTTTTTTGACGTGCAATTAGAGATTTATACAAATGGAGGTCTTCTTTAACAATTAATTTGAAATCATGGAATTCGATTACAAACAGTTTTATGTTGAACTTGGTAAATTACTTTCTGCCATTGCCAAGGCAGATGGAAAAGTACAATTAGAAGAAGTTCATGACTTGCATAAGTTAGTTAGGAATGTGCTTTTAAAAGTGAACGATCAAACTGATGAATTTGGTACAAACCATGCGTTTTATACTGAATTTGAGTTTGAAACAATGTTGGATAGTAAAGCAGAGATGGATGAAGCCTATGATTCTTTCATTAAATTTATCACGGATAATAAGGAGAACATAACAGATAAAATGAAAGAAATTTGTATGGTGTCTGTCGAAAAAATTGCTGATTCATTTGAAGGAATAGTTCCTGAAGAAAAGACTTTGATTGATAAATTGAAAAAGGATCTTGACAAGATATAATTTTAGCATGAAATAATAAACACATGAAAAAAGTTCACCTTAATTTATTTTTGATTGCTTGCACAGCATGGCTGTTTTCATCTTGTGCAACAAGCTCAATAGGAATACAAGTTTTGGTTCCTGCAGATATTTCAATTCCTCAACATATCCAGAAAGTAGCTGTTGCTAACCGTTCTTTGCCTGATAAATCAGATAAAGCCAAAAATATTATTGAAGGTTTACTCACTGGAGAATCGATATATGCTGATCGAGAAGGCTCTGAAAATTGTGGTTTGGGATTGGTCAATCACTTAAACTCGGGGCCGCGGTTTTCTGCATCCTATTTGTCTGGGACCGATTTAAAAGGAACAGGAACTAGAGAGTTTCCTTATCCACTGGATTGGAATACAGTAAATGAATTGTGCCAAAGTGTTGATGCGGATGCATTGGTTCTTTTAGAGACTTTTGATTCAGATAATTCCATTAGAAAGTATAATAAAGTGAGCAAGAAAAAGGTGGAAAGCAAAGAAGTAAATGTTACAACCTATTATGCTGACTTAAACATTAATGTGAATGCCGGATGGCGGATATACGATAATACGAACAAACGAATTATTGATGAACAATCCTTCATGGATACTAAAGTATTTACAGGTAAAGGAACAACACCTTCCAGAGCTGACGATAATTTACCAAGCAAAAGAAATGCAATCAATCAATCAGGTGTATTTGCTGGAAGTATGTTCGGTAAAAGAATTTCTCCAACATGGATTCATGCTTCAAGGAAATATTATAAAGGCAAGGAAGATCAATTTAAAAAAGCAAAAAAATATGTCGAACTGAATGATTGGGATGAGGCAATTGCCATATGGAAACCTTTAACGGATAATCCTGAGAAAAAAATTGGTGGAAGAGCTTGTTATAATATGGGAGTAGCTTGCGAAATGCAAGGAGAGTTTAATATGGCTGTAGAGTGGATGAAGAAAGCTTTTTACAATTACAATATGAAAGATGCAAAAAGCTACATAAGCCTGCTTGAAAATCGAATCAGAGATAAAGAAAGATTAGACGAACAATTAGGGAATTAAAGCACTTCTTTTGTCATTTTCAATCCAATAGTGGTGAGAAATCTAAGATTACTCACCTAGCTTAATATGACATTCAATTCAAGAATAATACACAAAACCTTTTAGATAAGAATCAATAACATGGGACAAACTTTTGTAGAAAAGATATTAGGTGCTCCTGTAGGGAGCATTGTTTTTAAAAAACCCGACTTGGTTTTAACACACGACAATACAGCCAGCATAAGCAAGACTTTCGCTAAAATGGGCGGTGATAAGGTAAAAGATCCAAATCAGATGTTAGTTGTTTTAGATCACAATGCACCTCCTACAAACGCTAAACTGGCCAATGATTATCAACTTATTCGTGATATTGTTAAGCAGCAAGGCATTGAAAAATTCCATGATGCTGGAAAAGGTATTTGTCACCAAATCATGAGTAAATATGCCAAACCCGAAATGATTATTGTTGGTAGTGATAGTCATACGTGTACAGCAGGCGCTTTCAATGCATTGGCAGCAGGTATCGATAGAACTGAATCAGCTGGCATATGGAAAACATCTGAAACATGGTTCCTTGTTCCAGAGTCAATTAAAATTACTTTATCGGGAAAACTAAAACCCGGTGTTTTTGCAAAAGATGTTTCGTTATGGATTATAGGTATGATCGGATCGGACGGAGCCAACTATATGTCAATTGAATATCATGGGGAAGGAGTTAAGACTCTGGATTTATCGGAGCGCATGACATTAGCAAATTTAGCATCTGAAATGGGTGCGAAAAATGCTGTTTTTCCAGCAGATGATATGCTTGCCAATTTTTACGGATGCAAAATAAAAGGTGTTTGGGCCGATGAGAATGCAATTTATGCCAAAGAAATTGAGATTAATTTGTCTGATATATTTCCTTTGGTGGCTGCACCACATCATGTTGACAATGTGAAAGCAGTTTCGGAGGTAGAAGGACTAGAACTCAACCAAGGATTTATTGGGACCTGTACAAATGGACGAATTGAAGATTTAAGAATTGCTTCAGATATATTAAAAGGTCATGTTATTAGTAGAGGTTTTCAGCTATTAATAACACCTGCCTCTCAGGAAATTTATTTACAAGCCATGGAGGAAGGTATCATTCAAATATTTATCAAAGCAGGTGCAAATATTTTAGGTGCATCTTGCGGACCCTGTTTAGGCACAGGACAAGGTATTCCTGCGGATGGTTACCGAATCATATCAACAGCAAATCGCAATTTTAAGGGAAGAATGGGGAATCCAAATGCTGAGATTTACTTGGCATCACCAGCAACAGTTGCTCTTTCAGCAATTGCTGGTAAAATTGTAGATCCAAGAGGAACAACACATCAAGATAAGTTTCCCTATCAAAAGGAACAATCTTCATCTGTAGAAATTAATGAATCTGAAAACAGACGATTAGACGGAATTTGGAACTATACCGATGTTGACAATTTGAATACAGATCAGATGTTTGCCGGTAATTTGACTTACAATGTTTTGAGTTCAGATGGTGAAGCAATCATGCCTCATTTATTTGAAGGATTTGATAAAAACTTTAGGAAAAATGTATCGGCTGGCGATATCATATTGGCAGGTGATAATTTTGGTTGTGGAAGTTCACGGGAACATCCTGCTGTAGGCTTAGCATATGCAGGAGTAAAGGCAGTTATTGTTAAATCAGTGAATAGGATTTTCTACCGCTCAGCAATCAATCAGGGTTTACTTCTTATTGTCAATCGCGAAATAGTAGATGCTTATAAAGCCGGAGATAGCCTCAGTGTTGATTTTGAACATGGAATAGCTAAACTTAATGATCAGGAATTTAAAATCCCTCCTTTGCCAGAAAAGCTAATGCAAATAATTGAAAAGAAGGGTTTGGTGAAGTTTTTATCTGCTTAGTTGATTACCTAAACCTAACTGGTTGATTCAAACCTGTTAGGTTGAAATAAAGCACAAAAAAATGACAAACTACTTTGAAAAACTTGAACCAAGTAATATTTACCATGTTTATAATAAATCTGTTGGTGATGAAGTACTTTTCAATTCGGATAGTGATTATGACTATTTCAAAAATAAGTTAGCCCGATTTATACTTCCATTCTGCGATCTTTATGCTTATTGTTTGATTCCTAACCATTTTCATCTTTTGGTAAAAATTAATGAAAGTAGTGATGACTCTTCTGAAGAAGAAGATATTATTAGAAATGCATTTAGTAATTTTTTCAATAGTTATGCAAAATCGTTTAATAAAGCACATGATCGTAGCGGTAAATTATTTAATCTTCCATTTAGGAGGATTTTAGTTGACAAGGATGATTATTTTTCATGGTTGGTTTGTTATATCCATCGTAATCCTGTTCATCATCATCTTACAAATGATTTTAGAAACTTTAAATATTCAAGTTATCATGAAATTCTTCATCAAAATGGTATAGTGAATAGCGAATTTTTGATTCAGTGGTTTGGTGGACTCAATGAATTTATTTCATTCCATGAGTTGAATATAAAACTTGCAGATAGCTCAAAGTATACACTAGAGTAATTCCAGACCTAACAGGTTGATTCAAACCTGTTAGGTCGAAAAAATCTATGAGCATATTTTGTTGGAAAGAACACTGAATCAGCTTTTCAAGTTTCAAAAAGCTGATTTGACATTTCAACCAAACAGGAGCACGGCCACCTGTTAGGTTTGCATATGTGGTTGGAATTTGAATCATATCATGAGCTGAAAATAGACTTGCAGATAGCTCAAAGTATACACTAGAGTAATTCCAGACCTAACAGGTTGATTCAAACCTGTTAGGTCGAATAAATTTATGAGCATATTTTGTTGGAAAGAACTCTGAATCTGCTTTTCAAGTTTCAAAAAACTGATTTGATATTTCAACCAAACAGGAGCGAGGCCACCTGTTAGGTTTGCATATGTGGTTGGAATTTGAATCTTATCATGAGCTGAAAATAGACTTGCAGATAGCTCAAAGTACAAACTGGAGAAATTCCAAACCTAACTGGTTGGTTCAAACCTGTTAGGTCGAAAAAATCAAATAGCATATTTTGTTGGAAAGAACACTGAATCAGCTTTTCAAGTTTCAAAAAGCTGATTTGATATTTCAACCAAACAGGAACAAGGCCACCTGTTAGATTTTTCGAGTTTTTTATTTTCGATATTTTCTTTTCATTTTACCATTTCGTTTAAACTCGATTAGTGAGCCTCTGACATAATCTCCTCTATACTCCATTTGTCTTGTTATACGTCCAGTTTTTTCATGATATTGATACCAGATTCCTACCCTTTCATAATCACACCAGAATGTGCCTGTTTCTGACAGCTTACCAAAAGCATATCCTGAATAGTTTGCTGTACACGAATTTATCCATTCATATTTCTCTTCCAATAACCATCCATATTTTTTATTATTCCGCCAAACTTCCTGCAGAAAGTTATCTGTGTAATAATCAAGGCGATAAGGATCTATCCTGCACATGATTTTATCGTAAGGTATATAAAGCCATTTACCTTGTTTCCAACCATGGCTATCTTTACAATTAACAGTATCTCCATTAAAAATGTTTTTTTCTGAACCATCCTGGTATACTATTTTTCGTCTGATTAATTCCCGATCCTCATTATAGAAAAAAGAAGTATCGATTTCAAATCCATTTTGATAGTAAATACTTGCCTGTAGGTTTCCGTTTTCATAGAAATAATTGAAACGCCCATGTTTAACTGATTCAATTGAACTGTCAGAATGTATAATTTTATCATAACTGCTGCTTTTTGGTTTTCCACTTTTGTAATACTTTGTTGATGGTCCAATTGCTAATCCTGAAAAACTGAAATATGTATTTGAAAGTTCGCCACTTTTGTAATATTTTTTTTCATAAATGCAATGTGTACAATAATTTGTGGAATCAATATATTGGTATTCCATTAGGAGAACTCCTGAGTTAGAAAAAGCATTAACTTTAGTATCTGTCCCAAAATTTAGCTGATTTGCCACATAAACATTAATGTCATAGTTGGGGCGATACTTACTCGCATTTGTTTTTAAGCTTGATATTGAGTTTATTACGCCTATTTCAGCAGTGTCTCCATTTTTATATAAATGCAAAATTGGCCCACAGATTAATTGGTTATTATAATTGAAACTGCTTCTTAATTTTCCATTAGCATAATAGTATTCTAAACATCCATTCCCATTTATCAGCGTCCCTGCGAATAGAGAATCTCCATTTTTAGAATTTGCTGCATATACTGTATATGGTAAACCGTTTTTAAAGAGTATATGATTTGCCAATATTCCCGGATAGTAATAATCTTTGTAATTCCCGTCAACTATTCCAGCTTTGTATTCTATTTCGAGTGACATGAAGCCTTCTTGTTTATAAAAACAACGACCATGTAAAAGTCCATTTATATAAAATTCATAAGCTAAGGTATCATTATTCCAAAAGCTAACTTTTGATCCATTTAAAATACCATCATAATAGTTGCTAATGTTTGATATGTAGTATTCACTATTTTTAAAATTATGATAATATTTAATTTCTTGTCCATGCTTTAAACCATTCAAGTAATGGCAGGTTTCAGTTATAACTCCGTGTCTATCATAATTAGTTTGTATTCCATTTTTCTTGTCATTCCTAAAACTATCAATTGCATAGCAAATCGTATCATTGTTTTCTGTAATAAAGGTGTATGTCCAGCTTCCGGTTTTTTTATCATTTCTAAAGTCTCCGGTCAGGTATTCGTTGTCAAAGTATAATTGCCACTTACCTTCCCGTTTACCATTTTTTATGAAGCCTTCCATTTTAACACAATTCGAATCCCATGGAGGAAATTGATAATACTCTTTATAATAGCCATCTTTAAGCTGTGCTATCTCAAAATTATCCCAATCAAAATTAGAACGAAACGATGGAGCTCTTGCATAGGTGAAATCACCATACGTTGAAGAGGATGATTTTGAGGGGATTTCATAACAACCAAAATCCTGACTAAATGCTGCAATTGCATTTAGTGAAATAATAATTAAGATGAATAGCTTGTTTCTCAAAATAGAATCAATAATATACCTAACGACTAATTTCAGAAAGTATTATTGTGATGAATAATATTTAAATGTCTTTTACTTGCTTATTAAGCTTATTAATGTGATTTCTGGACGAATCCCAATTCTTCCCTGAAAACCAATAACACCTAAGCCATGATTGATGTATAAATACTTTTGATTTACCTCATACAAACCACCCCAATAAGGATACATCCAGTCAAGTGGACACCACTGATAGAAGGGAAGATCAATTCCAATTTGTGCACCATGTGTGTGTCCCGATAAGGTTAGGGCTATATCATACTGATCTTTTACTTCCATTTCCCAATGATGCGGATCATGAGAAAGTAATATTTTTATTGGAACATTTTTGCAGTGCTCTAAAGCCATATCAATATCTCCATACTTGTGATAGGGAGTAACAGCCCAGTTTTTCACCCCAAGCAATGCAATAGAATCGTTTCCTCTGAATAGGCAAATTGATTCGTTTTGCAGATTGATGAAACCCATTTCACGCTGATATTCGATGAGAAGATTTACGTTTTCAAGCCGATGACTTGGACCATAGCATTCGTTATAGTCACCAAAATCATGATTCCCCAACACAGCATATTTCCCATCTTTTGCTTGTATTTTATTAAACGTAGTCACATATGTTAAGGCTTCTTCAGCTTTCAGATTTACCATGTCGCCTGTGAATACAACAATATCAGGGTTTAATTCATTAATCAGCTCAATGGCATAATCAAACTTGTTTTGATTTCCAAAACTGCCTATATGCAAATCTGATATTTGTACAATTTTATAATCATTAAAAGCTTCAGGAAGATTATCCAACTGTATTTCAACTTTTTGAACCTTATAATCCTGTCTTCCAATTAGAATCCCATAGGCAATTAGCATAAACAGTATACTGCTTATTATAATTCCTGATTTCAAGAAATACTTCTTGATAAGGACCATGGATGTGACTTGCTTATGTGTAAATTTTTCAACAATTATTCTAATCAAACGCAGGATATCACGGAGAAGAATAAAGAAACAGAATATTGCTTTTGATCCGTATATCAGTATAAATGTTGTATTTAGCCATAGGATGTATTTCATTCTGATAGAATGATCGCAGGGAAGATTTGTTAGTGTCAAGTAGGATAATGAGGATATGGTGTAAAGGATGAGAATTATCCAATTGAATTTCACAAATAGCTTTAACCATTTATTATGTTTTTGTTTTTCAAAAACCTTTTTTAGTCCTCTATTGGCATACAATTCAAAAATGAAAGCGACAACTATTAAGAGTAGCATCTTCAATAAAATACTTTGGCTGCTATATGCTGAGTAACCGTAGAACATAGAATGTTATTTGTATAATTGTATCAATTAGGATTGGTCAAATGTACATGAATTTTTTTCGTTTGAAATTACCTATATACAAATGAAAAAAAAACATGTAAAAGCTATGCGATTCCGACTGAGAATATAAATTTTGTATTTTACTTTGAACAAAATTTATGTTTTTTACAGGAGAAATTTAAATAAAAGCCTATAATATTTTAAATGATTACAGTGATTCTATTATCATATGTGACAAACTGGATTTGTTTTTGCTTCTAGGGAGCCCAACTTAATCCACCCCATGAAATTTACGCTGATAATTACATTAACTTTATTAATATTTAATGCATCCTGCCAGGAAAACAAGAAAAATGAGGAAAATATGAAAGTACATAAACATAGCAATGCCTTAATTCATGAAAGTAGTCCATATTTATTACAGCATGCCCACAATCCGGTAAATTGGCATCCATGGGGAGAAGAAGCTTTGATAAAGGCTAAAAAAGAAAATAAGCCTCTTTTGATAAGTATAGGTTATTCAGCCTGTCATTGGTGTCATGTAATGGAAAGAGAAAGTTTTGAAAATGAGGAAGTAGCTATATTGATGAACGAAAAATTCATTTGTATAAAAGTAGATCGGGAAGAAAGACCTGATGTAGATAATTTATACATGAATGCTGTTCAGTTAATGACACAACAAGGAGGATGGCCGCTGAATGCCTTTGCTATGCCTGATGGTCGTCCATTTTATGGCGGTACGTATTTTCCAAAAGATAAATGGATAGGTGTTCTCAAGCAAGTATCTGAATTGTATAACAAGCAGCACAATAGGGTGGAGGAGTATGCGGAACAGTTATTAAGTGGTATTTCTCAAATGAATCTGATCGAAGAAAAGTCAGATAACGTATTGACTGCTGAGTTAGCAGAAAAAGCAAACAAGAATTTACTCAATGCTATGGATACTGTATTAGGAGGATTAAACAGCAGCAATAAATTTCCAATGCCCGTTGTATTTCAATATTTATTGGATTATTCTATCCTTTCTAAAAATGAAGACGCATCCAAACAATTATATATCACGCTGAATAACATGGCAAAGGGTGGGATTTACGATCAGATAGGAGGCGGTTTTGCCCGTTATTCTACGGATAAACAGTGGAAAGCACCTCATTTTGAAAAAATGCTTTACGATAATGCTCAATTGGTTAGCCTATATTCTCACGCTTATCAAAAATCTAAGAATCCAAGCTATAAAAAGGTAGTTTATGAAACAATCGATTTTCTTCAACGAGAATTAATGTCAGAAGAATATGGATTCTATTCAGCCTTGGATGCAGATAGCGAAGGAGAAGAGGGGACGTTTTATGTTTGGACCGAAAAAGAAATAGATGATATTTTGGGCGATGATTCAAAACTATTTAAGGCTTACTATCAAGTTGGGAAAGAGGGCTTATGGGAAAAAAATCATAATATTTTATTAATTCGGGATGATTTGAAATCAATTGCAGGCAAATTCCAAATTGAAGAAAAAGAGGCTGAAGAAAAAATAAAAGCATCGGCAAAAAAAGTACTTGAAGCAAGAGGAAAAAGGATAAGACCCGGATTGGATGATAAAATGCTTTGCTCATGGAATGCACTAATGCTTTCAGCCTTGGTGGATGCATACAATTCTTTTTCAGATGAAAAATTTCTAAAATTGGCAGAGAATAACGCTCGTTTTATTCAGGACAAGTTTATCATTGAAGATCAATTAATGAGAAACTACAAAAATGGAAAATCAAGTATAAATGCATTTTTAGAAGATTACAGCTTGCTTATTCAAGCATTTCTGGATTTTTATCAAAGTACTTTTGATATCCAATATTTAGAGCAGGCAATAAAGCTTAATGAATTTGTATTGGCAAATTTTAGAGATCCCAAAAGCAGTTACTTTACCTTTTCTAATGCGCATTCAAATGAGTTAGTAGCTAAACATATAGATGTTGGCGACAATGTAATTCCTTCACCAAATTCTGTGATGGCACATAATCTATTTAAGCTGGGGAAGATTTTGGGTCGAACTGACTACCTGGAACATGCAAATCAAATGCTATTGGGTGTTCAATCAAAAATTCAAGAGCATCCTGCCTATCATGCAAATTGGTTTAGACTGCAATTGAATGAATTATATCCATCATACGAAGTGGTTGTATGTGGTAAAAATGCATTAAAAATAAAAAATGAATTGAACGATACTTATTTTGCAAACGTCCTTTTTGCAGGAAGTACAACAGAGAATAATGTGTTATCCGTTTTACAGAATAGATTTGTGAAAGGTAAAAGTCTGATATATGTTTGTCAGGATAATGCGTGCAAATTGCCTGTTGAGCAGGTAAAACAAGCTTTGGTTCAATTAAGCCAACGCAAGGACAAATAATTACACAAAAGGCAATAACTTAAGTGCTGAATTGAATGTCTTTTTTATCGCAATTTTAAGTTTTTTGTATGAAGTCAATGCTTGTTATAATTACTTTTATCATTTTTTCAGCTACTACCTTTGCACAGGAGGTGATAGTGCAAGATACTGTTTTGCCTGAAAAAGTACTTAAGGGCTTCACAAAAAAGTGCCCCAAAGCAACTTCAGAAGACTGGATGCAAGAAGGCAGCAATTACATAATTTCCTATTTTGATGACAACAAATGGTATGATGTAACTTTTGGTAGTAATGGCAAATGGATAGAAACTGCCATTGTAATTGATTATGAAAAATTACCTGAATCTATTATAAATCATTTTGAAAGCTCGAAGTATAATGAATTTGAGGTAGTGAAAATTACAGTATCGGAAAAACCCAAAACGGAAAATATATATCGCATTTATGTTGAGAGTTTAGACATGAAAGAAACGATATTACAATATAACGAGTCCGGGAAATTATTGTCTTTTCAATAATCTATTCTGATTTTATTACTTCTATTGTAAACTTGGCAGCCATAGCGGCAATTGCACCAACACCTGCCAAAATAGGAAGGAACATAGCCCCAATAATACCAAGAGTTACAGGGATTTCGAGTAATGTTTTTCCTTGTTCATTTTTTATGATGTTCCCTTCTTTGATTAATTTTTTGATTGTTTTTAAGAGATCTTCACTTTCAACTTTGAATTCAGTTTTTTCCTGCTTGGTCATGCTTACATATTAATTCCTGTATTCAAATTTATGTATTT
>Ga0209045_1002157_pt1 | contig 15058 bp, 14 predicted proteins | sample SaaInlLV_10m_DNA_4_FD_184664 | JGI IMG/M metagenome (GOLD analysis project Ga0209045, IMG submission 184664) | Marine microbial communities from expanding oxygen minimum zones in the Saanich Inlet - Saanich Inlet SI072_LV_200m_DNA (SPAdes) (version 2) | ecosystem: Environmental > Aquatic >...
AAGGTTCTGCTTTTGTTTTTGGTTCTTTGGTAGAAAACACAGATTCTTTTGGGATTATTTTCGCTTTCAAAATACTACCAACTGTTTTGTTCTTTTCAGCTTTTACGTCCTTGCTCTATTACTTTGGTATTTTGCAGAAAATTGTTTTCGTTTTTGCTTGGGTAATGAAAAAAACAATGAGCTTGTCGGGTGCGGAAAGTTTGGCTGCTGCCTCCAATGTTTTTATTGGTCAAACCGAAGCTCCATTGGTTATTAAGCCCTATTTGGAGAAAATGACCAAATCTGAAATAATGGCACTCATGACAGGAGGTATGGCCACAATTGCAGGAGGTGTACTTGCAGCTTACATTGGTTTTTTAGGAGGATCAGATCCTGAACAACAAAGGCTATTTGCAACACACCTGCTTACAGCATCCATAATGAATGCTCCAGCGGCTCTATTCATAGCTAAAATCATGCATCCCGAGAGTGAAAAGATTGATAAAGATCTGAAAGTTTCAAAAGAAGTTGTAGGTAGCAATGTGTTGGATGCCTTAGCTAAAGGAACAACTGACGGATTGAAACTAGCAGTCAATGTTGGGGCAATGCTCTTGGTGTTTACAGCTTTAATGGCCATGCTTAATTATGTGGTTTTCAATTGGATTGGAGCTCCTACAGGATTAAATGAAATTATTGCTGTAAATAGTGGAGGACAATACGAAGGCCTAAACATGCAGTACTTATTGGGGATGATTTTTGCCCCAATTGCCTGGTTAATTGGGATTCCTAATGTGGACTTGGTAATGGTTGGCCAGCTTTTAGGTGAAAAAACCATATTGAATGAGTTCTATGCATATGCTAGTATGTCTAATCTGAAAAATTCCTTCCTGTTAACTGATCCAAGGTCAGTGATTATTACAACCTATGCTTTGTGTGGGTTTGCAAATTTTGCTTCAATTGGGATTCAAATAGGAGGTATCAGTGCATTGGCTCCCGGGCAGCGGAAAAATCTTTCAAAATTGGGTTTGAAGGCACTCGCTGGTGGCACAATTGCATCACTTTTATCAGCGAGTATAGCAGGTATGATCATTGGTTAACGATTGCATTGCTTTCCACATCTTGCACAAAAGATTTATGAATTCTATTCCATGAATAGCCTTATTTTCGTTTTAAAATTAGGCATTTGATCCAAAAACAGAAATATTTGCTGCCTCTTTATGGCTTTTTTTCAATTGCTGTAATACTCTTTGTTACCTTGACTCAGAAAAGAACTGAGCTTGAAGTACTGCACTCTTCAGACGAGGAACTGGTATACAGTTTGGGTTTCCTTAATCTACACGATTCGGTGGAATATGTTGGTATTGAGGCTTGCAAAGAATGTCATTTAGATATGTGGAAAGCCTATATGCAAACGGGCATGGGACATTCATGGGGAGCTGCAAACAAAGAAAAAAGTGCATCTGTTTTTAATCCACATCTGCCTTTGTACGACTCTAAGTCAAACTACTATTATCAGCCTTTTTGGAACAATGGGCTAATGATGCTCAAGGAGTACAGAGTTGAAGAAGGAGACACAATATATGAGCGAACAGAAATAGTGGATTACATTGTTGGTTCGGGTCAGCATACCAATTCGCATATCCAAAGTGTAAATGGCTATCTTTTTCAGGTTCCTTTTACGTACTACACTCAAATCAGTTTATTGGATTTTCCCCCAGGTTTTGAAGGAGGTAATAATGCCCGATTTAGTCGAATAATTGGTCACGAATGCATTACATGTCATAATTCCTATCCAACTCCAGTCAAAGGTTCGTTAAATAAATACGAAGAAATCCCTTTAGGAATTAATTGTGAAAGATGCCATGGCCCTGGAGAATTGCATGTGGAAGCAATGAAATCAGGGAGGGTTGTGAATACTGATCTGCAGGCTGACTTCACCATTGTTAATCCAAAACGATTATCAGCTGATTTGCAATTTGAACTTTGCGCAAGATGTCATACGCAAGGAAATGCTGTTTTAAAAGAAGGAAAAGATTTTTATGACTTTAAACCCGGCATGTATTTAACCGAAGTTATGGATGTTTTCAGAGAAAAGTATGAAAATGAAGAGGACGCTTTTTGGATGGAAACACATCCCGAACGACTTCAAAGAAGCAAGTGTTTTCTTGCTACTCAAAATCATCCCGATTTCAAACCTTTGACCTGTACAAAATGTCATTTTACGGCATCTATGCGACATATCAGTTATAAAGAAACACCCATAGATACTTTTCGAAATCAATGTATGAGCTGTCATAATACGGATAATAAGCTTGTATGTCAGGAAAGCTTTTTGGAAAGAAATAAGCAAAACGACAACTGCATGACTTGTCATATGGTAAAAACCGGTGTTTTCGATATTCCACATGTGCGAATCTCTGATCATTATATAAGGGTTACGGATAAATGGAAAAAAGAGATAAAAAGTACTGATGAAATTGAAACAGGTGCATTTCTTGGTTTAAAGTGCATGACCAATAGTAATCCTGATAATTTAACAATAGGTAGGGCTTATTTGTATCATTTTGAAAAGTTTAATCCAGATCCTTCCTTATTGGATTCAGCCAGCTTTTATTTTAAAAAGTATTCGGAAATTGAAATTGTTGAATGGTGGATTTACTACTATTTTTTAGCACAGAACTACAACAAAATAATTCAACTGACTGAAAAAAACGTAAAGAATGAAGTGTTTGAAAATCCAGTGATGAATTATCAGATTGGGCAGTCGTATCATTATTTGAAATTAATCGACAAGGCTATTCAATATTTTTCAATCGCAGTAAATCAGCAGCCTTATAATCTTGATTACCGAAATAAACTGGGTACTGAATATCTCCTAAAAAAGAAATATGCCGAAGCTCAGAGAGAGTTTGAATTTATTATTACGGAGAATCCAAAGATTCCAATTGCGCATAATAATCTTGGTTTTATAAATTTAATAAGTAATAATTTTCCAGCAGCTGAAAAAAACTTCAATGCTGCATTACGGATTGATCCAGATTATTTTAATGCTCATTTAAACTTGTTAAAACTATACATCAGCAGGAGAGAAATTTTGCGTGCAAAGGAGTATTACAGTTTATTGAATCAAAAATATCCTTCAAATTCCGAATTGAATGAGTTTAGGAAGCTGATGAACTAATGTGAGTTCTAAAATCTTCTGAAACCTGTTTTAGCTCTTAATCAAGGTTGTTGTTTGCTTGAAACGCTTCCAAATCTTAAATAAAATCATACATTTGGAAGGATTACAAACAGGGGTAAGTATGTGTGAAAATCTAAATCCAATAAATATTAATAACTGAAACGCTTCCAAAACTCAAACAAAACTGTATATTTGGAAGGATTTAAAACATAATTGGATATTGTAATGAGGCGTGAAATATGCTAATTGGGCGAAAAAATGAAATAAAAACGCTGAATAAGATGCTGTCTAGCAATGCTTCAGAGTTAGTTGTAGTTTATGGAAGAAGAAGGATTGGGAAAACTTTTCTGATTCGAGAAATTTACAGAAAGCATATGGTGTTTGAACTAACCGGATATTATCAAGGTAATATGCGAGATCAGCTCCAAAACTTTCATAGTCAATTAAAATCTTCATCAAGCAGATTTAGTAAAACAAAAACTCCCGATAATTGGTTTTCCGCATTTCAATTAATGGAAGAATACCTGAACAGCTTGACGAAAAAAGAGAAGAAGGTAATATTTATTGATGAGTTTCCATGGATAGCTACCACACGGTCTAAGTTCCTAATGGCATTTGAACATTTTTGGAATACATACTGTAGCAAACGAAACGACCTTGTTGTTGTTATTTGTGGTTCTGCTGCATCTTTTATGATTAATAATATTGTTAAAAACAAGGGCGGCTTACATAACAGATTATCGTGTAAAATAAGGTTAATGCCTTTTAATCTAAACGAAACGTATCTTTTTTTGAAGAGTAAAAATATACAGCTAAACAATTACGATATTCTTCAGTTGTATATGGCTATTGGAGGAGTACCACACTATTTAAACAAAATAAATAAAGGTGAAAGTGTTATCCAAAATATTGATCGTTTATGTTTTGAAAGCAATGGCGATTTAGTTAATGAGTTTAATGAAATATTCACCTCATTATTTTCCAATTCTAAAACTCATGAAATTATTATTCGTCAATTATCTAAAACTAACAAAGGGGTTACTCGAAATAGATTGTTGGATTTATGCAAATTTGGAAGTGGAGGTGTTTTTACAAAAAGTCTTGATGAGTTAATTGAGTCTGGTTTTGTAAGCCAATATACTCCATTTGGGAAGAAAAGTAAAAGCTCACTTTTTAGGTTATCAGATGAATATTCACTGTTTTACCTTAAATTTATTGAACCAAATCAAGGACAAGGAAGCGGAACATGGGCAAATATGTTCGTTAAGCAGACCTATAAATCATGGTCTGGATTTGCCTTCGAAACTATTTGCCTGAAACATGTGTTACAAATTAAAAAGGAATTGGGTGTGTCAAAAATTTTTACAATACATTCAAGTTGGTTCAATGATAAAGCCCAAGCTGACCTTGTTATTGATCGTGATGATGGAATTATAAACCTGTGTGAAATTAAATTTCACAATAGTCCATTTACAATAAACAAAGTCGACTATGAAAAGCTTAAGAATAAAAAACTTCAGTTTCTGCTAAGTTCAGGAACAAGAAAAAATGTTTTTATCAGCATGCTAACCACTTATGGTGTTTCAGAAAATGCGAATAGTCTTGAGCTGGTCACAAATAACTTAACCATGGACTGTCTTTTTGTAGAAGATTAGCTCGAATTGAGAAAATGATTGCTTTGTCATATGGTTAATAAATCCTTTATATACCTAATCATGCATTTTCTCAGGATGTAGTAGATTTGCAACCTTGATTTAGAATAATTATGGCAAGAAGAAAAAAAAGAAAATCACCCTTTTCGGGAGTCCTCATTGTATTCATCATACTTTCATTAATTGTGCTATTGGTTGGATATAAATTCTATTTAGGAATTTTTGCTCCCAACATCAATCCGGCTTACATCCAAAAACATGATGTGATTGAAATTAAAAGCGGAATGACTTACGATCAAGTACTGGATCAATTTGAAAGAGACAGTGTGTTATTGGATTTGCGTTCGTTTAAATTAGTGGCAAAAAAAATGAATTATGCCAATCATATTTATGCCAGACGTTATCCTGTTACAAAAGACATGAATAATTATGATTTGATCAAAATGCTTAGAGCAGGAAATAATACACCTTTCATGCTTACTATTGATAAATACCGAACAATTTATGAACTAGCTGGTGGAATAGGAGCGCAGCTTGAAATTGACTCAGCCGAAATAGTAGATTTTATACTCGAAAAGGATTTTTTAAATGAACATAATCTGAATAGTGAGAATGCGCTTTCTTATTTCATACCAAATAGTTATGAATTTTATTGGAATACGTCAATAGAGAATTTTTTCAATCGTATGCAAAAAGAAGCAGATAAATTCTGGAATGAAGAAAGAATAGAAAAAGCTAAAGCTATTCGTTTTTCAAAAGCCGAAGTTTACACCATGGCTTCCATTGTACAAGAGGAGGCTGTTTATGAAAGCGAGTTGGAGAGAATTGCAGGAGTTTATCTGAACAGGATGCGAAAAAAAATGAGGCTACAAGCAGATCCTACTATCAAGTTTTTAATCAAAGACAGAAAAGACCAAAAACTTTATTTGAATGATTATAAGATTACTTCGTCCTACAATACCTATGAGAATTCAGGATTGACACCTGGCCCAATTATCATGGCTCGTATGAGTGCTATGGATGCAGTGCTAAACGCAGAAAGACATGAGTTTCTCTATTTTTGTGCCAAGGCAGATGGAAGTGGCTTTCATGAGTTTTCAACAAACTTGAGGCAACATACTAATTACCGCAACCTATATTTAAGAAGTAAAAAGAAATAAGTTTATGTTCCAACACGATACAACAGTTAGGGTTTTATATGCAGATACAGATGTGATGGGTGTTGTATATTATGGCAATTATCCCAAATTTTATGAAATAGGAAGAACAGAAATGATTCGAAGTTTAGGTATGCCCTATGCCGATTTGGAACGAACGGGGATAATTATGCCTGTTAGAGACATGACATGCAATTATATTAAATCGGCCCATTACGACCAAGTATTGACTATTCGAACAAGAATAGAGGAGATTCCTAAGGCCCGAATGAAATTTTTTTACGAAATTTATAATGAAAATAAAGAGTTGGTTCATACTGGGGAAACCACTCTGGTCTTTTTGGATATGAAAACCAATAGACCAGTTAGGGCTCCAGAACTATTAATCAAAAAACTGAAACCTTACTTTGAATAGAACGAAAACACTTAGAAAACTTATCCTGTTAAAGGATAGAATTAAAAACTATAGAATAATAGTTTATTTAATGAGTATTAGTTTTCCAGGTTTTGCAGGTGTTCCTTTATATGGTGTAATTCGTTTTTTTTATACGCAATTAATGCGTGAGTCAATAGCTCTTCGGTCAGGTGCAACAGCTTACAGTTTTTTCCTATCTCTTTTTCCAGCATTAATATTTTTGTTTACATTGATACCATACTTTCCGATAGAAAACCTATACCAGGAAATCGTTTTTCTTATGAATGAATATATGCCCGCAAATGTTTTTCAAACCATAGAAACAACCTTAAGCGACATTATTTTAAAAAAGCGTGGGAGTCTATTATCCTTGGGTTTTATTCTTTCGATTTATTTTGCATCTAATGGAATAAATACACTGCTGGTTGCATTTAATCGCAAGTTAAAAAGACCTTGGTGGAAAAAGTACCTGATCGCTGTATCATTAACTTTCGCCATTTCTTTTATGATATTAATTGCCATGTCATTTCAGATAGGTGGCGAGGTATTCATCAGTTATTTCAAAGATTCCATGATTTTTCAAGGGAATTGGGTTGTTTATTTTATTTGGACATTTAAATTGCTGATTACACTATTTATGTCGATTACAGCTATATCTCTTCTTTACTTTTTTGCTACGGTTAAAGAAGAACGTTTTCGTTTTTTTAGTCATGGTGCTTACTTAGCCACCATACTCGTGGTATTGGTTTCCTACGGCTTTGGATATTATGTAGAAAACTTTGCCCAATACAACAGGCTTTATGGCTCTATTGGAGCTATTATCGTTTTACTGGTTTGGTTATACCTGAGTGCTTTATCGCTCATTACCGGATACGAATTCAATCAAAGCATAGTGAAAGCAAAAGCCCAAGCGGATGAAAAGCTTTCCTTGCTTGCTGATGAAGAAGATGAAGAAGATTGATGGTTTTCGAAGGTTCATCAATAAAATTTCCAAGCTTCATTATGAAAAATTGAAACATCATTTCTTGAGCAGAAAGAGCAGACGTTTAGCATCTTAAGCAAGGTTGATGCTCATGTCCACCGATTTTACCACCAATTTTGCACTATTTTGGTTGTCTTTCAGAGATAAAAAAACTTATCCAAATTGAGCAAAATAATATTTTAGAATTTGTTCATTACTGATCAATATCGAATCTTCATTCTAATTAGGAAATACATTGTAGATAATGTAATGTCTAAATGGTTCAAGTATGCCTTTTTTCTATCAAATAATAAATATGGTCCTATTATTTGTACCATGCTAAAGAAAGAACATATTTTTCCAAAAGCAATGGTTACGATAGTTTGAATTGATTTGGGTTCGAACTTAAAATCAAAATATTTATATTTACTCGTTTTATGTTACAGCCTAAAGTTAAAATTCTTTTTCATTAGTATTCTTCTGTTTTATTTCAAATTCAAAGCATTTTAAGTCTATATTACACGTTCAAATTGATGATGGAAATTATTAGATAATAGTAATGAAACGATAAAGGCAATTGACTGTAGCTATTGATACAAGAATAGCTAACTTAGCATATTGTTTCTAGGGTTTGTCCCTAAACTCCCGTTGTGAGTAATTACCCTATTATTGAGAAATGGAATATTTAATAAAAAAAATAAAGGAAAGCATAATTTTAAGCATAGAAGCAGAAGAGTATCTTATTTCTATTTCAAAAGAAAAAATAGTTCCAAAAGGATCAATCTTAATCCGTCAAGGACAAAGGGTAAATAAAATATTTTTTGTTACAGGCGGTTGTTTAAGATCCTACTGCATTGATAAAAACGGGAAAGAGCACACCCTGCATTTTGCTATTAAAAATGACTGGATAAGTGATTATATCGCTATTCACGGAAATGAATCTGCAACGCTAACCATTGAATGCCTTACAGAATCAAACATCATCGAGTTTAATGCTGAAAAGATTAATGGAATGCTCAAGCTATTTCCTGAATTAGAACCCTTTCAAAGGGGGAATTTAGAACGTCTTTTTGTAAGTCTGCAAAAAAGAATTTTAAATCAGTTACAATTATCTGCTGCTGAAAGGTATGATTTGTTTTTAGAGGAATACCCCGATGTAGAGCAGCATACCCGGAATTATCACATTGCATCTTATTTAGGTATCACGCAAGAAAGCTTGAGCCGTATTCGGGTTGAAAAAGCAAGAAAATAGCTTTCTTACCATAGGTCAATTTTTTACTGTACCCCTCACTCTATCTTTGTATCAAAATATTATGAACAGTTAATTGATACAGATATGAAAGCATTACAAATAGTAAAATACGGTGAATTAAGAGATAGCTTGGCCTTTAACGAAGTAAGCAAACCGAGCATTCAAGAAACAGATGTACTTATAGAAGTTAAGGCTGCTGCCATTAACCCCATAGACAAAATTATTGTCTTGGGACATCTGCAAGGCATGCTTCCTATTCCTCTACCGAGTACCACTGCCTATGATGTTAGTGGAATAGTAGTCGAGAAAGGTGATAAAGTAAAGAATTTTGAAATTGGAGACTTGGTTTATTCCCGGGTACCTCAAGAACAAATGGGAACAATAGCAGAATATGTTGCTGTTACTAGTATTGCCGTTTCAAAAAAACCTGGAAATATTTCTTTCGAAGAAGCTGCAAGTTTACCATTAGCAGGACTTACTGCCATGCAATCCTTGGAATTCGCAGGGATAAAGGAAAACGATAAAGTGCTTATTCATGCAGGTTCAGGGGGTGTAGGTAGTATAGCTATTCAGTATGCCAAGGCAAAAGGAGCCTATGTATATACAACCACAAGTACTAGCAATGTAAAGTGGGTGAAAGAACTTGGAGCAGACCACGTAATTGATTACAAAACGGAGGACTATAAAAACATCGTAAAAGACGCTGATATAGTTTTTGACACACTTGGCAACAACTATTCTTTGGAAGCATTGCAAGTTATAAGGCAAGGTGGAAAAGTTATTAGCATTGCCGGTCCCCTAGATGAAGAAATTGCTAAACTGTTTGGGATGGCTGACTACAAATTACCAGAAGAATTAGCTAAACTAATTAGTGCTAAAAACGCAGCGTACAAATATATTTTCATGCAGCCGAATGGAGCACATTTGAATGAAATTAAATTATTGGTTGAAGATGAAAAAATCAAACCAATCATTGATAAAGTTTATTCATTCTCTGAGAGTATTGATGCATTCACACATCTTGCCTCAGGAAGAGCAAAAGGTAAAATTGTTATTAAGATTAAGTAAAGCCTTAAAAAAAATGATATGCTAAAGAAAATATTAGGAATTGCACCAAAATTAGAATCAGATGGATCTTATAGTCCTTCAAAACTTGCTTTAAAATTAGGAACGGTTAACACAACTGATTTTGAAAATATTTCATACACAAAATACCAAGGCAATAAGTCGAAGATCTTAGTGATTTTCACCGAACAAAAAAACATGAAAATGAAGAATGGCAAATTGTTTTCTACAGGAAATCATCCGGTAGAAGCCTTATTGCCTATGCTGCATCTTAAAAATGCTGGTTTTGATTTTGAAATAGCTACTCCCACTGGAAAACCTGTAGTTTTTGAAATGTGGGCCTTTCCAGAAAAAGATGAACATGTAAAAGCAATTTATAATGACTTCAAAACCAGCTTTGAAAACCCAATGAAATTAGCGGACTTTATCGGTTCTTTTTTCAACGATACCGCATCTTATGCAGCGCTATTCGTGCCTGGTGGACACGGAGCTATGATAGGTATTCCTGAAGACGAAAACGTTGGAAAGGTATTAAATTGGGCTCATCAAAACGATTTATTTACTATAAGCCTTTGCCATGAGCCCGGTTCATTTTTAGCAACCACGCTCAATGATCAAAAATTTATTTACGAAGGATACAAAATGGCGGTATTCCCTGATTCGGTAGATAAGATGACGCCTATGATTGGTTATTTGCCAGGACAAATGCCTTGGGGTTTAAGTGAGAAACTAAAGAGCTTAGGAGCTAATATTATAAATACCAAATCAGACAAAACCGTTTGTTTGGATAGAAAATTAATCACTGGTGCAAGTCCATTAGCTTCTAATGAATTGGGAAAACTTGCAGCTGAAACCTTATTAAAACAATAGAATTAATACCTTCTTACAATAATATAAAACATATAATATGACAAAAATTACATTAAAAGGTAACACTATAAATACAAGTGGAGAATTACCAAAAGTTGGAAGCTTAGCGAAGGACTTCAAACTGATAGCACCAGACTTATCTACCAAAACATTGAACAACTTTAAAGGAAAGAATTTAGTGTTAAATATTTTCCCAAGTATTGACACTGGAACGTGTGCAGCATCAGTTCGCAACTTTAATAAATCAGCTGCTAATCTTAATAATACTAGTGTTTTGTGTATCTCAAGGGATTTGCCATTTGCTCAAACAAGATTTTGTGGAGCAGAAGGAATTGAAAATGTATTTATGCTATCAGATTTTAATACTGGTCAATTTGGTAAAGATTACGGTTTAAACATTATAGATGGACCACTAGCAGGTCTAAATTCAAGAAGTATCGTTGTTATTAATACTGAAGGTAGGGTGATTTATTCAGAGCAAATAGCTGAAACTACCGATGAACCGAACTACGATTTGGCTCTAGAAAGTTTGTAAAACACCAATAAGGAAAAGAATTGTGTTTGCATAGCAAGTAATTGTAGTTCTATTCCTTACAAGCAATTCTGGTGGACTTGGGTTCGAAAATGCAATGCCACCGCTAATGCCACCGGTCCATATCAAAGTTTAAAGATTTGCAAAGAGAGTGAAAAAGAAAAAGCCTTTAAATTTCATCAATTTAAAGGCTTTCTTTCATTTTAAAAGTGCATTTTAATGCATTTAAATAATTTCAGATCTACGTCTATTAATCGCTTATTATCAGTACTATATTCGCTTACTGTAGGGGAGGGTTTATTTCATGATCCCGTTTTGAGGTAGTTCAATCCAAAACCTTCGTGCTACGCATGTATACTTTTTTCTGGTTCATAACCTTAAGCCCACTTAGGTCAGGACAATAAAAAAACCCAACACTCATGTGCTGGGCTTTTCTTGCGCGGAGAGTAGGTAAGCCATACTTTTTTGATAGTAGTGTGTTGATAATAGTCATCCATCCAAGCTTAAACTTGATAGTATCTAATGTTAGTTCTGACAATGGATTGATGTTGTATTCTTTTTGGCTGACCGGACTTTGCGCTATAACAGATTTGCCTGAAAGGATCTGCATATAAGGTTGTGTAACTTTCAAGCTTCCTCGGGTTGGATTTTGCAATTGCAGTTCAAATCCAACTTCCAATCCTCCTGAAAATGGATTTTTATCAGCATTGATAACTCTTGGATTGAGGATATTGATCTTCAACTCTTCAGTGACATTGAAGGCTTGAACTGCTGAAAACAATTTGCTGATACCGAAGATGCCCAATCCTGCAACGAATACTTTCCCAACGGCATTCATGATTTACTCCTTTTTCTTTTGATAAAAGCTCGGAGTTCATCAAATCCCAGTTTGATGGAATAACCAATGAAGGCAGATAATGCTGCATAAAAGGCTACATCAATTACTTGTGGCAATGAAATATGGCAAAGGATAAAACCAGAATTGATAGCTTTGGCAACTCCTCCGATTACTCCTGATGAGGTGGTGATTATTGAATTGTGAATGGATTGTAAAGGCATTTATGCTTGCTTTTTGAATTTGAAGGCAAACATAGGAGGGGCTTATATTCTGTTGTATAATAAAACCTTATAATACTGCTCAATTCGTATAAAAGCTAATAATTACTAAATGATTCTAGAAATCTAATTGTATAACTATACATGCAATAATAAAATAATAGACCTAGATTATTATAGCAGCGTTAGATGTTTAAATCACACAATATGAACAGAATAGGAAGGTTTTGTCTCGAATTGTGACCTATTTAGACATTAAGTACATGTGCATAACAGGCATCTTGCACATTTTCAGGTTTCTGTATGTGTTTATATTTATTAATTAATGTACCTTCGAGTAAATTACTATTATCATTATTCATCGAATTTATACTAATTGTTTATTGAGGCTTATAGTCGGTAAATGTTGCTGACTAAGTGCTGGTGATAGTGTATAGTCAGTAGTTAGCAAGAATTTTATGAAACGATATACAATAATTTTCCTTGTACTTATTCTTTTTAGTTGTTCAAAAAATATTGAAGATGACTATGAATATCATTTTCCAGTAGATTGGTTTGAATATTTCTTTTTCCCAACAGGAAGTTGGTGGGTTTATAGTATAAATGATACAATAACAGATTCAATAGTAATTGATAATGAAAATTATAATTTATTATCTGATCAGATTCAAAAATACTTATTAGTTTATTCCCATTATCTAAGTGATTCGCTTGAAAAATTCTATGGAAATCATTCATTTAAGATTGAAAGGTCAAGTTATAAATGGATATTGTTTTCAGATTTATCAACAGACAACTATTATTGGAGTTTCCCTTTTTATTTTTTTAAATCTGACTTTGTTATTGGTGAACGCATGAACGGTCACATTAGGAATTATGATACCATGTTTATTGAAATTGCTGATACTAGTCCAGTGGTTCTTAAAACGGGTGAAATTAAAAATAGTGTTCATATTAAGGTATATTGGGGCTATCATAAAATGTATGTACCTGGTTATTCAGTAACTGACATTTGGTTTTCTAAACAAATTGGATTAACGAAGTTAAAATTCTATGATTCTACCGAAATTGAACTTAAGAAATATCAAATAAAGTATTAAAACTCTTGCTAACATCAGCTCCATCGTACGTTTAATTTTTCACTAAGGACTTAAAAATATATTTTTATAGAGACAAAAATTAAATAAAATGAAAAAAGCACCATTTGCGATACGATTTAATAAATCTCCATTGTTGTGCCTCATATAAAGGTAAAAGTACTAATTATGATTTTTGAATAAGAACTAAAAAAACTGATATGAAAACAATATTTATCATTTTATGCATAATGCAACTTTCTATTCAGGGGTTTTCCCAAGTTTTTATTTCTGGTGAAGTTAAGAATGCTCCCGTAGATGCACAAGTAATGCTTACGTATTACAATAATACAATTGAATATACAGAAGTCGAAGCAATCAATGTATTGCTTGATAGTTTAGGCTGTTTTAAATCAACTTTTACACTTAATAAGACAACACCAGCTAAACTTACAATATCAGATGAATATACGAATGTATTTATAGAAGCAAGCGATAGTTTGCACATTATTGTTGATTTTAGTGCGTTCGATGAGACAATCAAATATTTTGGTAGAGGGGCTGCAAACAATAATTATTTAGCTGCTGATTTATTAGCTAATTTCACAAAGAAAGCCAATAAGTATAATCATTTTAAGAGCGCTGAAAAATTCGAACTATATATTGATAGCCTCGAAAAATCAAATGTTGAGTTCTTAAAGTCACATGATTCACCTGAATTTACTACAGCTTTCAGAAATTACATAAATGTTACTACAAGATATAGATTCATCAACCCACGTTGGATGTTTACAATTGAATATGATAGGTCAACAAGAAGCTTTAGAATAAAAAAACTTCCTAAAGAGTATTATGACTTTCTTAAAACTATTGATCTAAATGATGAATTAGCGTTTGATAATATTACATACCAAATTGCCTTATCCCGATATCTCTCAGAAGTAGAAGAGCTAAAAATAATGTATCCAGATTCTATAAGTCCAGATCAAAAAGCAAAAATTCGTATACAGAAAAACTATGACTATAGAAAATCAATATTCAAAAACAAAGTTTTAGATGACCAACTCACCAGGTATCTTAAACGAAATATTGGACTTGTCATTTCAGATATTAAATTTACTGATGAGTTAATTAATGATTACAAATCAGTATGTAAAAATCCTGAATACATTTCAATTATTGATGAAATATATTCAAAAGCAATCAATCTTTCCTCTGGAAAAAATGCGCCTGACTTTACATTGATTAATGAAAAGAATGAACCTAATTCGCTTTCTTCTTTTAATGGGAAAATAGTATTTATTGATTTTTGGGCTACATGGTGTGCTCCATGTCTTGTTGCAATGCCAAAGACTATTGATCTTATGAATAAATTTAAAGACAATAAAGAAGTAATCTTTTTATATGTAAATGTAAATGATGATAAGGAAAAGTGGCGTAATTATATTTCAAAGAAGAAGATTGGTGGAGAACATTGGTATGCTGACAAAAAACAATCAGCTGAACTTTATAAATTATACAACTTTAGAGGCATTCCACACTATGTATTAATTGATAAAAAGGGAAAGCTAGTTAATGCAAATGCAGAATTTACAAAAGAACCTGAAAAGTTAATACTTGAGGCAATCAAATTGAAATAAGACAAACGCACAAAGGCTAATGAACAGTTTACACCTTCATTCATACTCTGGCTCCCCCAAAAACTCATATATTTTTTTGTATTGTCTTGGAAGTAATAACTTCCTTTTTCCTTCATAAATTTCGGGAGTGTAAATCAAACTCTGTCTGGTTATAATTTCCTTTAATTTCAAATTTATAATAATATTCATAATGCTGTTGTAATGTTGGTAACTTTTAGCTTT